>Ga0207025_1106_pt1 | contig 13420 bp, 10 predicted proteins | sample Alteio_BWMinCont_45_FD_153261 | JGI IMG/M metagenome (GOLD analysis project Ga0207025, IMG submission 153261) | Enriched cells from forest soil in Barre Woods Harvard Forest LTER site, Petersham, Massachusetts, United States -... | ecosystem: Environmental > Terrestrial > Soil > Temperate forest >... | reverse complement strand
TATGGCATCCCAGGTCCGGCTGCCTTGTCGGGCCGTTCCGCAGGAACGCTGCACGTCCACGGCGGTGAGTGTCGATCATCTCGTCTAGCAGCATCACGCTTCCCTCTGATTGAATCCGATTCTACCGCACGATCGCTTGGCTCCCAATCGAGTTCGCCTAAAACTCTGTTGACATGCATGAGGCATACACCCGATAGGCTGAACTTTCCTTGAAAAACACCGATCTCGTGCATCACATTCTCTCTTGCCCGCGCGTTCCCGTGAGCGTCAGGCTTTTTGAGTGTTGAGTTCGATTGCTCGTGCCAATTGCCACGTGTCGTTGCCTAGCTTCGCAAGCTATACTCCGTGAACCACTACTTCACAACCCTACTGCGAGTCGCGTAACAATCCCCTCCACGCGTCAAAGTCGCTATATTTCTGACATTCAAAGATGGAATTTATGACTGCGCGTCCCGCACGAGCCGACTTGGATCCCAGATGTTCTCTGCAAGCTTTTGGTATAGCTGCTGCCTTCGATCAAGATCAGACTTTTTGAATTCGCAGTGCGCTTCAAACGGTAATCCGGACCGGTCGCGAAACCTAATAAATCCGGGATTGTGCACATACGCGTTATCGTGAAGGCTCTGCGCCAGAAGATTTTGGCCGAAATAGTGCTCCCGCTTTACCTCATACGACCGATCGCCATAACTCGCATTAAAACTCTTAGGCAGCAACAGTAATCCACCTATCCGATTCCGGTACTCTGAAAAGTCCGCCTGGTGCACGAACTCCTCTTTGTGTCGTTCCGCGTGATTCGCCCAAATGTGCTCCACCTCATAGCCGTTCTTGCCATGACGCTTTATGTACTCTGGATATCGAGAGGCGTAGCCTGACTGAGTCTCCACAAAATCTGTCATTCGCGCCAGTAGCCTGTGAATCTGACGGCCGTTCATTCCATGAAGCTGAAACCGCTCATTACTCGCGAATGTTTGCTCGTCTGATCGGAGTCGCCCCATCAACAGCGCAACAAGCTCGCTTACCGATTTTCCACGAATCTCCAGTATCACAAGTTGAAACATCGTGTACTGCATCGTCGAGTAGTCTGTCGCTTTCCAGTTCCAGATTCGACGTGCAATCAAAATATCCAGATAGGTCGAGACGATTTTTAGCTTTCTAAGTATGTTCTGCTCTGTGTCATCGCGTTTAAGCGACGCAAGCAACGTTGGGTACTGGAGAGTAAAATTATTTTGCGCGTTATAATGTATTGACTCCAAACCGGGTGTGAGTGCGTCAGCGGCGCGTCTGATCTGCTCATACCAACGCGTATAGAATTCGAATTCATTTTGAATGAATTTAAAAAACGTTGCACCGGTACTTAGCCCTAGAGATACTTCCTTGTCGCGTACCCATCGATGCAGTTCCGTTCCAATGAGATCAAAATCGCGCGGCACCGCGCCGCGTTTGCGCTCTCGAATGGTCTTCGCATACTGACTTCTTAGCCATGACTTAATAGCGTCCGCATCTTCCTCTTTTCCTAACTGCTGAAGCGTCCCTACACGATGTCGCCACAATTTACTCGCCTCAGTTCTTCGATCTGCGTCCGCGATGTTCGCAAGCAAATACCCCTTGAGCATATCTGTCGGTGTGAGCGATAACCCGCGATCGTTCATGGTCTCAAAAATAGTATAAGCATCTGCATCCGAATAAGCAGTAATCTCGACGAGCCGTACGCTTTCGATTAACCAATCCGCGAAGTACGGAAGGGTCTCTGCCGCTAGCTCCTCCGGAAATTCCTCCTCGATATCATTGAACCTGGCGATGATATTCGCGACCGACTCCGGCTGTCCCGACTCGTCATAAGGCTCTCCGGTAAACAAAGCCTCCATGCACCCTGTCCGTTCCGGCACATCGAGATTGAATGAGCGCTTTCCAAATTTCTGCGAAAAAATGAGATCGGCGAGCTGAGCCTTCTGCTCGACATCAAGGAGTTGGCGATGAAGATAGATCAAGAGCAGCGTTAGCGAGGTAAGTCGTTGTTGACCATCAATGATGAATTTTCTATTTTCCTTATTATTTACAATGATTGACCCCAAAAAATACTGCCCGTACCTCTCCACTTCCCCGCGTTCATCTCCTTGTTCATAACTGTCAAGGAAAGTCTCGCTAAGATCCTTTATTAACTCAGCGATGTGTTTTGTTTCCCAGCGATACTCTCTTTGATAATAATCAACGGAGAACTTTGCGCCCCCAAGCAAGGCCCGAATGTTTTTTGCATCACCTCGAATTTCCTTCATGTCTATCTCGCTCCGCGCTTTTCCGAACTGTCAATTGACTTCCCATCTACATCGAAACTTATGCCGGGTCCAGTTCGCACGACGCCCGTGCATCGCAGGGCGAAGCTACTGCGCGGACGGTACAACCCCGAATGATCTTCGGTGCAATGCGCTGAAACACCGCAGTGCCGCTCAGTAATACTGGCGAATATACCCGTACGCCTTATCGAATAACTCCTGATCGGTGTGCAACCGATACTTGAGCAATGCCCGCCGCAGGGCTTGTTGCACTTCTCGCTCGCCCTGAGTAGTGGTCTGCCAACCGTCGAAGCGCACCTGTTTCACGATGGCATCAATGTCGGCCACGATCCGCTCTACGATGACATGCGTATGCTTTGTCTTCACTTCATTGAATAGTTCGGTCAAGGCGGCCAGCGCCCGGTCCTTCTCCTCTTCGGGATCAGTCTGCTTCTCAGCTTCCACTGTATCTTTGGCGATCTCGAGAATCGCCTTCAAGAACTCCAAGCTGTTGAGCAGCCCTTGTTCATGTCTCTCGCGAATCTTTTCCAGCCGTTCGCCCAATTCCTTGAACTTGGGATTGCCGGCGTGCTTCCGCAAGCGGGCGATCAGCTTGATCTCCACCTCGCGAGCCTTCTTCTCTGGATTGGCATCTTTCAAGATGCTGTCGAGCACTTCGGCGTCGAGCACGAGCGTATCAATGTCATCGCGCACCGCTTCGACGTGGACGTTCTCGTTGATCAGTTCGATGGTCTTCGCGCCGAGGCGATGCCAGAGCAGCTTGCCGTTGCCGCTCACTGGCTTCACCGATTCATAGACCTGCGTCAGCCATCTGTAATCCCTGGCGTACGTGCCGAGGCATGGGTCCGGTGACAAGGCTTCCCAGATGGCGCCGAGCACAGTGTATTCACCGGCGAATTTGTCGCGCACGGCGTTGTTCGGTAGGCACTGCTGAGCCTCCAACAACCCTTCGTAGCCGCCAACGCTGCGGTCCACCTTGGGGAAAAACGCCAGGCACTTCTGGATCTGCACGGGCAACACCTGACGCAACTCGTCGATATTGCTGACCACCTGCTGCACCGCTTTCTCGTCGAAGTCCAGCGCCTGCGCCACGTCGTCAAAGATGCCTATGTAATCCACGATCAGTCCATGGGTTTTCGACTGACCAAACGTGCGGTTCACCCGACAAATCGCTTGCAGAAGGTTGTGATCCCGCATCGGCTTGTCGAGATACATCGCTTGCAAGATGGGTGCGTCGAAGCCGGTGAGCAGCTTACTGGTCACGATCACAAACTTCAGCGGGTCCGCCGGGTCGCGGAAGCGGTCGAGCAGCTTCTCCTCGGCGTCCTTATCGCGCATGTGGACACTCCATGCGGGCGGGTCCTTCTGTCCGCTGCTCATTACGATAGCGCTGGTCTCGGGGCCGGCGATCTCATCCATCACGGCCTTGTAGAGCACGCAACACTCGCGATCGAAACACACCGCCTGGGCCTTGAAGCCATTCGGCTCTACCTTGGTTTGGTAGTGCTTGACGATATGCTCCACCACCGCCCGGACGCGCTCGGGGTTCTTAACCAGTACGGCCATCTTGGCGGCGCGTTTGGCGAGATCGTCGCGGTCCTGCTCGCTCAGGTCGTCGGTGATCACCTTGTAGGCTTCATCAATCGCCGCCTGATCAATCTTCAGCTTTACCGTCGGCGCCTCAAAGTGCAGCGGCAGCGTCGCTTTGTCGCGGATACTGTCCTGGAAGGAATAGCGGCTCATGTAGCCCGCGGTATCCTCCTCCGCGCCGAAGGCCCAGAACGTGTTGCGGTCCGCTCGATTGATCGGCGTGCCGGTCAGGCCAAAGAGGAAGGCATTGGGCAGTCCTTCACGCATCTTGCGTCCCAGGTCGCCCTCCTGCGTGCGGTGCGCCTCGTCCACCATTACGATGATGTTCTTGCGGTCGTTTAACACACCACCGCCTTCGCCGAACTTGTGAATGGTTGTGATCAGTACTTTGCGCACGTCCTGCCCGAGCAGCCGTTGCAATTCCTTGCGATCGCTCACCCCTACCATGTTTGCTACATCTGCGGCGTTGAAGGTGGCGGTAATCTGCGTGTCGAGGTCAATGCGGTCCACCACGATAAGTACAGTGGGATTACCCAGCTGCGGGTGCATCCGCAGTTTCTGCGCGGCGAAGACCATCAGGAGGCTCTTGCCGCTGCCCTGAAAATGCCAGATGAGGCCCTTCTTCGGATACCCAGCCACCACGCGGGCCACGATCTTGTTGGTCGTCTCGTACTGCTGGTAACGGCAGATTACCTTGATTCGCCGGTGCTTCTTGTCCGTGGCGAAGAGGGTGAAGTTTTGCAAGATGTCCAGAACTACGTCGGGCCGCATCAGGCTCTCCACCGTCGCCCGCACATGGCGCAGCTCGCCCTCGTCCTGATTGTCGTCGTCGCGCCACGGCCCCCACAGGTCGATGGGCATGCGGATGCTTCCGTAACGCAGCAACTTTCCTTCGGTAGCAAAGGAGAACACGTTCGGCACAAACATTGCCGGGATCTCCTTCTCGTAGATCTCGTTCACCTGATACGCACCGTCAAACCATGTCACCGCGCTGCGCGTCGGCGTCTTGGCCTCGCCGATCACCACTGGGAGACCGTTGACCACAAAGACCACGTCGAAGCGCTTCACCACGCTGCCCGTCTGGTAGGTCCACTGATTCACGACCGTCAGCCGGTTCTGTCCCGGGTGGGTGAAATCCACCAGCTGCACCGATACATGCTCACCGTTCGGGCCAAACGGCATCGTCTTTTCTCCGCGCAGCCAGGCCATGAAGTTCTCGTTCGCCCGCACAAGTCCATCGCCCTGCACGGAGAGTAGGATGGCCCGGAGCGCATAGATCACCTCGTCCGCCCGGTCAGGTTGCTCAGCGATCTCGGAATTGAAGGCAATGAGAGCCTCCCGTACCCACGGCTCCACCATCACCTCGCCCGGCTGACGCCGCAATGCCGTTCCTGCCATGTAGGTCCAGCGAGCCGGCTTGAACTCCTCGCCCAATGATCCGCCCCAGCCCACAGGCGGGTCCTCGCGCACCACGGAACCGTCGGCGACGCTCCCGAGGCGGGTCGCCGCATCGAGGATCATCTGCTCGACGGTGTTGGATTCGGTGAAGCTCATGAGACTGAGAAAACTGAATTTGTAATGCTGCTGATTAGTTGCTGAATAGCATCTTGATGTGCGCCAGAAGCCTTTCGCAACTGCCCAAAAGACCGCGAGCACTCAATGGCTTCTTGGAGTTGGCGCGAAGGCGGGAGTGGAATTGGTAGCTCTTGAGCCAGTTCAAGTGTGAGATTTTGCTGACCAGAAGTTTTTTTGGAGCGCGACTGCAACCATCGCTGAGCGAGGTCGGATTGGAGATACTCGAGAAAGAAGTCGCGCAATTGCGCGTCAGCTATTCGATAAATCGCAATGGCCTGATTCACGTTTGCTTCCGGGAAGTGGGCGGGAACTAGAGATACCTTTCCCAATGGGGGGCCGACAAGGTTCATCAGAATGTCTCCTGCGCGCACACGCGAGCGTTTGAGGTCGCGCTCATGAATCGCCCGTTCCACGAAAGTAGGGCTTACAGTGAAATCCAAATCCCCAGTGAAGGTAAGATTGTAAACCTTCAGAAACGGCACATCTGCTCCTGGCGTGTTTAGGTGCAGAGTCGGTGTCGCTCCCTTAGTGATTGGGCTGCATACCAACTCTCTCGCCTTTACCAGCTTCCAGCCGTCGGAGGGGCGATAGTCCCCTATATCTCTAATTCTGCCAATTTCATCTGGTAAGGCGCCGAGCATTTTTGACTTCAATATAATTGTTGCGGCAGCACTCCCGGCGTCTTGGATTTCCACTGTTGCGCAGCGGGCTTTATCCACCGCCCAGAGGATTTTCGCGATGCGGCGCTGCTGGTCGAGCGGCGGGAGGTCGAACGCGAACTTCGCGATGTCCGCGAAGTTAATGTAGGGATTCGTTGAGCCTCTCGACTCCTGGACCGAATGCCTGGTGAAACGCTCGGAGAGCATTAGCCACGGCAGCAATTCTTGCAGCAATTTCCCCGTTAAGGCTTCAATCACAAAAGTGGTGTTCGCCGTCACGCCATCCCACTCAGCCACGGCAACCTTCTTCAAGTAGGTCCGCCGCGATCCGTAAAGAACCTGCCCCTTGCGGAAGCCCCGAATAAACGCCGGTCCAAGGTAGCCATCGCCGACCGTACCCCAATTGCGAATGTGGACGTTCTCCGTCTCCATGTGTTCGCCGGCCACATAGCGCTCAACGCAATCCGCCTCGGGGTTTACTTGCTCCTTTATCTGTCTGACCACGTCACCAAAACGCACGCGGTTCCACTGCGAGCGGTCGAACAATGGCAATTCAGCCCATTGGGGATTGGTCTTGTATTTTCGGATTGGCGCGACTACTGCGGGCACAACCTTGGAGAGTGAGCGAGCGACGTTCGCTGAGGAAGCTCGCCAGTCGTCCATTGATACCACAAAGTTTCCTGTGGTTTTGGCCTCTTGCTGAGTTCCCGTAGCGGCGGCAGCGATGTAGAGCGGGATGCTGAGGTTGCCCTCATTGGCGCGGAGTTCTTCCCGCGTAACCACACGAGCAAAGCCAGGTTCGTCTGCGAATTTGTCGTAGGTTTTGGCAATGTGTGCAATGTGATCGTCCGTGAGAAAGCTCTGAGCACGTTCGCGGGTGACTTCGTTAATAGCGTTAATCAGCAGAATCTTTCCCTTCCGCGACTTGGGTTTCTCTGTTCGGCAAATCACCACACAGGCTTCCATTGGCGAGTTATAGAACAGATTTGCGCCCAGTCCGAGAATGCATTCAATTGCGTCGGCCTCGATCAGCCTGCTCCGCATTTCGGCTTCTTCCTTCCTAAAGAGTATCCCGTGCGGGAAGAGAATGGCGCAGCGGCCGGACTTGGGTTTGAGACTTTGCAGGATGTGCTGCCAAAAGGCGTAATCGGCGCGGCCGGGCGGCGGCGTCCCATATACATTGCGCCCCCAAGGGTCGGCGGCGAAGGCTTCGCGGTTCCATTGCTTGACGGAGTATGGCGGATTGGCCAGCACAACATCGAAACGCTGGAGGCGGTCGCCTTCGACAAACTTCGGCTCGGCCAGCGTGTCGCCGCGCTCGATGCGAAAGTCCTCGATGCCGTGGAGGAAGCAGTTCATCCGGGCAATGGAGGAGGTCATGAGGTTCCGCTCCTGGCCGTAGAGCTTCACGTTCCGCCACTCCCTCCCCGGCCGGCGTAACTGCGTGATGCAGGAGAGTAACATTCCGCCAGAGCCGCAGGTGGGGTCATATACTGACTCGCCGGGTTGCACCTCGAGCATCTCAGTCATGAGATGGACGACGGTACGGTTGGTATAGAACTCCGCTGCGGTGTGGCCGGAGTCGTCCGCGAACTTCTTGATCAGATACTCGTAGCCCTGGCCCAACTCGTCCTCGGGCAAGTTGTCGACGGTGAGTTCCAGCGTCGAGAAGTGCTCGATGAGGTCGCGTAGCATCGCATCGGACAAGCGGTCCTTGTTCGTCCACTGCGCGTCACCAAATATGCCCATCAACTTGTCTTGGTTGGCCACTTCAATAGCGCGCATCCCCTGCTGCAAGGCGCGACCGACATCGCGATTGACCTTGCGAATCTCCCTCCAATGTGCGTCTGCCGGAACTTGGAAGCGGTGGTTTTCCGGGAACAGCGCAAAGTTTTTGTCACCGTCTGAATCCCTTAGCGCAGTAACGGTCTCCTCATCGAAAACGTCACACAGCCGCTTGAAAAACAGCAACGGGAAGATGAACTGTTTATAGTCCCCCGCATCAATGGTCCCCCGTAGGAGCACCGCGGCCCCCCAGAGGTAGGATTCCAGTTGTTGCTGGGCGATGCGGGTCATGTCAACAGACCTTCGCTATGAAGCAGTTTAACGAGGCGTCCCTCTGCCGCAAACGTTGCCTTGGCAGTTGCAATGAGCCCTTGCATCGCCTCCTCCACAGTGAGCATTTCACTGGTGACCTTGGGCTCAACGTAGCGCGAGATGTTGAGGTTGTGGTCGTTAGCGGCGATCTCTTCAAGTCTCACTACGCGGGCGAAGCCTTCATCATCTGCGTAGTCGCGTACCCAGCGGTGAATCCGCTCGACATGGTTGGGAAGCAGCTCGTTTTGCGCGCGACCTGTCGTGAACTCGTTCGAGGCATCAACGATCAGTACCTTGTTTTTGCGGTCTTTCGCTTTCTTTTGCCGGAAGACGAGAATGCAGGCGGCCAGGCCGGCGCCGTAAAAGAGATTGGGGCCAAGGCCGATCACCGTTTCGAGCAGGTCCATGGCGAGGAGTTTCCTCCGAATCTCACCTTCTTTCCCCATGCGAAATAGCGCGCCGTGCGGGAGGACGACCGCCATGCGCCCAGTTTTGGGGGCCATGGATTTGATCATATGCTGCACGAAAGCGTAGTCACCGCTCTTGGCGGGCGGCATGCCCGCAAAATTGCGGCCGTAGGAATCGTTGGTCCAGACATCGTCGCCCCACTTCTCCAGTGAGAACGGCGGATTGGCGATGACACAATCAAAGGTGGCAAGGTTGTCGCCGGAAAAAAAGGCTGGACTGCGCAGGGTATCGCCGCGCACGATCTGGAAGTCTGCCGCACCGTGCAAGAAGAGGTTCATGCGAGCGATGGCGGAGGTCGTGAGGTTTTTCTCCTGACCGAAGAGCTTGCCCCAAAGCGTCCTCACATCGCCCCGCGTCTCCTGCACATGATGGATAGCCTCTAACAACATGCCGCCAGTGCCGCAGGTGGGGTCGTAGATGGACTCACCCTCGCGGGGATCTAGGATATTCACCATCAGCCGCACGACCGAGCGGGGTGTGTAAAACTCCCCCGCCTTCTTGTTGGTGGCGTCGGCGAATTTCTTGATCAGATACTCATATGACTGCCCCAACACATCGGCCTTCGCAGCAGAATTGCCCAGCGAGAGCGTGGAGAAGTGTTCAATCAAATCGCGTAACAGAGAATCGGAGAGGCGGTCTTTGTTCGTCCATTGGGCGTCGCCAAAGATGCCATAGAGGGTGTGCGGGTTGGCGTGCTCGATGCCACGCATCGCGGATTGCAGAGCCTGCCCGACATTGGTGGCCACCATGCGCACGTCTGCCCAGTGGCAGTCCTCCGGTATCTGAAAGCCGTAGTTCTCGGCGAACTGCGCAGACTCTTCATCGCCGTCGAACTCCTTCAACGCTATGGCGTGCTCTTCGTCATGCACATCCGAGATGCGTTTGAAGAAAAGCAGCGGGAAGACATACGCCTTGAAGTCGGCTGCATCCACCGGTCCGCGCAGGATGTTGGCGGACTCCCATAGGTGGGATTCGAGCTGGGACAGGGTGAAACTCAAGTGCGAATCCGGTCATGCCCCTAGGGCGCGAAGTCGTGGACGAAGTGCTGCAGCGTGGCAGTGTGGCGGGCCGTAGGGCATTATGGATTTGCTGGGACGAATTGAGCCGTTGTCGCGTAGAGAATGAAGAACAAGATCAAAATCGCCATCGCCCACTGGAGCGCCGCGATTCCTGGGCTGGCGACCCGCAATTTATCCGCGACTTTTTCAGCGACCAGGTATGTCTCGCCAATATAGCACTTGGCATAGTGACTCTTGAGGGCCTTGCCATCGGTGCCTGTATGCTGAACGAAGGCTTCCGCCCATCGCGGCGCGCTGACATCCAGAATCCCTTTGTAGAACAGCATCGATGGCGGGAGGCCTATTTTTCCGGAGCCTTTCCAACTGGCGGGGAGATTAAATGTCGGCTTGATTGCGCCCAAAAGTGCAAGGACTGCACCAGTTACTACGATAACGTACAAGAAAAATACACCATAGGTTGCAAACGGTAACCACCAGGCCACGTTCCATTCACATGCAGTGAATCGCGGCCAGGCATAGGAACTTGCGAACCGCGTAAATACGGCACCGATTACGGCACTTAGAAACGCGACAATAGTCAATAAGCGAGAAACCTTGCCATCCTCATACTCGGTGAGCGCTTTAACCTCGTTCAAGCTAGCCCGAGCGACATCGTGCACGGTATCAATCGCGTCGCTGGGAATTTGCCACTTGCCGAGTTCTTCGAGTAGTTTGCCAAATTCCGCACTGCGTTCCTGCTTGGTCTGAGACCCCATTGTAACCTCCGTTGTTAGCCACCAGTGTCAGCCGGCGGCGCTTCGCGCTCCACGACCCATTTGATCGCATCGAAGAAATCCTCGGCCGCGGTGTCAGCGATCATAGCACTCATCGTCTGGGTCCAGACTGGACGGAACCGCCCGCGAACCAATATGGTAAGCATGCCCGCACAGTGTGCCAGCTGGATGTCTTTGTCAGGCTGGTCTCCGATCATTACAGCGCTTTTTGGCGCGGCCCGCTGTATTAGCCTGCCGTAAAGATCAGCCGTCTTCGTCGCCGAGAGCACACCTGCGATCAATGGTTCAATCTCCAGCGCGTGCAGACGATTGCGCGCCAATTCAATCGACCCTTCGGTGACAACATACACAGGGATGCCAGTGTCTCGAGCCAATTCAAGGCCCATCTTGACGCCCGGAAGGATGGGTGGCACGCCCGATAGTATTTGAGAGTAGGATCGAAGCGCAGTTGACTCGTCTTCTGTCGCGACCGACCCGGCCGTGAGTACCGACCGCCCCGCGTCTTGTACCGTCTGGCCTTCCACCCCGCTGACCAATGCTCTAATCAACAAGGCGGGCGGATATCGAAGGCCAGAGTGATGCCGAGCGGCAATTTCTTGATCATAGGCCCTGACAAACGTCAATCGATCGGCTGCCGGCGCTTGCTTCTTCGCGATGTTTTCTGCCGCCGATAGCAGTGCTAACTGAGCGCTAGCATACAGGGCGTCCGTGTCCCATAGCGTATTGTCTGCGTCAGTGAAGATCCAGAAGTTGTGCACGTCTCGCATGGAATGGAACCGACTAACCAATGCCACGCGCATACCCCATATCGGCGCTGGACAAAAACCGAAACGCGAATTTCGTGCGTGTTCGTTCCGCGCTAATCGAGGCGCTCCGCCCGAAAACCGAGCCTTCGGAACATATTTAAGGTCGCCTCACCGCTTGCAAACCTTACCTCGGCATTCGATGGCAATCCCTTTGCCAATCGATACGCCTCCCGAAGTGTGTCCTTGGCGGATAGACTGTAATCACCAATGTAGACCACCAGGCCCTTAAGTGGTTGATCACCGCCGCGTGCCACGATTAACTGGGACGCCTGCCGGACGTGCTCAGCGGTCACGGATTTCCAATCAAGCTGCATCGTTTTTCCGCCTCCGAGGTTTCGCCCGCCTCATCGGTATCATACCGGCGCCCGCAAAAAGAGACGATTCGCCGGAGACCCAATCATTCGCCGCCCTCTGGATCGTGATGCCGCCACGGGATTCATGGCTCACTGGTAAATAAGCGGCAGATGCAGCTATCGCCGCTCGCCTTTCGCGAAACGCGAACCGCAATGACCCGGGGTTCCAGAGCCTTCAGCCGCCGGGCAATGAGCATCGATAGGGCCTCGATAGTTGGCTTCCCTAGCCCCTCGACTTCATCCAGTAAATGATGGTCCAGTTCGGAGCGCACCTGTTCTATGCGAGATCGCAGTGTCGCTAGGTCCGTGATCATGAATGTCGCGGGATCGGGCTCACCGCGCAGAGTGACTTCGGCATAATAGGTGTGACCGTGAACGCGACGGCTGGACTCGGCGTCGTATTCGCGATCGAGCGTGTGTGCCGCCTCAAAATAGAATTCTTGAGTCAGTTCCAGAATCATCGGATCCCCACCGTTTTGTGCATCTGCAGGCTCAACCGCCATTGCGGGTGACTGAGGCACCATTCCACAGCCCATCGTGTGTTCTCCGCAAGACATGGCCCGTCCATGGGCTGCACGAATCGTTGCGCGGCGGGAAAGGCAGAGAGACTGTTCAGGTCCATTCCCGGTTGCGGAACGACCACTTTCAATTCGTTAGCCTTGGTCAGTCGCAGGGGCGCTCCCATTTTCGGGCTTACGCAGACCCAATCCACACCGGACGGCGCCTCTAGGGTTCCATTGGTTTCCACAGCGACTCGAAATCCCCGTGAATGAAGGGATGCAATCAATCCATCGTCCACCTGCAGGAGCGGCTCGCCCCCGGTCAATACAGCAAAGCGACTCTGAGACTCTTCCGCTGGCCAAAGACCCGCGATCATCCCGCTGAGCGCCGCCGGCGACTCAAATTTTCCGCCCAAAGTGCCATCGATGCCGACAAAATCCGTATCGCAGAAAGTACAAACCGCCGATGCGCGATCGCGCTCGTGGCCCGACCACAGATTGCAACCCGAAAACCGGCAGAAAACGGCCGCCTGTCCGGCGTTGGCGCCCTCCCCCTGCAGCGTATAGAACAGCTCCTTGACTGTGTATGTCATGGAGACGCCTCCCGCCAACGCGCATAGCCTTTTGCCCGGAGCTCACACGCAGGACACTCGCCGCATCCGTACCCCCACGAAGCCACCTGTCTCCGATCCCCTAAATAGCAGGTGTGAGTCTCAACCCGAACAATCTCCACCAGATCTTGACCGCCAAGATCCTCCGCGAGTTGCCAAATAGCCTTCTTATCGAGCCACATCAGCGGCGTTTCAATTGTAAAGGCGCGGTCCATTCCCAGGCTTAACGACACTTGCATCGATTTGACGGTACTATCGCGACAGTCCGGGTAGCCCGAAAAATCCGTTTCGCACATACCCCCGACCAAAATTGTCAAATCTCGCCGGTATGCAACCGCCGCCGCCAACGTCAGAAAGATCAAGTTACGACCAGGGACGAATGTCGTTGGAAGGCCAGTCGTGGCTCGCGTGATAGGCGCGTCTGATGTCAACGCCGTCGCGCTTATCTCGCCCAACATTCCGGCATCGAGCCGCTCGCGTCGTTGACCGCATGGACATCGGGTCAGTGGAAATTTCAAGATGGATCGGTCTCGAAGTGGGACGAAATCGAAAACACTTCTCGCCAGATTCAACGACTGGCTCTGCATTTGGTAGCTTTAGTGAAGCGGGGGCCCCAACCGAGCCGACGATCTGGAGCACGCAGGTCCTCATGACGGCTGACTCTCGGGCTCTCGTCTT
>Ga0207025_1105_pt1 | contig 13448 bp, 12 predicted proteins | sample Alteio_BWMinCont_45_FD_153261 | JGI IMG/M metagenome (GOLD analysis project Ga0207025, IMG submission 153261) | Enriched cells from forest soil in Barre Woods Harvard Forest LTER site, Petersham, Massachusetts, United States -... | ecosystem: Environmental > Terrestrial > Soil > Temperate forest >... | reverse complement strand
CAATAATTTAAATTGGGGGTTGTTAGTCGATGCGCTTAATTGGCAGGACTTAAGTCGGTTGACTGCACAGAACTTCTACCAGTTTCTCCTGATAGATATTTTTTTCAATGGATTCGCGCCGCACACAAACCCGAATATCATGTCTGGCCCACGAATCGGACAGTTCAATTATCCGCGTCTGGTCATAACTGTTCACGCTGAGCGCAGAACGCGGCAAAACGCCAATGCCTGCGCCCGATGCAACCATGCGCGCAATTGCGTCATAGCCCGCCACCTGAACCCGCACATCCAGACGCATGCCCAGCGATGCAGCCTTGGCCATCAGGAAAGTGTGCAAAGTGCTGCCCAGTTGCGGAGTGACGAAGGGTTGGTTTGCGCAGGAGGCAAAGCTCACGCTGCCGTGCATTCCCAGTTCGCTGTCGACGTGCGTGAGCAATACTAGCTGATCATGTCGGTAAGGTAGAAATTCCAGTTCTTCGTGTCCCACTGTAAATGCGCAAACACCGATATCGACACGTCCAGCAGCAACAGCAGCCGGAATATCCAGACTGAGTTTGTCTTCAAGCGTGATCCGAACGCTTGGATATAACGCGAAGAAACGCGCAAGATCTTTCGGTAGAAACGAATTGATGGCGACGTTACTGGCAAATAAATTGACATGACTGGTCAGGCGCTGGGAATATGGCAACAAATCAGCATTCATCTGTTCGAGTTGCGCCAGGCATTGGCGGGTATGTTCCAGCATAATATGCCCTGCCGGAGTCAGCGTTACGCCGCGCGCATGGCGTGTCAGAAGTTGCGTGCCCACTGCATCTTCCAGTCCCTTGATGCGTTGACTGACAGACGAGGCAGCAAGATGAGCGCGTCCAGCGCCGCGCGACAGGTTACCCTCTTCGGCAACCGCGAGAAATATCTTGAGATCGGTAAGCCCATAGTGCATCGCGGGTGCATTGGTCCTGTTGAGTGCGAAATTACTGCCCATGACTACTCCCATTCACATTACTGATCGAAGCTTGTGCTATTAAAAAATCTGTCAGTCGCCAATAAATTTTCTCAGCAAACGTTGAAACTCTTTGAATTCACTGGCGCTGAAATTCGCTAAGCGTCGATTGAGTACACTCAATGCCCGCTCTGGAATTTTTGCGGCAATCTGTTTGCCTTTTTTGGTCAGTTGCAGATTGACGCTGCGTCGGTCTTCCAGGCTGCGAGCCCGAGTCAACAAATCCTCTTTTTCCAATTTATCCAGCATGCGGGTCATGAGACCGCTGTCAATTTCCAGCATTTTGCTGAGCTCATAAGGTGTACTGACCAAATCGCGTGCTATCGCCAACATTATTCCCATTTGCTGCATCGTGATGTCAATGTCAGCGAGTGCGGCATCCAACTCAACCTGCAATAAATTTCTGGCCTGATTGATGGATAAGCCCACGCTGGTGGTCGGATCGAAACTCTCTTTGGTGTAATGATTCATGACTAGTTCCTCCTTATTTTTTGTCACAGTATCTGATAAGTCAGATATTGTCAAGTCAGATTTTAAATAATTTTAGCGATTCATTGAGAATGACGAGTCAAGCGTTTGGCTTTTTTACACGATGTGTGGGTCCACTTTCAAGTTCGCACTAACTTCTTTGGCAGAAGCATTGCCTTTCCAGTGAATGACAGCAGCAACGACTCCCAGAGCAATACCAAAGCCGACAATCCCGGACCAGCCGAAACGGGTCATCAACCAGCCGCTGATCGACACACCGATGGCACCGCCAGAAAAGGTGGCAGTCATATAAAGACTGTTGATGCGCCCCTGCGCTTTTGGATCGACCGCAAAGGCGCGAGTCTGATTCGATACCAGTCCTGACTGCACGCCAATATCAAGCACAATCACACCGATCACCAGAAAAATAATCGACGTCTCCGCTCCAGCGAGAAGCAGGTAGGCGAGCATAACGATGCCGATACTGGCAGCAATGACGCGCCGCGATCCGAGCCGGTCGGTGGCATGACCACCGAGCGTAGCGGCAAGCGCACCGGCCGCGCCGATAATACCGAAGCCGCCCGCCCATGCGCTGCCAAGATGCCATGGTCCGTTAGCCAGCAACGCAGCAAGGTTGACCCAAAACGCATTGAAACAGGCCCACAACAGCGCCTGAACCATCATCGATTCACGGATAGGACGATGGTCTCGCGCCAATGGCCAGAGTGAAGCGAGCAGACGTCCGTAGGAAAGATTGGTGCTGGGTGTACCGCGCGGCAGAAGTGCTGCAGCGGCAATCCCGACCGGGATCATAAACGCTGCTTCCGTCCAGTAAACTGCGCGCCAACCATAGGCTGCTCCAATCACTCCGCTGATCGTGCGGCCGAGCAGGATACCGACCATGATGCCGCTGACGACAGTTCCGACCGAACGCCCGCGGTCGCCCGGTAGCGACATGACTGCAGCGAACGGAACGAGTTGCTGGGGTACGCAGCAGACTGCGCCAAGACAAAACGAGGCAATGATCAGTGGCCAGATGCCGGATGCAAGTGCCGCCGCCACAGCGAAGATTAAGCTTAACGCGATCTGACCAAGTACCAGCTTGCGCCGGTCGTAGCGGTCACCGAGCGGGAGGAGTAACGCAAGACCGGTCGCAAAGCCAAGTAGCGCTGCACCGGCGACCAGATCAACAGTCGCCAGATCGACCTGCAGACCCGACTGAATCAGTGGCAAGACAGGTTGGATGCAATATAAGTTAGTGATTACCGCGCCGGCAATGATCGCCATCATGACAATCTTGCCGCGGGACGCTATTGCATGTGGAATCTCGGATGGTTTGGGTAGGCTGCTCACGGCACGCTCCTTCATTTCAAAGTCTCAAGGATTTGCAACGGGATGCTGCGATCCAGAGCTACACCTGAAGCTTACTAAATTGCATAAATAAAGAGAATCCCATAAAATCAGGAATCATCCTTCCATTATCTGGAATAATCCTATGAGCCGTCTGGAATCCATGTCGATTCTCATCGCAGTTGTCGATGCGGGCAGTATGTCGGCAGCCGCGCGCAGTCTGGGCATGCCACTGGCAACCGTCAGTCGCAAGATCGGGGAACTGGAGTCGCATCTGAACACACGTCTGCTGCATCGGACGACTCGACAACTTTCGTTGACCGAAACCGGGAGTTCCTACGTGGCGGCCTGTCGCCGCATCCTTGAAGAAATTGGCGAAGCTGAGCGTGCTGCGACAGGTGAATATGCCGCGCCAAAAGGCGAGCTGGTGGTGACAGCGCCGGTAGTTTTCGGACGTTTGCACGTTGTGCCGGTGGTTGCAGAATTTCTCGCGCACTATCCGGAGATCGACATTAATCTGATACTCACTGACCGTGTCGTGCATCTCATGGAGGAACACGCCGACGTCGCAGTCCGGATCGGCGAACTGCCCGATAGCACGCTGATGGCAACAAAAGTGGGAACGGTGCGCAGGGTGGTCTGTGGCAGTCCTGATTATTTGGCGAAGCATGGCACACCGAAAAAACCGCCCGATCTTTCCGCACATGAATGCATTACCTTCGAAGTGCTCGCATCGATGCGCGCCTGGGTGTTCGGGTCTGGCAAGTCGGAGCAGTCCGTGCACATTCATTCACGGCTTGCAGTCAATACAGCGGAGGCTGCAATCTCAGCGGCAATTCTTGGAGTCGGGTTGACGCGGGTTTTGTCCTACCAGGTCGCAGACGCGCTACGTGACGATCAACTTCGCGTGGTGCTCGAAAAATTCGAGTCGGCACCATTGCCCATCAGTCTGGTGCACAAAGGACAGGCACCCATGCCGTTGAAGTTGCGCGCTTTCCTTGACTTCGTCACTCCGCGTCTGCGGAATCGCAATTTAAATTAAGCCAATACGTCCTTCAACCATGACTGCAAATCGGGTCCCCGTTTCAAGGTCTCATTGAGCATCGCTTCAATACGATCGCGATCTTCTTTCGCGATTTCTTCGTAAGCCCACATCAGTAATTTTTTATCGGTGAGCGAAGCCCGTGTTGAATCGTCATTGAGTTCAAAGCTTAAACCTGCATGCCGCGCTATCAGGTAAAAGCCACACATATTCAGTATATGTTTTCTCACCTTGTCGCCGGTTCGATTTTTCTCCATCTTGGTCGCGTAGTGACGCGCCAATGCCAAGGCACTGGTGGAAGCGATCGTGCGTTGATCAGATTGATGAGGTGAGTTAATTCCGGCAAGAATATTTTCTATGTGCTGCTTTTTTTCTTCTCTGGTGAGCAATAACGGGCGACCACTATAGCGTGCGATACCCGTCATTCCAGTCCAATTACTTCCATTCCAGATAGCTACTCCGGTTGATCCGTCAAAACACTGCACGCCGTACGTTCCATGTTCCTGGGGTGGGTGAATCATCGCTATGCTGATCGCATCCGAATACTGTGGTGCATTGAGGATTTGTGACATCGTAGTTCCCTTTCAATTTTTGTAATTGGAATTGTTAATGAATTTCAGAAGGTCTTTACCTGGCTATGGGGTCCGTTCTATAAACGCAAATGGGTAACGCATTTTCGGAAGACATGTACAAATCTTTAAGATTAAAGTCATTGGCAGAAAACGGCAAAAAATCGTTTTTAGGATTCGGCCTGATGCTCAATACATTGTAGATACATTTGGTAAATCTGTTTAATTCGTTTTTGGCCAGCGATGGGTATTTTGGTCTCTCGTGCTTCTCTTCACCGACATACAGATAATTTGATACCGTGCATTCCATTTGATTGTGGTTGAGTTGGGAATTATCGATGCATTCATTGAGGACTCCAGATATATCATAGATTCCGTTGAGTGCGTTAATAATACCCACACCGACCGATGTATCTCTGGGAAGGTATTGATGTATTCGCCAGATGTCGGCAATCGCTTTCTCAGACCATCTCGCGCTGGCTTCATCAAACTGAGTGTGTATTTTAGTGACTTCTTCTTTTTGCGCTCCATGTTCAATCGCGCTGATCAGCTCTCTGGCCCAGTACATATAGTTGCCGGATGCGGACCCAAGATCATCAACCGCAGATCTGAATTCGTCCATTTGTTTGACTACGGTCGCACGATTTCGGGAATCTTCGTCAAGCCGGTGAGCTATCCGGGTACCCACCACGTCGGTCAGAATGAAACCGACAAATAGTAACGTTAATGGATGCCGTAGAAATCCGCTATTCTGGTCTTTGGAATGGATCCGATTTGATCGCTCCGATGGCTTGACGAGAATTTTCTTGAGCATTTTTTATCCTCAAAGTTTAGGCGCCTTTTTCGAATCCTCCCCCGCGAGCAATTTTGTGACCATACTTGCCGGGACTTCCGCGTAATGCGAGAACTCCATGCTGAATGTCCCGCGCCCGGAGGTGGCAGACCTGAGGAAGTTAATGTAGCCGAACATCTCTCCCAACGGCGCTTGCGCCAACACGGTTGCCTGCGTGCCTTTCTGCCCCTGTTCGATGATGTCGCCGCGCCTGCGGTTGACGTCCCCGATGACGGTACCCAGATAATCGGCTTCAACCACCACTTCAAGCTTCATAATCGGCTCCAGCAGTTTCGGCTTGCTCAACCGGTGCGCTTCGCGGAAGCATGAGCGGGCTGCGATTTCGAAGGCCAGTGCGCTCGAATCGACGTCATGGTATTTACCGTCAACCAGCGTTGCTCTGAAGTCCACGCATTCGTAACCTGCCACAGCACCCGCGAGACTTTGCGACATCGTTCCGAATTCGACTGCCGGAATAAACTCTTTGGGAACGCGTCCGCCAACTACACCGTCCTCAAAGCTTTTGCCTGATCCTGGTTCCAGTGGCTCGAATTCCATTTTGACTTCAGCGAATTGACCTGATCCACCGGTCTGCTTTTTATGCGTGTAAATGTGCGTGACTTTTTCTCCGAACGCTTCGCGGTAAGACACCTTGGGTTTGCCCATCACCGCCTCAACACCAAGCTCGGTGCGCATACGGTCGATCGTCACTTCCAGATGCAGTTCACCCATTCCGCGTAACACCGTCTGCTCTGTTTCCGGATCGACTTCGAGCCGCAGCGAAGGATCGGCTTTCGCCATTTTGTACAGCGCCGTAGAGAGTCTGTCGACGTCGCCTTTTGTCTTGGGTTCCACAGACACCGAGATCACGGGGTCAGGAAAGCGCATGCGTTCCAACAGCACCGGGTTCTCTTGCGCGCACAGCGTGTCGCCGGTCTCGGTATCTTTAAGCGAAACGAATGCGACGATGTCACCGGCGCGTGCTTCCTCGATGTCCTTGGTCGAATCAGCCTGCACCTCGACAATTCGCCCGATGCGTTCCCGTTTACCGCGGGTGGAATTGAGCAAGGTGTCGCCTTTGCGGATAACGCCGGAATAGATACGCGCAAAAGTCAGCACGCCGAACTGGTCGTTGATGACTTTGAAGGCGAGCGCTGCCGCAGGTTCATCGTCAGAGATGGCGCGTTCGCCCAATTGTTTTCCGTCTTCGTCAACGATATGAATACCACCGTTTTCACCGGGATAAGGCAGGTAATCCACCACTGCGTCGAGCAACTGCTTGACACCTTTATTTTTGAAAGACGATCCGCAAAATACCGGGGTATAAGCTCCGGTAAGGCATCCGTGCCGTATGCATTGTTTGATCTTGGCCATATCAGGTTCGTGCCCTTCGAGCAGAGCCATAAATGCATCATCATCAACCGACAGCGCAAGCTCAAGCGACTCCTGACGCAGCTTGGGCAGGTGCGCCAACCATTGCACGTCTGCCTGAGTCGACAACTGCACGCGTCCGGCAATTTCATCCATGGCCACGACTTCCCAGGTGGCGTCCTTATCATCTGGATCGTCCGAGCTCCACAAATAGGCTTGCCCCTCAATCAGATCGACCATACCCCTGAACTGATCATGCGAACCGATAGGAACCTGACACAGCAACGGCGCTACCAGAAGCCGCTCGCGGATCCCATCAATGCAATGTCTGAAGCTCGCGCCCATCCTGTCCATTTTGTTGACATAGCAGATGCGCGGTACGTTGTATTGATTGGCCAGCCGCCAATTGGTTTCGGTCTGCGGCTCGACACCTGCGACACCGTCGAACACCACAACCGCGCCGTCCAGCACCCGCAGCGAACGGTTCACTTCAATGGTGAAATCCACGTGGCCCGGCGTGTCGATCAGATTGATATCGAAACCCTTCCACGAGGTGGACACGGCTGCCGACTGAATCGTGATGCCGCGCGCCTTCTCCTGCTCCAGATAATCGGTGGTGGTTCCGCCCTTGCCGTCCTTGGCGTCGTGCACTTCCACGATTTTGTGCTGTTTGCCGGTGTAGTACAGGATGCGCTCGGTGGTGGTGGTCTTGCCTGCGTCGATGTGAGCGATGATTCCGATGTTGCGTCGTTTGTCTAACGGTTTTTGGCGGGCCATGATATCTGCTTCCTTAACGGTGAGTTTTTCAGTATATACAATCCGAAAAAACATGTCGGATGCAATCGATGCATTAAGACATTGAATAGAATCGCCAATACTCCATTCGGCTCATTGAATTATTTGAATAATCTGGCGAATAAATTGTCGAATTCACACCAGTTACTGACATTGCGGATTCCGGGGCCACTGTATTTTAAGAGGAAGATACAGGTATCTGAGCTAGAATGGCGGCCAGTCAGCATAGCCATTCAATCAATTATTTTCTATGTCTACCCCACAGATTCCAACAAAAATATTAGTCGTAGACGACAGCGTCGCGATTCGCAACCTATTGTGCGCGGTCTTGCGTAACGAAGGTTACAACGTCGTCGGCGATATGACAGGTAGTGAGAGTTTCATCCAGACGGTTCAACGCCTGGAACCAGACATTATTTGTCTCGATCAGAACATGCCCGGAGTAGATGGCTTGACCTTGCTGCGCAGGTTACACGAGTCTTACCCACTGATTTCTGTTGTGATGATTTCTGGAACACTTGATCTCACTGTTCAGCGCGAAGCGGTCACATTAGGCATCGCAGGATTCTTAAAAAAACCATTCAGCCAGTCGCAAATCGTTGATGAAATCAAGCAGGTTGACCATGCCCGCAAGTTATTAAAAAAGGCCAATGATCAGGAAGCGGCGTTTGTCACCGGTGTGTGTGTCGTGGTAGCCGACGATAGTTCATCCATGCGTTTGCTGCTCACCGCGATATTGGAAAATATGGGGCTTGCCGTCGTCGGCCAGGCGCGAGATGGTCAGGAAGCGTTGAAGATGGTAACGCAATTTAAACCGCACGCGATTTGTCTTGATCTGGAAATGCCCAACATGGACGGATTACAGGCGATGGCAATCATCAGAAAAGAACATCCCGGCGTAAAGGTCATTATTGTCAGCAGCAGCACCGATAAAGACAAAGTGAAACGCGCGATTGTATTAGGTGCGAGCGGATATATCATCAAACCGTTTGAGCAGGAAAAAGTAGTGCGTACCATGCAAAAATTATTGCTTGATTGATTGGATGAATCTATCTGACTCACTCAGATCAGACAAAAATCCAAATGAGACTGTTGACGTTACTTTGCTGCGGCTTTAGTAGCAGAACGTTTTTTTAATGCAGCCATAAATGATTGAATCCCAACAATCCACACAGGCCGTAGATAATGAGGAAAAAGGCAACGATGTAATGAAAGGCCTTGGGGACAACCAACACTAAAATTCCAGCAATTATTGCGAGGATGGGAATCAGAGCCAAATGTAAGTGCATATCACTGCTTTCTTTTTGTTGATGTGGGGAAACAAATTGTACTCAACAATGTTATGAAATGGCAACAGGCAAGGCAGCATTCTCGGCTTTGTTGTATTCACTCATGATTTACCTGCGTCAACTTGGCGTTGCAACCATTTGTAATTGAAAAAAAAATGATGATCCTACTGTTTAGTGTCATCGCTATGTATTAGATTTATCCACAATTGTACGAACACTGGATTAACAATCTGAGCAATGCTATCGTCTCATCGGCTTGCGTTAACGCAATCACTAAGGCAATCACATCAGACTCAATACAATGATCATCCAAGGAAGTGACATGAATCGAATTATTTTTACCGGCCTGTTCGGACTGGCTTCGTTTGCCGCCTATGCAGCACCAGTTGTGCCAGAGTCGGTCATCAAAGATATCGACGCCGGCTACGGCCAACGCGCGTTGACTCAACTGCGTCCACTGGTTCAGCAATATCCGCGAGACCGTGAAGTGCAATATCGTTACGGCAGCGCGCTGGTGGCTGGCAATAAATTGGATGAAGCGCAAACCGCCATGAAAGCGGCGATTGAAACTGATCCCAATGCCTCGGAATTGCATCGCGTACTCGGTGAGGCATATGGAGCAGCAGCAGAACGCGCCAGTGTGTTTGGCATGTACAGTCTTGCCAAAGCTGCGCTGGCAGAATTTCAAACTGCGGTGAAATTGAATCCCAACGATCCCGATGCGCATGCGGATTTGGCGGCCTATTATATTGAGGCTCCCGGCGTAGTCGGCGGCAGTCTGGATAAAGCGCATGAAGAAGAAGCCTTGCTCGACAAACTGGCGCCACTGCAGGCATTGCAAACACGCGCATCCGAAGCCCAGCAGAAAAAAGATTGGGCTGGTGCAGAACGCCTGTTACGGCAGGCAATTGCAATCGACAAAAAACCTGACAGCCTGACCCAACTGGCGATGATGCAATTGCGTGCGGAACATGGGAGCGACGCATTGGCGACATTTAAAACCATCACTACCCGCGCCGACGCGCCAGCTTCATCGTGGTTTTATCTGGCTCGCAGCGTTGGCGTCGCGCACGCTGCACCTGCTGACGGTATCGCCGCATTAAAGCATTACATCGAGTTACCTGAGCGTCCAGATATGGCGCCAAACCTGGGATGGGCACATCTTCGCCTCGGAGAGCTGTATGCGCAGAATAATCAAAAAGATCTCGCTGCTGCAGAAATTGAGTTGGCGCGCAAACAGCCTCCGGCCGATGATTCGCGTTTTAGCTCTGCGTTGGATAAGGCGGTTGCGCTGTTGAAGTAATGTCAGATTGAATTTAATTGATTGATTTATTTTTTCCCGCAGGTCATGCATCACATTTGAACGCCATGCGGTGAAATTTCAACTGAGAGACAAATATGCAGAAGCCTATTTATGCGACGATATTTTCCCTTATTTTGCTACCGACATTGGCGCGCGCTGAGCCGCCATTAAAACTGCAAATCGTTGAACTGCCTCCCTACATGATCGTGAATTCCCCGACCAGCATCGGTGGCCTGGTAGTCGATCCCACGTTTGCCGCGCTCAAAAAAGCCGGCATCGATTTTGAGTGGGAAGTGATTCCCGCAGTGCGTCAGTTGCTGCGAATTAAAAATAATCAGGAACGAATTTGCTCCGTAGGTTGGTACAAAACGCCGACCAGAGAATTGTTCGCCAAATTCAGTCGCCCTATCGTCGCAGATTCTGGCTATGCCGCTTTTGCCAACAACAACTACAAACCGCGGGAAGGAATCCCGATTGATGAAGTTCTGAACGACAGCAAAATTACGGTGCTGATAAAAAATGGATTTGTCTACGGCGAATATCTCGATGCCAAATTCATCGATATGAAGGCAAGGAGCGAAGCCGTTTATGTGGACATGCCGCTCATATTTAAAATGATAGAAGCGGGACGCGGGCAGATCACTTTTGCTCCATTAGCGGAAATACGTTATTACCAGGAACTGGGTGTAGTCGATAAAGACCGATTTCATGTCATTACATTTAAAGAAATTCCAACGGGCTTTAATCGATATTTGATGTGCAGTTTGAAAGTTGAGGATGAGCTGATCAATAAATTTAATGCAGCGCTGGGAAAATAAATCACACAGCGTTTGACGACTAGATAGGCGAACCGCATCGACCCACCAACTTGCCGCTGCGTAGTACCGTGTCCAGAAATGGATGCTGATTTGGTCCAATTTCTGGTTGAGCAAGTAATCCAACCAGAAATTTGGAGCTGCAAAAGTTAGTAAGAATGCGGTTAATGTGAACCCGACTGATCGTCAAATCCAAACAGTTTCGCCGCGTTGTCATGAAATACCAGCCGCTGCTCTTCCCCGGACAATCCAAGATGGCGGACGGCAGACGCGGCTTCTCCCGGTGTATCGACTGGCCAATCAGAGCCGAACAATATGTGATCTATGCCATATTTGCGCATGGTCCAGACCATTTCATCCTGGGCGGGCGACCCGACAAAGGTCGTCGCGATCGCCGAAATATCGAACCAGACATTGATTTGCATTCCCAATTTCTTGAGTTGTGCGAAGGAGACAGCTTCACGGAACTGCGTGTAACCCATGTGAGCGAGTACAATTTTTGTCTTCGGATTTTGGACTGCAAGGAGCAGGAATTTACCCATCTCGTTGAGATCCCACGGCTTGTAGGAATCAAACAAAACGACCAGACCAAGCTCTCCGCATTTCTTCACTACGGCCGCAACACCGGGATCGCTAACATCGAAATTCTGTGTATTGGGATGCAGCTTGACTTCTTTTGCGCCAAGTTTCGCCAGGCGCTCCAATTCGGCAAACGCCGCCTTGCCGTCAGCCGGGTGCACGGATACCACAGGATAAAACCGTCCATTTGACGCTTTGGCTGCGGCAATTACGGCGTCATTCTGCTGCCGGGTTTGCTCCGGTACTCCCTTGCGCGCAATCACGATCAATGCACTTTGCGTAACGCCTGCAGCATCGTCAAGCGCACGCAAAGCATCGGTTCCGAGCGGATGACTCGGTGACAGGCCATCGTGCTCACCCAGCCGTATATGTGCGTGCGTGTCTATGATTGGGCCGGTATAGTCGTCGGCGATTGCCGCCTGTGCGGACAAGGCCAGTGCAAGTGCTCCCAGCATGACGCTGTTTCTGAATTTCCAATTCATTCTGAACTCCATAGTTAAAAGTGAGTAAATATGAGAATCAACGTGCGTGCTGGTTCAACCAATTCGCCAGCAGAAAAAAATACCTCGGTGCTTCCGGGTGCGCAGCAAGTATCGCGGGCTTGTCGACGTTCATCATTTCATGCGAATTAAATTCCATCGCATGATCTGCGCCGTCGATTACATGCACTTCGATGCCGGGATGGGTGAGCGCAAGTTCATTGAGCTTTTTGCGCGACGCGTCGACTGGTACCCACGGATCTGCTCCACCGTACAAGAACAGCATCGGCGCCTTGACCTGTTTGAACGCGACTACGGGATCAAGATCCATTTGCTTGCGCCAGGTTGATTGCAAAGGATCCGTCACCAAATCTTCGGCGCTCGGCATGAATGTGCTGGAAAACCAGGATAGATGTTCAACTGCTGTCAACGCCGCAACCGCTAACTCACGCGAATTCGTTCCACGCAAAAACCCCTCCCAGCGATCACGCGCCTCGGCGGCCGGTATAACAGCGTCTTGCTGACCATGCAGCTTGAGCGTATTACTGACTGCAAATTTCATCTGTTCTGATGGAGTAACCATAGGCGCGGAAACCGAAATTGCGAATGCGGCTTCATGACAGCGGGAAGCTGCCAGTACTGCGAGCCAGCCTCCCTGACTGTGACCCCAGAATCCTATTTTGCGCGCATTGACACGCGGGTTATGTTGAATTGCACGAAGGCCGGCAATGCCATCGTCCGCCAACATCTCATAGCCTGTTCCATCAAGCGACCCGGTCGATGCGCCACTGCCGCGTCGGTCAAATACCAAAACCGCAAATCCGAGAGCAGGCAAGTCCTGAGCCAAATGTCGATACATGGCATAGTCGCGGGTTGGAGCTTCGGCACCGTGCATGACAACCAGCGCAGGCAGATGGTTGCCCGTGGCAGGCAGATACAGCGTGCCCTGCAGATGCGCTCCCTGATTTTCAAAAGAGATATTTTCGGTGACTACAGGCGATTCACTTTCGGCCTGCCACTTATCGTTCGCAATAGCGTTGGCAGATGCAGTAAAAAAAGTAAACGCCGACAAGATCCATATTGCCGACAGTCGAATAAATTTCTGAGCTGATGTTTTCATTGTTGTGTGATGAATGTGTGTTGTGAAAAATGGAAAAGCAGATTATCAGTCGCAACTGCAATTGAATCAATTACCTTAGCGGTTATAGCGAAGCTCCTGTGCTTCTATCGTCAGCATCTCGACTATCTGTTCATATTCAGTGATAAATTCAATTTCGCGATGACGTGCCTTGCAGGCTTCAAGCAGCGTATCGGCAAGACCACTCATCATGGCGCCTCTGCTTTCCATATAAGGCAAAACGGCATGCAAAATATTCAACCCGCCTGCCACATTCACCTGATGAAATCGCGCCATGTCGGATTCCGAATATTCTTCCGGCTTATTCGCAAACCGGATTATTTCACCATTCACCAGAACGTCGATTTTGCCAAACCGAAAATACGCAGTGCGTGCCGCAAGACTGGTTTGTGCCTCGCTGGTCACATCCATCTGAAAA
>Ga0207025_1098_pt1 | contig 13459 bp, 2 predicted proteins | sample Alteio_BWMinCont_45_FD_153261 | JGI IMG/M metagenome (GOLD analysis project Ga0207025, IMG submission 153261) | Enriched cells from forest soil in Barre Woods Harvard Forest LTER site, Petersham, Massachusetts, United States -... | ecosystem: Environmental > Terrestrial > Soil > Temperate forest >... | reverse complement strand
CCGTTGTTCACATTGACAAACGCAAACTTTGCACTCGCCGGGGGCATCACAGCAGGGACCTACAACGGGAATACAATAACAGCAGGGACAGGGACACTGACGTTGGGCTCAACAGCAACCACCTTAACAGGTAATGGGAGTTCACTGACACTCAATGGTAATGTATCATTTGCAAATAGCTTTACCACCTCAGGGAATAATCCGTTGACACTAACAACAACCGGATCAACCAATGTGACCTTGCCAACGAGTGGGACACTGTGTTCCACAATCAACAATTGTGCAGCAGACAGCTATTGGCAGTTGAATAATAATACGTTATCACCAGGCAATAGCGCATTTGATTTGCTTTTGGGTGGGACATCAACTGCGTCAGCAAAGTTCGCCTTTACCGGAAATGCAGGGAGCGCTACACCTGTTGCAAGTATCGCGGCAACGCCATCAAGCGGGGGAACAAATGGACTTTCATTTAACGGGAATGGAACAATTCAATCATTGAACAGAAATACCTTAACACTTGGTGGCAATACAACCGGAGACATAGCATTCCAACCGGGAGGACAGGCAGTAGGAAATAGTTTATATCTTGCATCAAATGGTAATGTAGGAATAGGGACATCGAATCCAGCGTTTAAATTACAAGTAACAAACCAAGCTCTTATTGGAGCAGCCAGTGGAAATGTTGGCTCTCCCACTACCGGAAATACCAACCTGCTGCTCTACGATAATAGTTCAACAAATTGGTCGGGTATTGGTAGTGATGTTGGTGGGGGTATGTATTTTGTTACCGGGACGTCATCACCTGCGACACGGTTGTTTATTGATCCTAGCGGCAACGTTGGTATCGGTACAACCAGTCCAACTGCTCTTCTTGATGTAGCAGGAACAGCATCTACTTCCGGCAACCTTACTTTCAGAGGTCAAGGATCTGCACATCAAATTAATCTATTAAATAATGGAACATTAAGTATTTACAATTCAGTCGGAGGGGATGCAGGTCTTGGTGCAAACCCAGCATTTTTTATCGGAAACAATGGCTTCGTAGGGTTAGGGACCACAAGTCCAGTTAGATCTTTGGATGTAGTTGGTACAAGTGGCTCTGGTATTGATACAAGGGATACCGGAGGGAATACGCAACTTGCGCTAATTGGAGTAGGCGGAACAAATTATATTGAATCAGGGCAGAACTCTTTTGGTAGTGGTAATGCTCCACTATATATAACCGGTGCAAATAGCGGCTTAGGCTCATTGCTCAATATCAATTTTAGTAATGTAGCGATAGGAACAACAAATGCGATAGGTAATGGCCAGTTGGTTGTCAACCAGGCAAATAGCGGCGGAGACATATTCAGTGCTTCCCAAGCCGGAAATACAAAGTTTGTGATTACCAATGCAGGCAACGTTGGGATAGGCACTTCGACACCTCAATATCAATTAGATGTTCAAGGTTCAAATGGTAACATAAATATTCAGGGAAAGAATATCTATCTGGCAGGTGTACAACGGATATCTGATTCAATTAGTAGTAGTTATACAGCATTAAGTGCACAAAATGGAATTTTGAATTTGGGTGATATAACTCATACCAATAATTCTACAATACAAATCACTGATTCAAGTGGTTCCAATTGGTTAAAACTCGCACAAAACGGTAATTTATCAGAATTATTTAATGCAGGAGGCAATGGTAATCTAATCCTTTCTCCCACCAACGCATCAAATGGTTTGGTATCTATCGGCTCAAATGCCCCGCTAGGTCAGACAGCATTGTTTATTAAAGAATCCCTTCCAAATGAAACTTTGCTCGTCGATCAAGAAGGAACAGGTCCTATTTTTAGCGCATCACAAGCAGGAAATGCTAAATTTATTATTTCAAACAATGGAAATGTTGGGATTGGCACTTCGACACCTTCTGTACCTTTGGAAGTAAACGGTAATGTAAAAATTGATGGCTCTTTTGCATACTTATTTGGAACTGATCTTAAAATAGGTTCAACAAATGGCCTCCATTTAGAACCCGACAGTGGATTAGTAACTGTTGGCCCTACTGTAGGAAATCCACTTGCTACTCTTGATGTGCGTGCTGCATCTGGAACCCTGGCAGTTGCATCAATTTCAGGTGCAACAACGTTTGCCAATACGGTGATTGACCAATCAGGCTCAGGAGACCTCTTCACAGCAAGTAAGTCAGGAGCGACGAAGTTCGTAATTAACAACAACGGGAATATCCAGTTTGCCGGCACTTCGAACTTCTTAACAACACTTGCATCAGCAGCAACACAGGCACAGACCATTACTTTCCCTGCAGCTGCAGGTGGCGTAGGGACAGTCTGCTATCAGAACAGCGCTGCCTGTGGATTTGTAACAGGGACAAATTATTGGCAGTCATTGACAACTGGAGCAATCGAGCCATTTAACACGACGTATGATCTTCTGCTTGGCGGCAGTGCGACAACCAGTGCGAAATTTGCCTTCACAGGTAATGCTGGTGCAGCTAATCCAGTAGCCTCTATCTCAGCACAAACCGGTGCTGGGTCAAATGGTTTGGTACTGAGTTCAGGATCAGTTCAGTCACTTAGCAATAACACCTTAACAATCGGGGGCAACACAACAGGAGATATTGCCTTCCAGCCGGGTAATCAATCTGTAGGAACAAGTCTTTACCTTGCCTCAAGCGGCAAAGTCGGGATCGGGACAACGAGTCCTCTTTCACCTCTTCACGTTAATATGGCTGATGCATCTACGGCAATTTTTTCATCAACCTTAAATGCACAAAATGCAAGTGCCGGAATTGAATTTAGATATGCAAATGGATCTAGTACCGCACATATAGCGACAATTGTTGGACAACTTGTTAACCCTAGTATTCCTACACTTATATTTTCCTTAGGAGCAGGCAGTAATTCCTATAGTCCCGCAATGACACTTAATCCGACAGGTTTGGGCATTGGTACAACCACTCCAACTGCTTCCCTTGATGTGCGAGGACAAGTGGCAACATTGCCGGTTGCATCGGTATCAGGCGCAACAACATTTGCCAATACGGTGATTGACCAATCCGGCTTAGGAGACCTCTTCACAGCAAGTAAGAGCGGAGCGACAAAGTTTGTGATAACCAATGCGGGCAATGTAGGGATAAATACAGCTGCACCAGGAGCTCCCTTAAGTGTTTTATATTCAGGGAATAATAACGGTGCGAATGCGAATACAACACCAGCATTAGCCCTTGACGATCCAACAGGAGGGGCAGGAGCTTTCACGACAATGGCGTTTAGAATAGCAGGGTCGAATAAATTAGTAATTAGCGCAGATAACGGAGGAGATGGATTTATTTCAAGCGGGAATGGCACGTTGAATCTGGGGACAAGCACTCTGAATAATCCTTTCGGTACGGTCAACTTTGGCCTTGACTCAAATAATAATCCAAGTCTGGCATTGACAAATAAAGGGTATCTTGGACTAGGTTATAATGTAGCAAATCCGTTAGCAACGCTTGATGTACGAGCATCAACGACATTGAGTGGGGCAAACGGAGGTACACTGCCAGTTGCCTCAGTATCAGGAGCCACGACAAATGCAGGAGTGATAGTTGACCAATCAGGCTTGGGTGATCTCTTCACTGCTTCAAAGAGTGGAGCGACGAAGTTTACTATCAATAATGCAGGAAATATCATTGCACCAAATTATGCAGGGAATAATGCAATATTGTATGCAGGATCAGGGACGGGAGCATTTACAACAGCGACAACGAGTACAGGAAATCAGTGTTTACTTTCAGGGGCAGGGAATGCACCTACGTGGGCATCGTGTGATTTAGGGACAACGAGTTGGGTACAAAACCTCGGAGCTATTTATCCGGGTAATGCAACAGAAGATCTCTTAATCGGTGGAACAGCAACAACAAGTGCGAAATTTGCCTTCGTCAATGTGAACAACGGGGTACCAACAGCATCCATATCAGCAGGAACGTCAGGTGCAGTATATCTCTCAGCGAATGGTACGCTGGCAACCACAGCAAAGCAAAGTCTGACCCTGGGAGATGCTAATACCGGTAACATCAACTTCTACTCAGGGAGTAACTTCCTGACAAGTGGAGGAGCTTTGACACTCGCCGGGGGCATCACAGCAGGGACGTACAACACAACAACACTTAGCGGATCAGCATTGACCTTTGGGACCAATGGGACAAATACAGTAAATGCCAATGGGAACAATATCCTGACACTCAATTCAAGCAGTACCGGAAACATCCAATTCTTTAGTGGAAGTAACTTCATAACAAGCGCTGGTAATCTCAGTCTGGCAGGGACCGTAGGTATTGGGACAGCCACACCACTTGGGACATTGGATGTGCGAGGAAGAGTTGCCACAACCCCGACAGCATCGATATCGGGAGCGACAACGTTTGCAGAAGAGATAGTTGATCAATCAGGCTTAGGAGATATCTGGACTGCTTCAAAGAGTGGAGCGACGAAGTTCACGATTTTGAACAACGGTAATATTTCCTTTGCCGGGAATACCAACTTCCTCAACACCATTACCACAGCCGCAACCGCAGCAAGAACGTATACCTTGCCGGATGCAACGGGGACCGTTTGTGTGAGTGGACAGACCTGCTCAACAACAGGTATCACTGGGTACCTACAGCGAAACGCGGGAGCAATAGCACCAGCATTTATCACGGATGATCTTTTGGTAGGAGGGACAGCAACCAATTCGGGAACAACAATAGGTAACTATGCACGAGCAGCATTTTTGAATATGGCAGGAGGGACACCAGTAGCCTCGCTTTCAGCAGGAGTCGGGGGAGGAGCATACTTTAATGCAACAGGTGGTATACAGACAACAGCCAACCAGACACTGACTCTGGGTGGCAACACGACAGGCAACATTGCCTTCCAGCCAGGGAACAATGCAAATAGTCTCTATCTGACCGGAGCGGGTAGCGCAGGAATTGGGACGACAAATCCATTAGCAACGCTTGATGTAAGAGGCAACACGGCCACAACACCAGCGGCATCAGTTTCGGCAACTTCGTCGTTTGCCTCTCTGATAGTAAACAATGCCGGTACAGGTGATCTCTTTACCGCAAGTAAGTCCGGCGCGACCAAGTTTGTCATCAGCAATGCAGGTAACGTCGGGATTGGCACAGCCAATCCGACCTCAACCCTTACCGTTGCTGGAACCACAGCCAGCTTTAATTCTGGTCAAAGCGGTGCATTGGGTACCTTCTCAACCAGTGCCAACAGCATGCTCGTCAACGTTGCTTCCACATCAGCTGTCGTCAACAACGGGTATATCTATCAGGTTGGTGGGAGAGACAGTTCAAAGACAGACATAAAAGCAGTCACCTATGCAGCAATCAACAATGATGGCTCAATCGGCAAATTTGCTAGTACCTCAGCGCTCCCGACAGCACTATCAAGTGCTGCAACAGTCGTCGCCAACGGCTATATGTATGAGATAGGAGGTAACAGTGCCGGATCACCACAGACAAGTGTGTATTACGCCAAGATTAATAGCAATGGGACATTGGGTTCTTGGATCGCGGCCACCAGCATCGGGTCATTCAATCCAACTTTTGGTGCAGTAAGCGCTGTGGTTGCCAATGGCTACATCTATGTGACAGGAGGCAGAAGCACCAGTGTACAGTATGCCAAAGTAAATCCAGATGGAACACTTGGCCCATGGGCAACAGCAGCCAACATCGTCAACACCGGCGTTGAGTCTCCGGTCATGGCAGTTGCCAATGGTTTCATCTACTTTGTGGGTGGTAAGAGTAATGCCTCAGCAAATAACGGAAATCAAACCCAAGTCACAGCAGCAAAGATCAATCCTGATGGGTCACTTCAACCAGCCATCACGACAGCGAACCAATTACCTGCACCCGGAACAGGGTACGCAGGAGGAGGTCTCATGAATGGATATCTCTATGTACTCGGAGGAGAGCAAGGGACAGCAGGTACTGGAATAGCAACTGTCTACTATGCCCAAGTTCAGACCAATGGAGGGATTGGTAGCTGGACAACGGTGAGTAATGCCTTACCGCTTCCCAAAGAAGGCAATGCGGTTGTCTTTGCCAATGGGTATGTCTACTCTCTTGGTGGTGGAGGAGCAACAGCAGGATCACTTGCATCAGCAGGCATCTTCTTTGCATCCGGAGCTAGAGTGCAAATGGCAACAGATCTTGATCTTTTAGGTCTCACTACCAGTCAATTTGCCAGTGCATCTGCAGGACTCGGAGGATCAATTTATGCAGGATCCATCTATTCCAATGACAACTTGACGGTTGAAGGCAACTCTCAATTCTATGGTGGAGTCGGAATCACCGGTGGAATCAGCGCAGACAATCTTTTCTTGAATGGGACACTCAACGGCACATCACCGGTTGCCTCTATCTCAGCACATACGTCAAGTGCAGGACTCATTGTTGATAATGCAATCGGCGATCTGTTCACAGCCTCATCAAGCGGACAGACGAGATTTGTGATCCAAAATAGTGGCAATATCATCTTGGGTGGTGGTACAAGCTCGAATAATTTTGGTGCAACCTTTGCTTCAGCAAATAGCGCAGTTGCAAATCCTTTCACATTGTATGTTGGTGATTTCAAACAAGGCGGTGGACAGGCACAGCTGATAGGCAATTGGCAAAATCCAACAGGGTGGGGCATTGGTACAGCAACCCAAACTTCTGGTGATCAGACGCTTCGTCTTGCAGCTACTTCAAATGATAATGGTGCCTGGTCAAATAGTGTGGCTGATTTGAAATTCCTGATTAATGGACCTATTAATACATCTGCGGCAGGTATTTTGGATGTCAGGTCATCAGGAACAAATGTTCCAATTGCATCATTCTCTGGCGCAACTACCTTTGCCTCAGAGATTGTTGATCAATCCGGCTCAGGTGATCTCTTCACCGCCAGCAAGAGTGGCGCGACGAAGTTTACAATTCTCAGTAATGGTAATATTTCGTGGGCGGGAACATCTAATTTCCTCAATACTTTGGCGAGCAACACAAGTGCCGCAAGGACATGGACACTGCCAGATGCAACAGGGACAGTATGTGTAAGCGGACAGACATGTGCAACGACAGGGACAGTTGGCTACTGGAATCTAAACCAGGCACAGGGGACGCTTTTTTCCGGTAACACAACGCTTGATTTTCTAATAGGTGGAGTTGCAACCAACTCAGGAACAACATTGGGGACGTATGCAAGAGCCGGATTTCTTAACATAGCAGGGGGAACACCTGTTGCGTCACTTTCAGCAGGGACAAGCGGAGGGGCATATATGACAGCAGCAGGAACGATACAAACAACAGCCAATCAGACATTGACAATTGGTGGAAACACAACCGGAAATATTGTTGTCAATCCTAATGCTGCAAATTATGTCGGGATTGGAACGCAGAATCCGTTAGCGACGCTGGATATCCGAGGTGCAACCGCTTTGAATGGAGGCACAGTTGCAGTAGCTTCTGTTTCCGGCACGACCTCGTTTGCAGGATTGGTGGTGAATAATTCAGGGACTGGTGATCTCTTCAGTGCATCTGCTTCAGGCTTACCGCAGTTTACTATCCAGAAGAATGGTACTGTTGTCCTTGGCGCAGATAACTCAACACCTACAAACCAAACAATCCGGGGTGCTCAGGCAAGCGGCACCAATGTCACAGGCGGCAATCTCAATATTAACGCGGCAAACGGAACCGGCGCGAGCGGATCAGGAAGCATAGTCTTCCAGACTGCTCCTCCAACTGCAAATACTATTACCCTTGATAATTCCGGATCTCAGCCAATGGCTACGGGTGCTGCTACAACGTTGTCATATATGTATAACACTGGTAGTCATCCTAACTCAATCATGATTGTCGCCGTTCAGACATCCAATACGACAGGCACATGGACTGTGAATTCTGTCAGATACGGTGCCCAGGCATTGACCAAAGTTCCATCCGGACAGTATATGAATACAGATGGGCACGGTGTAGGTGCGACTGACGACATGGATCTTGAGTTATGGTATCTGATAAATCCGCCATCAGGTAACGCTGCCGTCTATGTAAATACCACTACATCAGCAAACAATTGGATGTCATCTGCGGTGACATATTATAATGTTGTTCAGGCAGCACCGACTGTTGTTGGCGGCGCACCTACACACAGCTTTAATAGTACTACTGCTACATCAAGTTGGTCAGGTTTGAGCTCTAAGCAGCTGCTCCTGGACACATTTGCCGTTGATGACAACAATGCTTCAACAACAACCTGTAATGCAACGGCAGCAGTAGCATCTGCTTCGGCAGAAACACAAATCTTTTATCCGCTAGTAGTCGGTGGAAGCTGTACAGCTGGAACCTCTGCTGATGTCCTCGGGATGGCATCCAAACCGGTCAATGGCCAGGCCACCAACACACTCTGGACAGCTGGCGCGACGAGCAACCAGACGATATGGACAGATATGGTTTTGGCGCTTAATCCGACAAGTAACACTCCAACGGCATCAGATATTCAGACACCTGCGCTTACTATTCAAAACGGCGGCGTTGTCCTCATAGGCACCAATACAAACGGTATTACTTTTGATCCGACAGGTCAAACAGGATATCTGTACTCAGGGAGCGCCAGACCCACCAAGACAATTACTTTATCAGCTGAATATTCCGGTGTGGTCCTTTCAGCATCCCCATCAGCTCAGTCAGTAAATGACCTTCACAATGGCTTTATGACATCGGATGCATCGTATTCTGCCACACCTAATACGTTCGATCATGAAACCTACTATCAATGGACATCTACGCAAACTACTGCGCTCCAGTCATACAACGTTGCTGTTACTATAACCTTGCCCAAAGACTTCAGCGCCTGGCCCTCAAGTGGCAATGCCATGACAATTGATTACAACACAGGACTCGCGACAAGTACCTACAATGCGCTGGATGTCACCATGTATAAAAAAGGTGATACTACTGCGGTGCCGGTGTACTTCAGTACTAACAATACCTCAGCAACTCCAAAAACCTGGACGACAGTAAATATCACCGGTACACAACTGAGCGGTTCAAGTGCATGGAATCAGGCCGGTCAACAGGTAACACTGTATATGAATATGAAAGCATGGAACGGTATCGCAAATTATGTCCAGATCGGAGATATTAATTTGAATTATCTGTCGTCATTCTAGGTAGGCATTAGGGACTAGTAGAAATTTATTATGAAAAAGTACGAGCGAATAATTAGTATCATCATGTTGGCTGTCATCAGCCTTTCCAATGTGGCAACGCCTGCTGCGTACGCTGCGCAGCGTCTTGTAGTTGATTTCCCCGCAGCGCAGCAAAGCAAGGGACTATCATTTGCAGCGCGACCGACTTTTGAGGTGGATCAGGGAAGTGTGCTAGGCGCATCAACATCTCTTTTGACCGTAGGTACACAAGAATTGGATTTGATAGAGGGGAATGGCGGATCAGCATATAAAAGGATTGCTCCGCGGGTGGAGCCATTGGCAAAGAGAGTTTACCGGATCGATGAAGATGTACAATTGGCAGTAGTCAATCCCGACAATGAAGCATTCACGACAACAGTAATGGATAATTCAGGAAATCAGGTATCGGTTCCTTTAATAGAGCAAAACACTGGAAATACAACTACCGTTGATCTGGCGCCTTCAGATCAAATAAAACCAGGTAAATATGAAGTCACTATCACCGATGCAGAGAATAAGTCAACCCAGCAGGATTTTACCTGGGGTGTTCTGGCAATGAACTTTGACAAATCAGAATATCATCCGGGGGAGACAGGAGATATTGCTTTTGGGGTACTCAATGATCGGGGAGATATGGTTTGTAATGCTGATTTGGAATTAAGTATTAAGAATGCAGCATTGGGGATTAATGATACGTTGTCAACACGTGGAATTGGAAATACAGCCATAATCGTCAATTCGCAATGTCAGAAGCATGATTTCTCGCTTGAGCCGGATTATGAAGGACATTACAAATTCGGCGCGGCAGGGAATTATCAGTTGCAATTAACCGCGAAAACACAAAACGGCATACATACGATAACTGATTCAATACAAGTAACAGATAAGATACCTTTTGACGTACAACGAGTTAGTGCGACACGTATTTATCCACCAAATACCTATCCTGTGACATTTAACATCACCGCGCATCGGGATTTTTCAGGGACAGTAACAGAGACAGTACCGGACAGTTTTACGATAACACCCGCAACCGGATCAGCCCAAACAACATCCTATGACAACATGCAGACAGTCTATCTCAATTCCAATGATCCAGCAGCGCTTATGAGTCAGGCAATTGCAGCATCCACATCAGGCGGTCTAGTCATGCCGTTTCATGGCAACTATCCCATCACCCAAGGCTTTGGCGCCCAGCTGACTGACCCGACACTGCAGGCGTTTTATACGCAATATGGTCTGGCAGGCCATGATGGCATTGATTTTGGTGTGCCCATGAATACACCACTCTATGCCGTTGATGGGGGAACAATCATCTGGTCGGGACCAGGGGATTATGGAACAATGGTCACCATCCAGCATAGTTGGGGAGAGACGTATTATGGTCATATGAGCAACACGAGTGTAATAGTAGGAGAGCATGTAGACAAAGGACAGATTATCGGCTACTCTGGTATGTCAGGAGAGGCGACAGGACCGCATTTGCATTTCGGGATGAAGCCAAATAATCCAGATATAAGCAATGGCTATTATGGCAAGATTGACCCAATGCCGTTTCTGCCGATCGGTCAGGGAGAGCCAATAGCTGCTCTGGGAGGATCAGCAAATCCAATTGCCAACGCAGTCTATAACCAAACAGTTTTGGGTTCGTCTGATTCGGCGACAACGCCAACTCCATCTGATATGCCGACAGCCACGCCGACTGCAACACCCACTCCATCTAACGGTGCAGATTCATCGATCACGACTCCGACTCCCACCCCAACGACCAGTTCAGGCGCATCACCTGTTATATCCCAAGCAGCAAATCAGGAAACTGTTACACCAACAGTGAGTCCTGTTCCGAGTGTTTTTTCAGCTCCTGCTCCAGCAGCAGACACCAACTTCACCGTTTTGGATAAACAGATACTTCTGGATGAGCAAATTGCCAATAATTCACTTACAGAAAAAGTGAAAATTATTACCTGGCATGTCTCTCTCAAGAAAGGTGAGAGCACATCGCTCGGGTATGCTTTCCAAGCGCCGCATGTCAGTCCGCAGTTTTATCTCCTCGGCCCCGCGCATTTTTATGACGCTCATGGAAAAGATGTTTTCCAGGAACAGCGTCAGTGGCAGATTGCCTCAGATGATGTAGGAGTTGAGTGGTTTCAGGAAACAACAGGTAGTCCATTCAACGGTTATAGTTGGCAGTATAGGAAGAAGATTATTATTGATCACACGAAAGTCTCAGGAGGATCAGACCTAACAAATTTCCCAGTTGCTATTAGTATTTCAGGTGATGCGGATCTTACTGCTCATGCACAAGCAACTGCTGCGGATATTGTGTTTACTGATTCAACTGGGAAAACATTACTTCCTTTTGAAATAGAAAACCCTAGTAACACAGCGCTTGTTGCTTGGGTGAATATCTCAACTCTTTCAGCAAGCGTTGATACTATCATCTATATGTACTATGGCAATCCCTCCGCCACGAGCAAAGCAAATGTGCACGGTACGTGGAATAACAATTATGTGGCGGTATATCATTTGGGTGAAAATGCAGCAAACACAACGATTACTGATTCAACTTCTGATGGATATACCGGGACAGCTCACCAAAATACAAGTGCTACATTTACTTCTTCAGGACAAATAGACGGAGCACAAACGTATAACGGTACCAGTGATGGAGTTAACATTGGCGATCATCCAAATCTCGATTTTGGCCTCAACCCCTTTACCGTATCAATATGGGTAAAAAAATCGACAGATACTAATGCTCCTGATGTTCCTCTTATAAAAGGTGCTGCAACAATCGGACAACCCGGTTATGATTTTGAACTCACCTCTGGTAACTGGAACGGTCACGTTTGTGATGGAGGAACTTATGATTGCGTAACGAATAAAGCTGTATTTACTTCAAATGAAAACGGAACCTGGCAGAACCTGGTCATGGTGGTCGATAAAGGAGCAAATTTACTTAGGCCATATCAAAACGGTTCGGCACTTACAACAAAAACTATTGTAGGATTAACTAGCGTTTCAGGTACAAGAAAACTAGCTATTGGATGGGACCAAGACGATAACGGCTTTTGGTTTACGGGAAGTATTGATGAGGTTGAGATTTCAAGTGGGATGCAAACTGCCGGATGGATAGGAACGGAATATAACAATCAGCACAGTCCGGGTCCCGGTGGAGGAGGCTTCGTAAGCAGTCTTGGCAGTGTCGAGACAGACATTTACGCACCGACAATGGATAAGGTCCTGGGACATGGGGAGTGGTTTGATTCAACTGGGACAAGACAGCCGTTTGTATTTTAGGGACCAGGGCGTAATGAGTAGTTTTTGATAAGAGAAAGGGCCGCGTATCGATAAAGAATAGGAAATTTTTGATAAAAATAGACTGAGTAAATTATTTGCACCTAGTAAATAATTCTACTTTCACTAGAGTCTCATAAGAGAAAACTTTTTTGCTGGGAAAAACCTGGACATTTATGTTCAAAAAACCTTTTGAAAAAGGGAATTTTAGCGATAATAAAAATTACCTCTAGTAATTTTTATTGAGAATAAAAATATGTCTATAAAGTTAGAACTAGAGCGGATAGTTAATTAATTTTTAATTTGAAATTTTTAATTTTTAAATAAATTCAAATCAATAATTTTTAATATCAAAACCATACAAATTTTATGATAGATAATTCTTATAAGTATGATCTTGAAGACAGAACAGCAGTTTTTGCAGAAAAAGTTATTGAGCTCTGTAAAAAGATTCAAAAGCATGTTGTAGTAACTCCTTTAATAGATCAACTGGTTCGGTCTGGGACGAGTATTGGGGCGAATTACTGTGAAGCCAATGGTGCAAGTAGTAGAAAAGATTTCAAAAATAAAATACATATATGTAAAAAGGAAGCAAAGGAAACTATGTACTGGCTTAGGATATTAGCTAAGGCTGATGATTTACATAAAGAAGAATGTCGTAATTTATGGAAAGAAGCACATGAATTGGCTAAGATTTTCTCTTCTATAGCCGCAAAAATTAGTAAAGTTTAAAATTAGAATTTAATTTTTTTTAAATTGATTAAAAATTAAAAAATAAAAATTAAAAATTGTGCGGGATGAGGGAACTTAGTTAATACACTATTTAAGTATCAATTATTACTTTAATACATCATAAAGCATCTTATTGAAGCACGACAAAAAGGAATTTCCGTGGTAATATAAAAGTATGAAACGTTTTATTCGGGAATTTAAAAGAATAAACTGGCCCCAGACATTGTTTGGC
>Ga0207025_1104_pt1 | contig 13487 bp, 7 predicted proteins | sample Alteio_BWMinCont_45_FD_153261 | JGI IMG/M metagenome (GOLD analysis project Ga0207025, IMG submission 153261) | Enriched cells from forest soil in Barre Woods Harvard Forest LTER site, Petersham, Massachusetts, United States -... | ecosystem: Environmental > Terrestrial > Soil > Temperate forest >... | reverse complement strand
TAGTTCGTATGACGCGAATAAAATAAATTACATCGGACATCAGTAACCGATTATTTAAGGTTTTTGAGTTACCGTTGAGAAGGGAGGGGGGGGGCCCACAAAATCAATGGGCCTATCGGGCAACGATTATGTCCCTTCCAGCCCATTTTATATTCCTCTGACAAGCTCAATACTCGTAGTGAGGGAGGGGCTAGATCTTGAAAACACAAGGAGAGAGCCATGAACCGACTGAACCTAAAGACCCTTACCTCACTGACCTTGGGAACCCTGCTTTTCGCCTCCAATATCCTCTACGCTGAATCCGAAGTCCTTAATTCTGATACAGGGGTCATTCAAGTATTCGTGGAAGATGAAAATGGGGCCTCTGTCCCCAACGCCCCTGTTTATATCACTGATGGCCAACACATCCAATATATGGAAACCAGCTCCCTGGGCGCGGTGTCGTTCACCGTTCAAGGTGGCAAATACACCATTTCCTCAGCGATCACCAAACCAATGCCTGACTGCATCGACCGCTACGCCAGCCTCGAAGCGCATGTCCAAGCGGTCCCCCAGGATACGGCTTCTGTCATCCTGACCCTCCGGTTGGTGGATGATCCTACTTCCAACCTGTCGGTGTCCGCCCTCAAGAAAATGGGTATTGCTGATGAAGTCGCGAAATACCTGAATTAACCTAAAGAAGGGCAACAAATAATTTAAAATCGTTGATAATAAATGACTTTAAAAGTTGCGTTGACGCAACTTTTTTAGTTATTTGGCACAACAGGGGCGCTGGAAGCAGGGACTGTCTGGGTGGTGGGTTGGGGAAGCGGGGAGACCGCCGGTAGGCTGGAGACATAGATCGCGGGTACGGATACAGCCGGACCGCTGGATGCGGAAACCGCTGTGGGTAAGGGGGGGAGAGGTGCTGCAGCCGGAGAAACAACCACCGGCAGAGCCGGTGGGTTTGGTATCCCTACGGCAGATGCGGGGGTGGCGGAGGCGGTCGGCAAGGACTCCAGGTTATGCGGCCAGGGGAGTTGGGAGATGTCCCAGCCGCCGCCCAGCGCTCGAATCAGCGTGACCGCGGCGGTCATCCGCCGGCCCAGGATTTGAGCCGAAGTGCGTTCGTTGTTCAGCGCGATATTCTGCACCGTAATGACATTCAGATAGGAAGCCGTCCCCGCCTTGTATTGATCTACTTCCAGATTCAGGGAATCCTGCGCCTCTTTTGTGGCGGTATCCTGCTGGCTACCCTCCAGGTCAAGCAACCTCAATGCCGCCAAGCTATCCTCTACTTCCTGGAACGCCCCTAAAACGGTCTGGCGGTAGGACGCCACCTGAGCATCATAGATAGCCTGCGCTTGCTGGCTGACGGCCCGTCGCCGCCCAAAATCCAGGATCGTTTCGGCGGCTGAGGCCCCGATGGACCAGAAACGCTGCGGCCAAGTCAGCCACCCCGCCAGGGTGTTGCTTTCATACCCCCCGGTCGCCGAAAGCGAAATGTTAGGGAAATAAGCCGCCCGTGCCAGCCCGATCTGGCCGTTAGCGGCGACAATCAGGCGTTCTGCGGTGGCGATATCCGGCCGCCGCTCCAGGAGCTGGGAGGGCAGGCCAGGGGGTAGGGGCGGCGGCGTCCCCTGGATCTTGACGGGAGCCAGCGAGAAGGCAGAGGGGGCCTGGCCGATCAATACCGCTATCGCATGCTCGTTCTGGGCCCGCGCGATCCCCAGGTCCGTCGCCTGCGCACGCGTCTGATCCAGTTGGGTTTGGGCCTGGGCGACATCCGCCCGGGAAGCCACGCCGCCGCTATAGCGAGCTTTGGTCAGCTGCAGGAACTTCTCGTAAGAGGCGATGTCAGAGTTCAGGATGCCCGTTTCGATATCCAGCTCTGCAAGCGTAAAGTAATCAATGGCCAATTGCGCTTGCATGCTCAGGCGCATGTTTTCCAGAAGGGCCGCGCTGGCCTGGGCCTCGGCCTTCGCTGTTCGGACCGCGAATGTGACAGCGCCCCAGAAATCCGGTTCCCAAGACGCCGTCAACGGTAAATCAAACAAATTGATTGTGGAGGGGGTGCCGCTGTTTGAATTGCCGTTGGTCGTGGCGATGGAGGCACGTTCCCGGGTCACAGAGGGCAGTGTCGTCAAAGTCGGGAAATAAGCGGATTGTGTCTCTTTGACCAGCGCGGTCGCTTCTCGATATTGTGCTTCTGCCTGTTTTACGTTTTGGTTTGAGATGACTACTTTTTCTTCGAGCTGGTTCAACTGGGGGTCCCCAAAAACCTCCCACCACTTGCCGCGCGCCGCGGCATCGCTCGGGGTCGCCATTTTCCAAGTATCTGTACTCATCCCCACCCCGACCTCCTTGAAAGCCGGCGGCGTCTCGATGGCAGGGCGCTTATAGTGGGGCGCGAGAAAGCAACCCGGCAGAACCAAGGCGGCGGCTAATGCGGTGAGTATCCGCGCCATTGGTTTATCCATGAGACACCTCCGAAGGGGTCGGGAACCAAAGCTTCAGTCTTGCCTGCAGGCGGGCGACCTGTTGTTCACTCCAAATACGCAGCCGTTCCATATAAAGGTAGACGACGGGGGTGGTAAACAAGGTCAGCATCTGGCTGACGATCAAGCCCCCAACGATGGCGATGCCGAGCGGACGGCGCAGTTCCGACCCCGTTCCCGTTCCGAACGCCAGCGGCAGGGCGCCCAGGAGCGCGGCCATCGTGGTCATCGTAATCGGGCGAAATCGGAGGAGACAGGCTTCGTAGATCGCGTCTTCTGGGCTCTTGCCGTTCTTGCGTTCAGCTTCGAGGGCGAAATCGATCATGAGGATGGCGTTTTTCTTGACGATGCCGATTAATAGAATGATGCCGATGAGCGCTATTACGCTCAGGTCCGTCCGGCAAAGCAAAAGCGCCAGGAGCGCCCCGACGCCGGCGGAAGGCAGGGTAGAGAGAATAGTCACCGGATGAATATAACTTTCGTATAGGATGCCCAGCACGATATAGACGGCGATGAGCGCGGTGAGGATCAGGACCCATTCGTTGGCGAGAGAATCCTGAAAAGCCTGCGCGGTCCCGGAGAAGCTTCCTTGAATGACCGCCGGGACGCGGAGGGCGAGCATCGTTTGATGGATCGCGTCCACCGCCTGGCCGAGCGCGACGCCCGTAGGCAAATTAAAGGAGAGCGTGACAGACGGAAACTGGCCCTGATGGTTGACGACCAGGGGTGTCGCCGCCTGCGTGAAGTGGGTGAAGGCGGCTAACGGCACGTTTTGTCCGGCAGGCGTCTGAGCGTAAAGGCTTCGAAGGATTTGCGGGTTCTGCCAGTAAACCGGCGCCACTTCCATGACGACGTGATATTGGTTCAAAGCGGTGTACATGGTCGATACCTGGCGCTGTCCGAAGCAGTCGTAAAGCGCGTCGTCGATATTTTGGGCGGTCAGGCCCAGCCGCGAGGCTGTGTCCCGGTCGATGGTGAGCTGCGCCGCCTGGCCGTTGTTTTGCTGGTCGGTATTTAAGTCCACGATCTGCCGGAGCGTGCGCAGTTTCTGCATGATGCGCGGCGCGTAATCATTGAGCAGGCCCAGGTCCTGGCTCTGGAGGGTGAATTGGTATTGGGCGGCGCTGTTTCTTCCACCGATACGGATGTCCTGCACGGCCTGGAGAAAAAGCTGGGCGCCGGGAATATGGGCGGAATTTTTCCGGATCCGCGCGATTACGTCATCGATGCCTGTTTTGCGCTGGCCGAGGTCTTTCAAGCCGACGAACATGCGGCCGGTGTTGGTGCCGCCCGACCCCCCGGTAAAGGCGACCATATTGGCCACCGCAGGGTCGGCCATCACGACCTTCACGAGGTCTGTGAGCTTCTGCTGCATCAGTTGAAAGGAAATACTCTGCTGGGCCTGGATCGAGCCGGTCAGACGTCCCGTGTCCTGCTGAGGGAAGAACCCTTTGGGGATGATGATAAAGAGTGCCGCGTTCACCGAGATGGTGATCAGGAGCACCGTCAGCGTTAGCGCGGGATGGCGCAGGACTTTTTGTAGCGCGGAGGCGTAGGTATCGAGCATCCATTCAAAAAACCGCTCGCTCTTTTTATAAAGCGTCCCATGCTTTTCTTTGATATCGTGCTTGAGAAAACGGGCGCACATCATCGGGGTCGCCGTGAGAGAGACCACCATGGAGACGGCGATCGCGATCGAGAGCGTCACGGCGAACTCCCGGAAAAGCCGGCCCACGATGCCGCCCATCATCAGGATGGGGATGAAGACCGCGACTAGGGAGGTGCTCATGGAGAGGACGGTAAAGCCGATCTCGCTCGACCCTTTCAGGGCGGCCTCGAAGGGCGCCATGCCTTTTTCCAGATACCGCGCGATGTTTTCGATGACAACGATGGCGTCGTCCACCACAAAGCCTGTCGAAATGGTGAGCGCCATGAGCGAGAGGTTGTCCAGGCTGTAGTTCAACAGGTACATCACGCCGAAGGTCCCGATTAAGGAGAGGGGCACGACCACGCTGGGAATCAAGGTCGCCAAAGGGTTTCGCAGGAAGATAAAGACCACCAGGATGACGAGGAAGATGGAAATCATGAGCGTTTTCTCCACGTCCTTGATCGAGGCGCGGATGGTGGTCGTCCGGTCGACCATGGTCTGCAGATGCATGCCCGGTGGGATGGATGCCTGCAGCTGGGGCATGAGCGCGTAGCAGCGGTCCACCGTATCGATGATGTTGGCCCCCGGCTGGCGGAAAATGATGAGGAGGACGGCCGGCTTACCGTTGGCCACGCCCGCGTTGCGGATATCTTCCACCGAATCGGTCACATCGCCCAGGTCTGACACGCGCACCGGTGCTCCATCGCGATAGGCGACGATCAGCGGCTTGTACTGGTCAGCCTTCAGCAGCTGGTCTGTCGTAAAGAGTGTCATGGCGGTGTGGGCGTCCGCCAGCTCGCCTTTGGGGACATTGGCGTTGGCGGCGGCCAACGTCGCGCGGATCGAGTCCATGCTGATGCTGTACTTATTTACGATGTGGGGATTCAGTTCCACGCGGACGGCAGGAAGTGAACTCCCGCCGACGATCACCTGGCCGACGCCATCAATCTGGGCGATCTTCTGCTGCAGGATCGAGGAGGCGGCGTCGTACATCTGCGCCTTGGTGTAGATGTCCGAAGTCAGAGAAAGGATCAGGACCGGCGCGTCCGCCGGGTTGACTTTGCGGTAGGACGGGTTGGACGGGAGGTTCGCCGGCAGGTTTCCGCGCGCGGCGTTGATCGCGGCCTGGACGTCCCGGGCGGCCGCATCGACATTCCGGGAGAGATCAAATTGCAGCGTAATGCCGGTCGAGCCCAGGTAGCTGGTGGACGTCATCTCGGAAACGCCCGCGATGTGCCCGAATTGGCGCTCCAGTGGCGTGGCCACCGAAGACGCCATCGTTTCAGGGCTGGCTCCCGGAAGGCCGGCGTTGACTTGGATGGTAGGGAAATCCACCTGCGGCAGGGGCGACACCGGCAGCAAGCGAAACGCGCACAGCCCGGACAGCGCGATCGCCAGGGTGAACAGCGATGTAGCCACCGGCCGGCGGATGAAAGGTTCGGAGATGTTCATGGTTTGTTTAAGTCGTCATTCCGGCAATCCGTTAGCCGGAATCCATCATCTTTGTCATGCCCCACTGTACTTTTTGTCATGGTTGTTTCTTCAGAATTTGTTCAAGCGGCGTGATGTTGCTGACGAATACATCAATAACCAATATGCCGGACATGACACCTGTATCGTTGAGTTCTCTGGAGATTAAAATGGCTCGGAAATTCGCTCCTGCGCGTTTAAGATAACCTTCTACAGAATATCCAGGCAGATCGGTATTAGAGGGTAATTCTGTCGGTGTGGTTTCACAGCTCAGAATTACGTCTTTGTCCGGGATAGGAATATCATTGCCATAACCAGCATCTTTTAAGATTGCATTGTAATTCGCGGCAACTCCAGTTGAAGTGCTGCCCATTGGAATTGTTGTAATAAACCGTTCACCAGACAAATCGACAGCATAGCGGAAAATTATAGACATCGAATGTCGCAGATCGGGACGCACAACTTCTAGGCCTCTCCGGAATGATCCGGCTCTCTTTACCCATTTAAGGGAAGGATCTAATACCTTATCTATCGGCCAAGACAAATCATTTATCTGTCCTGAGGCTTGCACCTGATTTGTCGTGCCTTGGGACAGAGCATCGGCACACAATGTCCCAGGCGGAAATCCAATTATTGCGAACCACAACAGAATGATGGATCCCCCGCTGACGGCCGCGGGGGATGACGTTTGTTGAGGCGACCATAAACCATTCATGAATGCTCCGGTACCGGAAGGCGCCCCGTTGCACCTGCGGACTTGCGGCGTTTCTCGAACCAGTGGCTCAATTTATCAAACTGGAGATAGATCACGGGTGTTGTGAAAAGCGTCAGGACCTGGCTGAAAATCAGTCCGCCGATGATGGTGATGCCCAGCGGTCGCCGGAGTTCGGAGCCTGTGCCGGTGCCCAGGGCGAGCGGAACACCCCCCAGGAGTGCGGCCATCGTGGTCATCATAATCGGTCGGAAGCGCAGGAGCGAGGCCTGATAAATCGCTTCCAGAGGCGATTTTCCCTCGTTTCGCTCCGCCTCGATGGCAAAATCGATCATCATGATGGCGTTTTTCTTCACGATGCCGATTAATAGGATGATGCCGATGAGGGCGATTACCCCCAAATCATTCCGGAAAAGGATCAGCGCGAGGATCGCTCCGACGCCGGCGGAAGGCAGGGTCGATAATATGGTGACCGGGTGGATATAGCTTTCATAAAGAATTCCCAGAACGATATAGACGGTGATGATGGCCGCCAGAACGAGTGGCAGTTCGTTGGAAAGGGACGACTCAAAGGCCTGGGCGGTTCCCTGGAAATCGGCCTGGATACTGGCCGGCATCTGGAGCTCTTTCGTGGCTTCGCGGATGGAGGACACCGCATGGCCCAGGGATGCGTGCGGCGCCAGATTAAACGAGAGCGTCACCGAGGGGAACTGTCCCTGGTGGTTGATGGACAAGGGGGTCGAGATGGTTTCGGCCCGCACGAGGACGTTCAGCGGCGCCTGCGAACCGGACGCCGTAGGCACATAGATGCCGCGCAGGGCGTCCACATTTTGCTGCCATTCGGGCTGGGCTTCCAGCACGACGTGATACTGGTTCAGCTGCGTGAAGATCGTCGAGACCTGCCGTTGGCCGAACGCGTCGTAGAGCACGTTATCGATCACCGACGGCGTCACGCCCAGCCGCGAGGCCGAGTCGCGGTCGATGTTTAAGGAAAGCCCGAGCCCGTCATTCTGTTGGTCGCTGGCCACGTCGCGCAGATCCTTGAGCGCGGCGAGTTTTGCCAGCACTTTCGGCGCCCAGGCATTTAACTCTTTCGCATCGGGCCCCTCAATCGTGTATTGATACTGGGTGCGACTGACACGGTCTTCGACCGAGATGTCCTGGACCGGCTGCATATATAAGGTAATGCCCGGGATCTGCGCCAATTTCGGCTGCAGGCGGCGGATGATGTCCGACGCGTTGGCGTCGCGTTCTTCCAGGGGTTTGAGCGTGATCTGAATGCGGCCCGAGTTCGGCGTCGTGTTGGTCCCATCCACGCCGATAAAGGATGAGAGGCTTTCCACACCCGGATCCTGAAGGATGACTTTGGCGAGCTCCTGTTGGCGGTCCGCCATTTGAGGGAAGGAAATGCTCTGCGGCGCATCCGAAATCCCCAGGATCATGCCGGTGTCCTGCACGGGGAAAAAGCCTTTCGGGACCCAGAGAAACATGAGAAACGTTAAGAGGAGCGTGCCGATCGCCACCCCCATCGTTTCCTTCTGGTGCTTCAGGACAAAGGTCAGGTATTCGCCATAGCGCGCAATGACGCGGTTAAAAATATTCTCCGACCAGCGATAGAACCGGCCCTGCTCGTTCTCAGCCGTGTGTTTCAGGATCTTGGACGCCATCATCGGGGTGAGCGTTAAAGAGACGATGCAGGACATGATGATCGTCACCGCGAGCGTGACCGCGAATTCGCGGAAGAGACGACCGACGATGTCCCCCATGAAGAGGAGCGGTATAAGCACGGCGATCAAGGACACGGTCAAGGACACGATGGTAAACCCGATCTCGGCTGATCCTTTGAGCGCCGCCTCCATAGGTTTTTGCCCCATCTCGATATAGCGCGAGATGTTCTCAACCATAACGATGGCGTCGTCAACCACAAATCCCGTTGAAATCGTCAGCGCCATTAGGGACAGGTTGTCCAGACTGTAGCCGAGCAGATACATCACGGCAAAGGTGCCGATCAACGACAATGGGACAGCGACGCCCGGAATGATCGTGGCACGAATGTTTCGCAGGAAAACAAAGATGACGGCAATGACAAGAAAAATGGTCAGGATTAGTTCAAACGCAACATCATGCACGGAAGCACGTATGGTGGTCGTCCGGTCCGCGATGACGGAAACGTTGATGGACGACGGAAGCGAAGCGCGTAGTTGGGGAAGCACTTTCTGGATGCGGTCGACCAGCGCGATGATGTTGGTGCCGGGCTGGCGCTGAATATTCAAGAGGACGGCCGGGGTGGTGTTGACCCAGGCGGCTTGCTTGACGTTTTCTGCGCTGTCTGTGATCGTGGCCACGTCCGAGAGGCGGATCGGGGAGCCGTGACGGTAGGCCACGACGATCGGCGCGTATTGGTCGCCGGACAAGAGCTGATCGTTGGCGCCGATCGTCCAGGATTGGCGAGGGCCATCAAACGTTCCTTTGGCCTGGTCGACGTTGGCTTGACCGAGCGCCGTGCGCAGGTCTTCCAGGCTCATGCCGTAGGACGCGAGCGCCGTCGGGTTGGCTTGGACGCGCACAGCCGGGCGCTGGCCGCCGGAGATGCTCACCAGTCCCACACCGGGCAATTGTGAAATCTTCTGGGCTAGACGCGTGTCCGCCAATTCCTCCACTTGCGGCAGCGGCAGGAATTTTGACGTGAGCGCGAGCGTCAAGATGGGGGTGTCCGCCGGGTTGGTTTTGCTGTAAATCGGAGGGTTCGGCAGATCTTTCGGGAGATAGGTGGAAGCGGCATTGATGGCGGCCTGCACCTGCTGTTCGGCGACGTCGATGCTCAACTCGAGTGAGAACTGCATCGTGATGATGGAAGAGCCGAAGGAACTGGAGGACGTCATCTGGGTCAGGCCCGGGACTTGGCCGAACTGCCGTTCCAAAGGACCCGTCACCGAGGAAGCCATCACATCAGGGCTGGCGCCCGGATAAAACGTCAGCACTTGAATGGTCGGGTAATCGACTTGCGGAAGGGCTGAAATGGGCAGTTGCCATAATGCGACCCACCCAACCAGAAAAATGGCGAACATAAAGAGTACTGTTGCGACTGGACGAAGGATGAAGATGCGGGACGGGCTCACTTGGGATGGCGAGTCTTGACGACATTCCCTCCGGTCGTTGAGGGAGACGAACCCGCGGTGGATGACGATTTATTAACATCGGCCTGCGGTATCACGACGGGGTTTCCGTCCTGAAGTTTGTCCGCTCCATCGATGACGACGCTGTCTCCCGCCTGGACGCCGCTGTCGATGGAGGCGTTGTTCCCTTCAATGAGGCCCACCGTGACGGGGCGCAGAGAAGCTGTTGGCATCGCCGCCGACGTGGAGGTCGTCACCACATAGACAAAAGCCCCCTGGGATCCGCGCTGGATCGCCACCGAAGGAATGATCACCTGGTTCTGCCGCGTTTCCAGAAGCAGCCGGGCATTGACAAATTGGTTCGGGAACAACGTGTTTTCGTTATTATCAAAGACGGCCTTCAATTTGAGCGTGCCGGTATTCGGGTCGATCTGGTTGTCCACGGTCTGCAATCGTCCGGTGGCCAACTTTTGGGTTTTATCCCGATTGTAGGCTTCTACGGCCAAGGTCATTCCGGAGTGGAATTTCTGCATCAGGCGAGGAATGCTGTCTTCGGGAAGAGCGAAGACCACCGTGATGGGCTGCAGTTGCGCGATCACCAGAAGGCCGTTAGCATCTGTGGCATGAACCATATTCCCCGGATCAACCAGGCGCAGGCCCACCCGGCCATTGATGGGGGAGGTAATATGGGAGTAAGTCACATTGAGTTTCGCGGCTTCCACCGTGGCTTCATCCGCTTTGACCGTGCCCTCCAGCTGCCCTACGGTAGCCACCTGCGTATCCAGTTGTTGCTTTGGGATGGCGTCCTGGGCGAGGAGCCCCTTATAGCGTTCAAGATCAACTCGAGCATTTGCCAACTGTGCCTGGTCCCTTGCCAACTGGCCCGCCGCTTGGTCCAAGACGGCCTGAAAGGGGCGAGGGTCGATTTCAGCCAGAAGGTCTCCCGCATGCACAAATTGTCCCTCGCGCACGGGAACGGACATCAATTGCCCATCCACCCGAGTATGAACCGTGTCGGTGTAGTACGCGGTGACCGAACCCAGACCATCGAGGTAGACCGGCATATCGCCTCGGACGGCGGGAGCGACCGCCACCGGTACGGCCGCCGGACCGCGCGCTTTTTTCGTATGCCCGCTTTTTGAGCTGAGGAAGCGCCACCCGAAAAAGACAACCAAAACAATCGCTGCCAGACCCCAACGCTTGCTCACCGGCTGGCGCTGCCACCAGGGCCGCACCAGGTTCTTCATCCGTACAATCTGTTCCAACGCTTGTTTCGCCGGCTTGCGTGTTCTTTCGGGAAGGGGAAGTTCTGTTTTCATATTAGGTCACTCATATCTCAGGGCTTCAATGGGCGAAAGTAGTGAGGCTTTCTTCGCGGGCCAGAAACCGAAAATAATGCCGACGCTGGCGGAAAAGACGAAGGCTAAAAGGACGGACTGGGGAGTGACCTCTGCCGCCCAGCCCGCGAATTTGGACATCGAAAAAGATATCGCCATCCCCAGCGCGATGCCGATCAAGCCCCCCAGCGTTGACAGGATAGCGGATTCCATCAAAAATTGAGTCAGGATAGCCCGCCGAGCCGCGCCGACCGCCTTGCGCAACCCAATCTCACGCGTGCGTTCACTCACAGACACCAGCATAATATTCATGATACCGATTCCGCCTACCAAGAGCGAAATCGCCGCGACAATGCCTAACAACACCGTAAAGGTCTGAGTGGTACCCGCCAGAGCGGCCTGGATGTCTGCCATGTTGCGGATGTCAAAATCGTCGTCTTTCCAGGTCGGCAGGCGGTGGCGTTTGCGCATGAGGGTGGTCATGTCCCGCATTACGTCGGGGATGCTTTCTGAGGTCGCGCACTCTACGTAAATGTTATTGAAGTATTTTTTGCCCAATACGCGGTTCATCGCCGTCTCCAGGGGCACCAGGATCATATCATCCTGGTCGCGGAAACCCGTGGCCCCTTTCATGGGGAGGACGCCGATGACGCGGAACTCGATGTGGTTGATTTTGATTGTACGGTCCACCGGATTCTGTTTTCCGAACAAATTGTTGATCACCGTTTGACCCAAGAGCGCCACGCGCGCCTGCTGTTTGTTTTCTTGCTCCGTATAAAAGCGGCCGTAATAGGGGGTGGAATTGCGCATTTTTTCATATGCCGGTAAAGCGCCTGTGACGGAGGTGTTCCAGTTTTTGTCCTTATAAACCACCTGCGCTGAACCGCTCACGTTGCCATCGACATGCGCGATATTCACGCTGCAGCGGGCAATGGCCTTGATGTCTTCCATGGTCAGCCGGCTGACGGTGCCGGCGCTGACGCGCACGCCGCCCATGGCCTGGGAGGTGGGGATGAGCATCAACAGGTTCGACCCCAGACTCGCCAGTCGGGCTTCGACGGCCTTTTGCGCGCCTTTCCCGATGGCCAGCATGGCTATGACCGCGGCGACCCCGATGAGAATGCCCAGCATGGATAGCGCGCTGCGGACCTTGTTGGCAGAGATGGCCCGCAAGGCCGAGGCGCCGTATTCTTTCAATTCCACTAAACTAAACGGCGGCGTTTTGATTTCCTGAAGATCGGAGGATGATGGTTTCGCCTCCATCGCCACCAGCTCTTTGCCAGGTTTCAGCGCTTCCGGGCCGTCCTTGCGCTCGTCCGATACGATATTCCCATCTTTGAGGTGTACGATACGGCGCGCGTGAGCAGCGATATCGGGGTCATGGGTCACCATAATCACGGTAATACCCGTCTGATTCAAGTGCTGAAGTTGACGCAGGATATCCTCCGCTTGATCGGAGGCCAGATTACCAGTGGGCTCGTCGGCGAAAAGAATCTTGGGGCGATTGACCAGCGCCCGGGCGATCGCGACGCGCTGCTGCTGGCCGCCAGAGAGCTGGTTGGGCTTGTGGTCCATGCGGTCCTGAAGGCCAACGTCCTTCAGGACTTCGCGGGCGCGTTCTTCACGCTGGGGAGCGCCGGAATAAATCAAGGGAAGAATGACATTGTCCATGGCGCTGGTGCGCGATAAGAGATTGAACATCTGGAAGATGAAGCCGATGGTGCGCGAGCGCAGGGCCGCACCCTGGTCATCGCTCAGATGCGAGACGTCATTGCCCATCAGCCTGTAGGTCCCCTGGGTGGGCCGGTCGAGCAGCCCCAGGATCTGCATGACGGTTGATTTCCCGGAGCCGGAAGGCCCAACGATCGCGACAAACTCGCCTTCTTCAATCGTTAGCGCGATATCCTTCAGGACCCGCAGCTCTCCGCCGCCGAGCCAGTAGGACTTCCGAAGATCTTTGAGCTCAATGAGAGGCACGTCCCCCGCCTCCCGTTCCCCCACGATTACTGCTGGTTCCGCCCATCACCAGGGGGCTGCTGGCTGCGGCCTGCTGGGCGGTGTATCGTTTACGGATCACTAAAACGGTATCCCCGGCTTGAACTCCCTCCACAATTTGCGCCTGTTCTCCATTTTCAAGTCCCACCTGGACGACGACGGGAACGGGTTTGCCGCCATTGGGGCCTGGGACCATCACCTGGCGATCCCCGGAGGACGTAGGCATAATGGCTGCCTCCGGGAGCAACACCACGTTGTCTTTCTTGTTTGTGATCAATTTAATGTTGGCCGTCATCTGGGAGCGGAAGAAGGGAGGCACGTTTTTAGGCTCGATTTTGACGCCGTAGGTGATGACGTTATTGCTGTTGACGCCTTCGTACAGGATCTGAAATACGCTGCCATCGATCGGGGCATCCGGATAGGAATCCAGCGTAACGATGGCCGGCAAGCCCATGTGCACGCGACCGATGTCGGTTTCATCCACATCCGCTTTGACGATCAGTTTGTCCGACATGGCGTAGATGACGACCGTGGCATCAACGGTCTGACCGACCACTACATTCCGCAAGATGATGACACCGGCCAGTGGCGCGACAATGGGGGTGGGTTTATAGGCGTCCGTCCAATGCTTGAGCACGTCCGGCCCTTGCGCGCGGGCCGCGTCCAGGATGGCGGCGCGGTCGGTGGAGCTCATCCAGCCCAGAATTTGTCCGGACTTGACCGTATCTCCTT
>Ga0207025_1093_pt1 | contig 13580 bp, 17 predicted proteins | sample Alteio_BWMinCont_45_FD_153261 | JGI IMG/M metagenome (GOLD analysis project Ga0207025, IMG submission 153261) | Enriched cells from forest soil in Barre Woods Harvard Forest LTER site, Petersham, Massachusetts, United States -... | ecosystem: Environmental > Terrestrial > Soil > Temperate forest >... | reverse complement strand
AGAAGCCCTCTCGGGAATTTTGAATGAAGAGCTGGCCCCGATCGAGCGGCTGCGCTCGAGGCGTAATCGCGGCAGTGGGCGATGGCTCGGACCCTGGAGGCATGACACTAAAGAATTCGCTCAAATCCAAGTGGCCGGCCAGTGTTTCGGCCTCCTGTCCGCGGATGAGGATTTTCAATCGATTGATCGCGCTTAGATTTGCGCCTAGAGTGCGCACGATCGAATCTACGGCCATCTCTTCATTCAAAATTCCCGAGAGGGCTTCTGTCTCCAGTGTTTCCGAGAAATCCGCAATAGCCCTACCATCGGGTAATAGATAAAACTGCAGCAAGACTGCATCTGCGGGTAGTGTGCGTTGGATCTGGCTGGGAGCTTGCTCGATCAGTGCGGCAATGAGCTGTTTGGCTCGCTGTCCAGGATCGGCTGACAGTGCGAGTTCGACTGTATGGGGTTCAAGCGTGTCGGGCGAAGTAGGGGAAATCCAGAAAAGCTGCGCCTTTTCGCGGGTGTCTGTGGGCGTGGAGATGGGAGGAACAATCGCGCGACGAGCCTGTTCCTCTGTTCGGTTTGCGCGCCGCAGTCCCAGCACGCTGCGAAACAGGGCTGGGAACGTGAGCAATGCGCCGAATGCCAGCAGCGCCAGAAGAGCAATCGCAATCTTCCACACGCGCGGCATTAATGTCCTCCGTTCGGAGCTGGCGTGGGCGGGGCCAAAGGATAGTGAAATTCAGCTACGGCCCGGGCCACGGCCTCGGCAAGCGGTTGGGCCATTTGGTCCAGGCGTTTTGCGTCAGTCACATCAATGCTGCAGAGTTCGATCGCGATCGCAGGCGATGCGATCGTGCGCAACTGGCGTACCGGAGCGGCCACGGGCGTTTCCGGAGAGCCCCTAAAACGTCGTGCGAGTTCAGCTTGTGCCAAGTCAGCCAATTGCCGGCTCAGGTCAATTGAGGGCCGTTGTGCGTGGTCCCATTCGATCATGCCCTTATGGACGGAAGTCGGTGGCGCGGAAGCCTGGGGCACCACTGTCGCCGCCGACGTTTGCGCCAGGGATGGCGCTCCGCTAGCCGAATTCGCGTCGGGCGTAACGCTAGAAGGGAAAAGATAATAGTAAGCGCGAGCCGTGCCCACTGGGCCGCTTGAAGACACGTGCAGCGAAATGAAAATCGCGTTGTGCAAGGCGTTGACCATTGCTGAGCGATTATCGAAACTGGGATCCTGATTACCTTCGCGCGTAAGCAGCACGCGGAGGCGTTGAGCTTCGAGCGCGATCCGAGCAGCTCGAGCGAAATCCAGCACGACATCACTTTCTGCCAGCCCGGTAGGCCCCCGCGCACCGAAGTCGGCGCCTCCATGAGCTGGGTCGAGGACTACAGTTAAACCTGAAGCTTCCTCGGCGGGTGTCGATTGCGGTATTTGCGGCGCATCAATCGAGGGCGACGTGTTTTGCCGAAGCAGCGCGCCCGAGGGAGCTTGGATCCGCGAAAGCACAGAGCCCAGAGTCTTCTGGGGCAGCCAAGCCTGTTGCAACAAGACCGGCAGCGATAGCAGCGCTGTGCTTGTCAGCGCGAACAACCTAAGAGCTCGCCCCATAACGTCGAGGATACCAGAATTAAGCAATTGACTTCATCGTCGCCAATCGCGGTTGTTACGCTCTGTCGCATAGTCCTCCGTTCGTGCTTCCGAAAGTTCCTCCGTTCCGATCTACAGTGGATGCCCGATGGTAAGTGCTGTTTATTCCGCCTATGCTCCCCGCGGAACTAGCGGGACGGCTTCTTCGACTGAAAGGATTAGCCAGCCACCAAATATGGACGCGCACCTTATCGGAATTGATTTAACCCAACTCCTGCTCAAGCAGAATCCCCGTGCAGGAAAACAGCGCTCGGTCAAAGCGGCTCAACCCGCCGCCGAATCCGCTATCGGTGCGAAGGTGACCTGCACCGAATCTCGTTGAATGTGAAGGGCGAAAGGGTAACTTCATGCAAAAAGGACGCACGGTCTTGGGCTTGCTCCTGGGTTTTGGAATTGGAGTTGGACTAACGCTTTTGTTCGCCCCCCAATCTGGCGAAGACACCCGGGATTGGATCTCACTCGCCTCACGTCGCGCTACGCGCCGCCTGCGGACCGCAGGCCGTCGTTCCGTTGATCATGTGCGTGACCTCGTTGAGAGCGGTCAAGAGACCGTATCCAAAGCGATCCGCAGCCGCGGGAATGGCGCTGAGACCGAGGCTACAGAGCTCTAGGACCGAGAGACTTCAGCACGAGTCATTCCCTTCCGCACAAGCTCGGCAACTTTTAAGGTAAGGCCAACGAGGCGGCCATACGTGTGTGCTTGGCGGCTTCGCGTGACATCACTGATCCAAAATCAACACGGGGCGTGGCAACCCGGGGTCCGTTGGGCCGGGTACGGGAGTAGGTAAGGGCTCCGGCCCGGGAGAAGGCAAGGTGGGTTCTTCAGGGCCGCTGGGTGGTATCTCGGGCTGCGGCGGTTGAGGCGTAGGCTGTTCCGGTTCCGGAGGAGTTGGATGTGGGCGCACGGGATTAGGAGGGTTCCCCTGGCGAAATTCGCTAGAGGCGCCATGGGCCACATTTGGACAGGGAATTAGTTTGGATTTGGACATCCGGGGTCTTTGCGTTCCGGTAAGATCACGGCACCCGTTCCACTGCGCTGCGCAACAGCAACGAAGACTTTGCACACTCGGCACGCTCACAAATCGTTTCCTGGGCGATCCTAATTTCGCAGAAGCACCCGGAGTTCACGCATCGGTAATGTTCGTCACGCCTTATAGTGGGCCGCCTTCCCGATTTTACAGACTGCGCAACCATCCATGTGCCTCTGCATAGAATCAGCGGCGGATTGACGCGTGCACAATCCCCTCGCGCCCGTATATCGAACGCAAATTCGCCTTATTATCACTGACTTGTGCCCACGAAACTCAGCTGCGACTCACGAATCTTCGCTCTGAGATGATGGGGCACGGAGAGGCCGTTTCCAGGCTGGAATGTGTAAAAACGGGCGCGTTCGATTTGCCTTGCACGCCCGCGAAGCACGCTGGGGGGTTCTAAAAGATGTGGATTCAAGCGATTGGAATAGTGGCTTTCAGAGCATTATTTGGCGATTCAATTGCGCGTTAGGTTGGCGTTCGTCGCAAGCGCCAGCAATTGATTTCGTCGCAGAGTAGTTGTGCCCCTAGCCCAGCCAGCGTTAATTTCAAATTATCACGTGCTGTAGCATCGACGGGGCCGATTTCGAAACTGTCACGATGCAACAAAGCGCGCTGGAGGAAATGATGGGAGCAGTTCGGCTATTGGTGGCAGACGATCACGAGATTGTTCGAAAAGGCTTGCGGGCTTTGCTCGAGGAGCAGCCGGGCTGGGAGGTCGCCGCAGAGGCTGCCGACGGCAGAGATGCGGTGGAGAAAGCGAAATTAATAAAACCAGATATAACCATATTGGATATCAGCATGCCTTCGCTGAATGGATTGGAGGCGGCGCGACAGATCGTGAAGAGCGTTTCGCAGACCAAGGTGCTGGTGTTAACCATGCACGATTCGGATCCGCTGATCCAGCAGGTGCTTGAGGCGGGCGCTCGCGGCTATTTGTTGAAATCCGACGCGGGACGCGATCTCGTTACCGCCGTGGATGCGCTGCGCCGCAATAAGACTTTCTTTACACCCAAAGTCGCGCAAATGGTCCTGGAGGGCTATCTAGATAACAATTCGAAAGAGACGACCACCGAGGAAGGCAGCAGTTTTCGTTTGACTCACAGACAAAAGGAGATTGTGCAGCTTTTGGCGGAGGGGAAAAGCAGCAAAGAAGTGGCCTCCGCGTTGGGCGTGACCGTAAAGACTGCGGAAACGCACCGGGCAAATATCATGCGCCGGCTTGATTGCCATTCGGTCACAGCATTGGTGCGGTACGCCATCCGCAATCGGATCATCGAACCCTGATCCTATCCTGGCCCCTAGCCTTACCAGACGGGAACACCCGCAAGAACCTTGAAAACCTTCCCGTTAGCGTCAGGCATGGTGCGATAAGTCTTACACATACTCCTGCGAGATGTTACAGCCTGGCCCCGATGGACGGTCTTCGGCCGGCCAATTAGATTCGACTCGATGTTCGCACTCTTGCGCCAATATAAGAATTGAGGTGCGATGTGAGTTTGTCTGTTGCTGCAGGAAATCATTTGCCAAATAAGCCCGCCACGGCTGATTGTGCAGCGCGTAAGTCGCGCCAAAGCTCCACAAATAAGAAACGTGATGATGCCTTGTTCGCCGAATTGATCGGGCCCTCGCAGGAACGCGTGTATCGCCTGGCATTACGCATCACGCGCAATACAGAAGATGCCGAAGATGTGCAACAAGAGACTTTGCTCAAAGTGCATCGCAAACTGGGCCAGTTCGAAGGCCGCTCCCGCTTCACTACCTGGATTTCGCGGATTGCCATTAATGAAGCGCTGATGTGTTTGCGCAAGCGGCGCAGCGCCTTCAACCTGCCACTTGAGGAAAGCATTCAGCCGGTGGACGACGATGTTTCGCGAGAAGATTTCCAATCTCCTATAGAAGGACCGGAAGCAGCTTACTCCCGAAAGGAGTTGAGAGACCTTCTCACGCAAGCCATGGGACAACTGCGCCCCGCATATCGCATTGTGTTTCTATTGCGTGCCGTCGAACAACTCTCCACTAGCGAAACCGCAAAAGTCCTGCAAATTTCGGCCAGCGCCGTGAAGGCCCGCATGCGGCGTGCGCGCAGCGAACTGCGAGAGTGGCTGGAAAGCACCCGGAGCGCTCGCTTGCGCGGCGCCGATGCCGTTTCCTTCAGCCGCTCTGGTGGGAACGATACGGAAGAGGGCTGGCTCATCTGAGCCACAAACTGGGCGACAGATGGTCTCGAAGGGGATGAAAGAGAATCTCAAGCACATGCCGAGCGGAAGCCCCGGTTCTCGCAACCTGCCCAAGGGCAAGCCTGGGCCACTTCCTCCACAGCCTCAGCCTTCCCCGGACATTCCGCATACGCTGGAGGACCTGCCGCTTGATGACGTGCAAAACATTCAAAAAAGCCACAAGAGTCACGAGGATGGTTCCCGTGCGGGGTAGTACAGGTATTTTTAACAGGCTTTTGGTGAGGAAGCGAAAAGCATTGTCAGAGCAGGATTACTCTGACTTGTCGCTCGAGTTTATTACTGAAGTACATCTACTTTCAAGCGGAGACAGAAGGTCTTACAGGAGGAAATTATGAAGCGGTTCCTTTTCTTGTTCCTGACGACGGGCGCACTCGCTTTTACGATGCTGCCCGCAGCTCGAGCACAAAATCACGGCGAAATAGGAATTTTTGGAGATTATTTCCGCCTCGGAGAGACCCGAGGCCCGTCGCTGGCCGGAACAGGTGCGACGGCTTTTGGAGGCGTGGGAGCGCGTTTGTCCATCAACGCCACGAAGAGGTTTCAACTTGAAGCAGAGATGAATTACGACTTCTCGGAATCCTTCACCGAAGATTTTACCACCACCAGCGGTACCGTAGCGGGTTTCAGCACATCAAGTCTGCGCATACTCCACGGCATGTTTGGCCCGAAAATTCAGACTGGCGGCGGACCGCTACGAGCTTTTCTTACCGTAAAAGGTGGCGGAGTCGATTTCATGTTTTCATCAGCTCCGGTCAACTTTTCCACATTCACGAGTTCGGTTAGCGGTCTTCGATCCAGTTCCGTAAATGCGGTGCTGTATCCCGGGGGCGGAGTGGAAGCTTACCTCGGGCCGATTGGTCTCCGCCTGGACGTGGGCGACGAAATCTATTTCCAAAGCGGAGCTCACAATAATTTGCGTATCACTTTTGGGCCGAATATCCGGTTCTGACAAACCAAGCTGCCTGCCTACCTCTCAAACACGACCGCGGCGGAACCTGATGAGTCCGCCGCGTTTCTTTTTGTAATACAGGGTTTACTCTGCTGTTTGGATTGACTGGACGTGCATCGTCTTTGAAGACTCATCATAGGTGCCCGAAATACGGACCCTCTGACCGGCAAACTTCTCCGGTTTCTGCTGATCATCCAATTGGTACACGGTCTTTGTATCCGGATCGTAGAGAACAAATGATCCGCCACTTTTCGCGCATTCCAGAGTGCAATCCCTTATATCCTTCGTCCCGTTTTGGGTCATCATTTTATTGTGCGAACCATCAATGGCACAGCGGCTGTCCATGATCTCTCCTACAAGATTCAGGCTCCGCTGGGAAGCCGCGCGCCCTGGGGGTATTTTGGACGCGATATCGCCGGTAGAGTTGCTCCTAGAAGCATAAGTGCGGCTGGTACTAACCCTCGCCTTAGCATCGTGCCTCCTTATTTCCGTTCCGAGGTTTGGCCACCTTGGATGCCGATCTCCTATCATTCCACCGACTCGTGCGGTGATCATGGTGCGCGGCTGTATTTCTTGTTCGGCACATCAGCTCTATGGCCTCCTCGGTCTGTCCTTAGCTTGGAGAATCATTGGGTTGGCCGCCAGAACCAATACGTAAAACCGCCGATATTGACGGTGAATAGACACTAGTAATCCAATTCGAGGTTTGGGTTGCGAGAGCCCCGAGTCTCTAATCAGAAAGGCCTTAGAAAAATCTCCGATTGAAAAGCCAGAATTTTCGCAGTTCGCGCGCTCTCACGGAGCGCCGTGGAAACGCGATCGCGCGGAAATGACTCAAGACAAGACGGTTCCTTTTGCGCGGATCATACGAGTGGTTTGGAGCCGAAAGTGCCCTTGTTGTTGAATGCGGGTCAATCACAACGGAGAGGAGAAAAGATAATGTTGAGAGTCGGCGATTCCAGCGATGTGAAAGACGTGAACGCGTTCTTTTCCAACGAGGTTGGAATTTTTAACGCGGTAGCGCCTACGGGGGAAGATCTGATCGTGATGTGCCCTCCCGGACAGGCGTGGTTCGTGCGCAAGTCGACTTATCGGCCGGAAGCCGATGGTTCGGACGAATCCTGGCGTGTGACGAAGCTTGCCTCTTGGGCAGTTAGTAGAAAAAGTTGCTGACAAGCTCCCATCCATCCCGGTCCTTGAAACCAAGGTCTTTGCGCCCGCTTTTAGGCGCTTTGCTGTATTGCTGCTTCTCCGGCGCGGCTCTAATCTGAGCTAGAGATTGCCTGTGGAAAATCTTCGAATACTGCTCGTCGATGATCACGAAGCCGTGCGGGGCCTCCTGCGCAATCTTCTCGAAACAGAGGCCGGATGGGTCGTGTGTGGAGAGGCGAAGGACGGCGGCGAGGCTGTGGAAAGATCCCGGAGTTTGCATCCCGACGTTATCGTCATGGACGCGGTAATGCCTCGCCTCAATGGCTTCGAGGCGACACGCGAGATTGTGCAGAACAGTCCGGAGATCCCCGTAGTCATCACCACCCTCTATGAATATCCCGAGGTCCTGCGCCAAGCTCGGGATGCAGGGGCGCTAGGTTGTGTGGGCAAGTCGAAAACGACCAGACTGCTCATCCCTGCTGTTAAGAGTGCCATCGACCATCACCCGTATTTTCCGCCGCTTGCGTAACACACTCGGTTTGGTTACACCACCACAGTCGGCCCTTTGATCCATTCGTGGTATTTCGAGAATAGCCCTCTTGCGGTTTCCTAGTTAAAGCGCTGTTCCTCTCAGACCGAGGAGAAGGATTGAAGATTCGTGGCAGATACTTAGGCATCGCCCTCGGGGTAGTAGGAGGGGTACTGGTCATCGCGGGCGTGATTGCGCTCCAATCTTTACCCGGTTTAGCCGAGCGAATCCTAATCGAGACTCTCGAAGAACGCTTTCAAAGCACTATCGAGGTCAGCGAGATCGATGTCTCCGGCCTCGCTCCTATCACCGTTGGCGCCCGGCACGTCGTTATACGCTATCACGGACGGAAAGATGTTCCTCCCATGATGACAATCGATCGATTGACCGCGTCAGCCGATTTGCACAAGCAATGGGGCCCGAAATGGCGGGTCTCTAGCGTGCGCATGGAAGGGGTGCAGATATGCATCCCTGCTCACTCGCACGAGATAGGGCGCGCGGAGTTCGCGCGTCAAATTCGCCAACAATTCCGACTGCCACCGATTGAATTCGCCGAGGTCACCGCGAAAAACACGTTGCTTCAGATCTTGCCCCGCCAAAAAGAACGCAAGCCGCGTTCCTTTTGGATTCACGACGTGACCCTGCGTTCGATCGGTCAGAACCAGCCGGCATACTTTCATGCGCAATTGACAAATCCCGTGCCTCAAGGAGAGATCGACTCGGAGGGCAAATTCGGTCCGTGGAACCCCGGTGATCCAGGCTTGACGCCCGTGGCAGCGGATTTTCACTTTGCAAACGCAAACCTGGGGCAGTTTCGCGGACTCTCAGGAATTCTCTCCTCCACGGGACGCTATCAGGGTGTGCTGGAGCGGCTCGATGTAGAAGGCGAGACGCTGACGCCGGATTTCCGCTTATCGATAGGAGGAAATCCCGTCGAGCTCACAACGCATTATGTGGCTGTTGTCGACGGAAGGAACGGAGATACTTACCTCAAGAGGGTCGAAGCCCATTTCTTGCAGACCACCATTATCGCGGCGGGCGATATTGTAGATCCGCGTGGACCGGCGCCCAGGAGAATCAATCTCAATGTCACCACGAGCAAGGCCCGAGCAGAAGACTTGCTGCGCCTGGTGACAAAAGGGAACAGCATGCCGCTTACGGGTGCGGTGAAGCTCAAGGCGAAGCTAGATTTGACCGCCGGAAAGAGTGACATCGCCGACCGCCTGGCATTGAACGCGCAATTCGACATTGCAAACGCCGCTTTCACGAACCCAGATACTCAAGAAAGAGTCGATGCGCTGAGCCGCCGCGGAAAGGGAGAGCCCAAAAATGGAGATATCTCCGGGGTGATATCCAATGTTCGGGGGAGTCTTCTGGTGGGCGAGGGGCAAGCCTACTTCTCAAGCCTCGAATTTACGGTTCCGGGAGCGATTGTGGATCTGAAGGGCTCATATGGCCTGCATACCGAGGCACTCGATTTTCACGGTCGCCTTGAACTCTCAGCAAAACTTTCACAGACGACGACTGGAGTCAAATCAGCCCTATTTCACGTTCTGGATCCGTTTTTCAAAGGCACGACCGGCGGGTCGATTTTGCCTGTTAAAATTACGGGATCGCGTTCCAATCCTTCCTTCGGATTGGACCTGCGGAGGCATTCCAAGGCCCCGTCAAACGGTGAGCATCGCCTGGAACAACTAGGTCAACCAGGGCTGCTGGAAGCGCCTCTCGGCCATTAGTGAAACCACATCTTCTCCCGAAGGCCGTGGCGCGGAAGGTTTGTTCTTGTTTTGAAGGATGTCTTTCATCTCCCGTCGAGCTCGACGCATGCGTGTCTTAACCGTACTAACGGAGACTTGCAAGGCTTTTGCCGTTTCGACCACGGACAGGTTTTCGACAGCGCGAAGCAGAAACACTTCGCGATGCAGGGGACGGAGACCTGCAATAGCCTGTGTAAGCATATTCCGGAGCTCTTTTTGGGAATAGGCCGTCTCCGGGTCTTGAATATTGGAATGCAGTTCAAAATTCGAAGTGATGGCTTCGTCTTCTTGGAAAGCGTCCTCGAGCGGCACATGTACAACGTTGCGCCGTTTTCGCAGGCACATGAGCGCTTCGTTTATAGCGATGCGCGAGATCCAGGTGGTGAAGCGGGCCCGTCCTTCAAACTGATTGATATTGCGGTGAGCCTTGAGCAAGGCCTCTTGCTGTGCATCTTCAGCGTCTTCTTGATTCCGGGTAATCCGAAAAGCCAAGCGGAAAGCGCGTTGCTGGCAATTCTGGACGTTCTGAGGACACATTACATTTTCGCGTTCTTTCCGAACACGTGCCGCAGTGGATGGACGACTCACGATTCACCTCGCATGGCGAGCAACGATTTGTGATACCAGTCCGGATCGCTGATTTCGCTTGATTGCTTTTTGTTATCGTTAAGCATGCCGCACTGTAATTGCAGGCTGTAAGGGAGTCCATCGGGGCCAGTCTGTAGCGCCTTAGATAATTAGATGTAGGAAGAAGTAACTTCCTCAGAGCTGTTACAGCAAAGACCGAAGATTCTTAGGTAGAAATACTTATTGCGGGGCGCTTGCCGGGGCCCAGGCTAGCGACGGCGACCCTAATTATCCCGCTCCAATTCAACTCAAGGATCACGTATGGCGATGGAAAAAATGAAAGATACCGTTGCGTCAATCCAAAATACTGCTGCGAAAGTGACGTAGTCAAAGATCCGCTTGACGCTGCCAGCGTACGGAATCCTCGCTGCTCATGCGGCCAAGACATGACGAAAATGTTCTAGGAAATTGTGAAGAAAAAATCTGATCGCTCTTCGCTGGAATTGCGTAGCATAACTGCACCCGAGAATCAGATTGCATGGCAATGATCAGATCCTCCCTCCGGGTTCCGCTGCGAGGATGATCAGGTTTGCCACTAACGCTGCGTAGCCTTCGGTATTTGGGCGTGGGAACTCGGGGAGGCAAGACGCGCGCTTCAAGGTGGTTCTAAGGATCAAGGCCAGGGGATAGCAAGCGACTGCGGTAGAAGGGATCAGCGGGAACCCTTGGAGTCAAAACGGGTAAGCAGGAAGTTAGCTAAAAAACAACCGCAACGGTTTCTGTCAAGCTACGGCCCGGGGAACTCTCTTGATTCGCCAAATCATATTTTCTACGCTTTGAGCGCGTTGGGGCTCACTGATCTCGCGAACGCTCATCTTCGATCCACGCCGGCACGTCACTTGGAAGACGTGACCGTAAGGAGAGATTACTTCGAAGATTCCATCCTGATTGCGCAAAATTTCCGCGGGGTTTACGACCTCGACGACGCCATTGAGTGTATCAATCATTGCGCCTCCTGCGTGCTGTTCCATACAGTTTGGAGAGGCCATTAAGTCCCAATGTTATGCCCCTCACAATACTGAGAATTCTGTATTTTCAGCGACTGAGAACAAAAGCCTTATATCATCGGCGACGTGCAACCCCTCTCATCGCCCTTGCTGCTATCCGCACTTCTGTTAGCCAGCAGCGCTTACTTTGGGAGGCGTCTCCTCTGTAGAAACAGAGATATCCTCTGCCCCCATGTGCTCCATTACCTCCTTCGCGTGGTCGATTTCGTCGGACCTCTCACAATGAATGGAGACCAAAATCCCGCCCTTGGCCAAACGCCCCTCGTATCTTTTCGCTTCATATTCCGGAATTCCAGCGCCGATCAGAGCACCCGTAATGCCTCCTAGCAAGGCTCCCACGCCAGATCCGGCGAGAGTGGCCATAATCGGCCCCGCTGCGATGAAGGGCCCAAGGCCCGGTACCGCAAAAGCACCGATGCCGGCCAGCCAACCTAAAGCTCCGCCAATCAGGACGCCAGAACCCGCTCCCGCAGTCGCCCCCTCTGGCGCCTTCGAGGCCTTCTCAGTGGTCAATTCCTTGGGGCCGAGGTTTTCAGGCAGCAAAACGGATATATCAGAGCTCAGGAAGCCGCTTTCGCGTAACCTATCGATGGCAGCTTCGACGGCGAGCCGCGTAGGATAGATTCTCCATACCGACGTTTTGTGTTTCTGCGCTATGTCGACTCCCTTCGCGAGTCTATATCCGTCACAGATCAATCGAGTTTATGAAAGCGCGATGAGGGCCGGCGAGAAATACACGGAAATAGCCAAATCGTGGAGGTAGATCACTTCAAGGGGCAATTTGATCAGGTAATCCACTCAAGGTTTCTTCAAGGATCAAATTATTACCCCTATTCCTGTACTGAATCTAAGGCCATAGATGTATGGCCAAGGGCACGATTGGCGGGGATACTGTGAAGTGATACGAGAGTCCGAGGGACACGCCTTGGCGTAGGATTACTGAGCACCTAACACAAGACCCTACGAGCCGCTGTTCATGGCTTTCGAAGTGCGGGAAAGCAGCCAACATACATCGAACCCCGCGGACCTGGCTTCCAATTAAACGGTTCTGGAGCTTTTCCGGCATTGGAAAGGGGATTTCCACTGAAAATCGCTCAGGTTGCGCCGCTTTATGAGAGTGTTCCCCCCCGTCTTTACGGGGGAACCGAACGCGTGGTTTCCTATCTTACCGAGGAACTTGTGGAGATGGGGCACGAAGTTACGCTCTTCGCGAGTGGCGATTCAACTACGCGTGCCGAATTGGTGGCTGTATCTCCACGCGCTCTGCGTCTCAGCCGGGAGTGCGTGGATCCCCATATCTACCACACTTTGCTCCTCGAACAGGTATTCCAGCGACAGGAAGCATTTGACGTGATCCATTTTCATATCGATTACATGCATTTCCCGATGAGCCGGCGAGTCGAACTCAATCAGCTAACCACGCTGCACGGCAGGTTGGATCTACCCGATTTGGTACCGCTCTATCGCGAATACGCCGAGATGCCCTTAACATCGATATCAAATGCTCAACGCAAACCTTTGTCTTGGGCCAATTGGGTAGCCAATATTTATCACGGGCTTCCGAAAAACCTCTTCACCCCCCAAGCAGCGCATGGGAAATATCTGGCGTTCGTTGGGCGGATTTCGCCGGAAAAACGGGTTGATCGAGCGATTCAGATTGCGTTAAGGGCCGGTATACCTCTCAAGATCGCCGCCAAGGTCGATACACCCGACCGCGAATACTTCGCTCAGGTGATTGAGCCGATGCTGGGGGAGCCATCGGTGGAGTTCCTTGGAGAGATCTCCGAGCCGCAGAAGAACGAACTTCTGGGCCAGGCTTACGCCTTAATGTTCCCGATAGGCTGGCCCGAACCGTTCGGATTAGCCATGATTGAAGCCATGGCTTGCGGTACCCCAGTTATTGCTTATCCCTGTGGCTCGGTGCCCGAAGTTGTAGATGAGGGTAAGACGGGCTTCATCGTCAGCAGTGAAGAGGAGGCCTTGAAGGCGCTGGAACGAATTGAAAGTCTGAACCGTATGGCGTGTCGCCGCGTATTCGAAGAGCGGTTTTCTGCCGATCGAATGGCTCGAGAGTACACTGCCGTATACTCCTCTCTCTGCGAACGGGAGAGCACAACTAGGATGACCCTGGACGGAGGAACGGTTTGGACGAAGTCATCCGAATCAAGGAAGAATTTTACGTCCTCGCTACCTCAGCTCTAGCCGACAGCCGACCGCGCGTTCTCAAATATGGCGACACGTGCGGTGTGTTCGACTGGCACGGCGATATCCTTTCGGCCGGTTACCTGCAACACGGGCTCTATCATAGAGAGACAAGGCATCTTTCCAGGCTGGTCCTGCGGTTTGAAAATAGGCCGCTCGAGCTGCTGAGTTCCACGGTCAAGAATAAGAATTCGTTCTTTGCCATGGATCTGACGAACCTCGATTTTTCCGCGGAAGGCAAAGTGGAACTGCCGCGTGGCAGCATTCATTTCTTTCGCTCAAAATTTATCTGGCAAGGCATCTGCTACGAGCGATTGCGGATTATGAATTTCACCTCGAGCAAAGTAAGTCTCTCCCTGTGCTATGAGTTCGATGCGGACTTCGTGGATATTTTCGAGGTACGAGGCACAAAGCGCGAAAGAAGGGGCCGGCAATGCGATCCGAAAGTGGAGCC
>Ga0207025_1103_pt1 | contig 13607 bp, 8 predicted proteins | sample Alteio_BWMinCont_45_FD_153261 | JGI IMG/M metagenome (GOLD analysis project Ga0207025, IMG submission 153261) | Enriched cells from forest soil in Barre Woods Harvard Forest LTER site, Petersham, Massachusetts, United States -... | ecosystem: Environmental > Terrestrial > Soil > Temperate forest >... | reverse complement strand
CGTATTGGCGCGCAATTTTTCTGCTTATACATTGGAGATCACGCCTTCAAAGATTAACCAGGATCTGGATGTGGTGATCGATGAATTGGCACAGCTGGTCGACATCCAACCCAAACATCGCAAACGATTTAAAAAACTCATGGAAGATTCCAAGAGCTTTGAAAGTCTGCCGATTCGCACCCGTCTCACCGATGAAGAAGTTGCGCGCTTTACCGTGCAACGGTTTCGTTTTCCCGGTGTAGAAATTCAGGCGCGTTTATTTCGCCAATATCCGCTGGGCGAAACTGCTTCCCATGTGATCGGGTATATCGGTCGCATCAGTAACTCGGATGCCAAAATTCTGGATGCATCTGACGAAGATTCCGATAATTACAATGGTACTGATTACATCGGTAAAGAAGGTCTGGAAAAAAGTTATGAGCGCGTATTGCACGGCACGACCGGCAGTGAGGAAGTGGAAGTTTCAGCGGGCGGACGCGCGGTACGCACCTTGTCGACCTCCCCGGCAACCTCGGGCAGCAATCTGATTTTATCGATAGATATTGAACTGCAAAAAATTGTTGAAGAGGCATTTGGCGACAAGCGCGGCGCGTTTGTGGCGATAGATCCTGAAACCGGCGATGTGCTGGCGTTTGTGTCCAAACCTACCTACGATCCGAATCTGTTTGTTGAGGGGATCGATCAGACGAATTGGGAAAGTTTAAATAACTCGATCGATAAACCGCTAATCAATCGTGCCCTGACCAGTACATATCCTCCCGGCTCAACCTACAAACCCTTTATGGCCCTGGCCGCGCTGGAATTGGGCAAACGTACCACCAGCTATACGTTGGCAGATCCCGGATCGTTTACCTTGGGTGGACATGTATTCCACGACGATAAGCCGGGCGGACATGGCATGGTCGATATGTACCGCTCTATCGTCCAATCGTGCGATACCTATTATTTTATGCTGGCCAATGATCTGGGCGTCGATGCAATTCATGACTTTATGAAGCCGTTCGGCTTTGGCGGAGTGACAGGTATCGATCTTGAACATGAACGTCCCGGCATCCTGCCTTCCACCGCCTGGAAGCGCGCCTACTATAAAAAACCGGCACAACAAAAATGGTATGCCGGCGAAACTGTTTCATTAGGCATCGGGCAGGGTTATAACAGCTTCACCCCACTGCAATTGGCGCATGCAGTCGCCACGTTGGCGAACGACGGTATAGTCATGAAGCCGCATCTGGTGAAAATGATAGAAAATCCGCAGACCCATGAGCGCACTTTGACCGTTGCGGCGGAAAGTTATCGCATTCCGCTCAAACAGGAAAATATCGACTTCGTCAAACATGCGATGGCTGGCGTACCTAAAGAAGGGACCTCGGCACCGGCATTCATTAATGCGGGGTATGAATCAGCGGGTAAAACCGGCACGGCCCAGGTGATCGGTATCAAAAAAGGTGAGAAGTATAATGCCAATAATGTAGCGCTCCGATTCCGCGATCATGCTTTATATACCGCATTTGCGCCGGTGGACAAACCCAGAATTGCAATTGCCATGATCGTCGAAAACGGCGGGTTTGGTGCAGCAGGCGCAGCACCGATTGCCAGACTGGCGTTGGACTATTTCTTACTTGGAAAACGACCCGATGATAAGGCCAAAGAATTAATCAAAACCATGGACCAGACACCTGCGGACAAAGTTGATTCCAGCCTGATGCAATCTGAATCTGAAGTTAAAGCCGAGTCAGAATCGGAAGGTGGCCCGCCGCCGGGCGCCACCACTCCGGCAACCAAAGAGTAATCACTATGCGCAGACATCGCTCCCCCTGGCAGGTTATCAAACCCTATGTAACGGTATTTGACGGACCGTTAGCCATCATTATTTTCCTGATTATGTCAGTCGGTATCGTCACGCTTTATTCCGCTGGAATAGATTTCCCCGGCCGCGTCGAAGATCAGCTGCGCAATATCGTGGTCGCGTTTATCGTGATGTGGATAGCCGCAAACGTGCCGCCACAAACGCTGATGCGATTTGCCGTGCCGTTATATACGATAGGGGTGAGTTTGCTGATTGCGGTGGCGGTGTTTGGGATAGTTAAAAAAGGGTCACGACGCTGGCTCAATATCGGCGTTGTGGTGCAACCGTCCGAAATGATGAAAATCGCCATGCCGTTAATGCTGGCGTGGTTTTTTCAAAAGCGTGAAGGTACGATAGGCTGGCGTGAGTTTATCGTCGCCGCAATTCTGTTGGTTTTACCGATTGCTTTTATCGTTAAGCAGCCGGATCTGGGAACCGCCATGTTGGTACTCGCGGCAGGTTTGGCGGTGATTTTTTTGGCGGGCTTATCGTGGCGCATCATTATCGGTGTAATCGTGCTCAGTCTGGCCTGCATGCCCATCGTCTGGAAAAACATGCATGATTACCAGCGTGAACGCATTATGACTCTGATCGATCCGACTACTGATCCGCTCGGTAAAGGTTTTCATATTATTCAGTCGACGATAGCGGTCGGTTCCGGTGGAATTACCGGGAAAGGTTATCTGAAAGGGACGCAGGCGCATTTAGAGTTTATCCCCGAGCGCACCACAGATTTTATCTTTGCGGTATTTGCTGAAGAGTTTGGCTTAATCGGTTGTAGTGTGCTGCTGGTGCTATATCTGCTGTTGTTTGCACGTGGATTGATGATCGCCGCCAACGCGCCAACTTTCTTCACGCGACTGCTGGCCGGCTCGATTACCACCATCTTTTTCACCTACGCCTTTGTGAATATGGGCATGGTGAGCGGCATACTGCCTGTGGTCGGTGTGCCATTGCCCATGTTAAGTTATGGCGGAACCGCGTTGGTGACATTGGGATTTGGCGTAGGCATTTTGATGAGCATACAGAGGCATCGTAAATTAGTGCAAAGCTAGGGGACTACTCTTGAAGAATCGATTTCAGTTATGTGGCCTGGTGATCGTTGCGCTGTTATTGGCGGCATGTAGCAGTACACCATCTAAACCAAGTATCGGCAGAGCGACGCCCACATCGGCACCGACCTCTACCAATGCAGCAGGACCAGCCGGGCAGCCAGCGCCCAATTTACCCAAGGCTGGCTCGGGCCGGGGTGCGTATTATAAAGATGACGGACCAGGAGATAACCCTCCGCCCGGACTTGAATTAACCTTGGATGCGGAACCAAAAGTCGAGCCATATTCGACGTCAGGCAACAAGCCTTATGCGGTGTTTGGAAAAACTTATACGCCGATGCTGGATGACAAACCGTTCACCCAGCGCGGCACCGGCAGCTGGTACGGAAAAAAATTTCACGGCCAAAAAACTTCTTCGGGTGAGTTGTACGACATGTACAAAATGACCGCTGCGCACCCGACCTTGCCGATTCCCTCTTATGCGCGCATTACGAATATCAGTAACGGCAAACAGGTCATCGTTAAAATAAATGATCGCGGCCCGTTTCATACCAATCGCATAGTTGACCTGTCGTACACCGCAGCACTGAAACTCGATTATCTGGGGAAAGGGAGTAGCGAATTATTGTTAGAACGTTTGCTGCCGGCTGATATCGAAAAGATGGCAGAAAACAAAAAGAACACTGTGACAGTGGCCAGCAGTCCGGCTCCGACTCCAGTCCCAGCAGTTGCAACGATGGCAGTTGCTGCACCTGTAATGCCAGAAGTGGCGCCGATAGCTGCACCGGCAATAGCTCCAGCACCAGATACGGCAAAATTTGAAACTCTGATCGCCAGCAATACGACAACTCAACCGGTTGCAGAAGCAGCAGCGGTGGTGCCAGAAGTGATTACCACACCGAATCCGACTAGCGGTTTCTACCTGCAATTTGGCGCCTTCGGTTTGCGCTCCAATGCTGAAGCGACGTTCTCCCGACTGCAAAGCAAACTGGCGCAATTACCCGCATTTGAAATCGTTCAGCAAGGTACGCTATATCGATTGTTCAGCGGACCATTTGCCAGCCGTGAAGAAGCGAATGATGCGATACAGTTCGCGATCAATGTCGGCATACCTAAACCTATCGTTGTGCAGCGTTGATTCTGTGTGAATGAATGAAGCATTACTCCACAAGCTTCACCAGATTCCTGGCAACCTCGCGTTTGCTGATCATCACATGGGTTGCGCCCTGCTCTTGCAGGTATTTTGCTTCCGATTCTGAATTGGCGCGCGCAATGGTCGTGATGGTGGGATTTAAAATTTGAGCATGAGTAATCAATTGCCCGGCCACAATGGGATCAGATATGGTCAAAATCAGATGGCGTGCTTCATGAATATTCGCTTCTTCTAATACACCAGGTGCGTTGGCATGTCCATAAACTGCAGGCATGTCCGGATTTTTCGTGGAACGCAGTATATCTGGATGGTCTTCAACAATGACAAACGGCAATTGTTTGGCCTTCAATTCATCACTGACTAATTTCCCCAACTCCCCATAACCAATCAAAATTGTATGGCCATGCGGCTTGGGGCGTCCGGTGGTGTTTTCAGTGTCCGGTGTTTTGGACGGCGCTTCGCGTTTTTCCAGCCAGGGTTTTAAATAATCCAGAAGCATAAATACAAGTGGATTGAGAACAATAGAAATGAGTGCGCCCGCTAAAATCAGATCGCGCCCAGTCGTCGGCAAAATTCCCAGAGAAATACCGAGAGTGGCGAGGATGAAGGAAAATTCCCCAATCTGTGCCAGACTGGCGGAAATGGTTAGCGCGGTGCTGAGCGGGCGGCCAAAAGCCAGTACCAGTGCCATCGAGACCAGCGATTTACCGACCACGATAATGAACACGGTAGCAAATACCAGCAGTGGTTCACGGATTAAAATCGACGGATCGAACAGCATACCAACCGAGACAAAAAACAGTACCGAAAATACTTCACGCAGTGGCAATGATTCTTCCGCAGCGCGATGACTTAATTCAGATTCGGCTAACATCATCCCGGCGAAAAAAGCACCTAAAGCAAACGATACGCCGAACAGAAAAGTGGATCCCAGCGCGAAACCAAGTGCAATGGCCAATACGCTTAAGCCGAATAGTTCACGCGATCCTGTCGCAGCAATCCGTTTTAATATCCAGGGAATGGCTCGCTTGCCAAAAATCAGCATGACTGCAACGAAGGCAATTACTTTGCCTATCGTGATCGCCAGCATGGTAAATATTTGCACAGTGCTTAACACCTCACCGTGCCCACCCAGCACGTTCGATAAGGCCGGAATCAGCACCAGTGCCAACACCATAATAATATCTTCGACGATCAGCCAGCCGATTGCGATCTGACCGCGACGCGTATCAATCAGGCGTCGTTCCTGCAAGGCAGTCAGTAATACCACCGTGCTTGCGCAAGAAAGCGCCAGACCAAAAATAATACCCTGACCAAGCGGCCAACCTATAGTCCAGGTCAGGCCCATACCCATCAACGTGGCGAACACGATTTGCAGTAATGCACCGGGTATGGCAATCGTTTTGACTGCCAGCAAATCTTTGAGGGAAAAATGCAGACCCACTCCAAACATCAGCAGAATCACGCCGATCTCGGCCAACTCCTGTGCCAAATGTCCGTCCGCGACAAATCCCGGAGTGTATGGGCCCACAACGATGCCCGCGATCAGATAACCGATCAGCGGCGGCATTCTTAATTTGTTCGCTAAAGTACCGAAGACAAATGCCAATACGATGGAGCCGACGATGGTTGCGATTAACGGAGTGTGGTCTAGCATGAGTCATCCTGTGTTAATTGGCGCTTTCATTTTGCATGTCAAGTGCAAGCTGGTACAACATATTTTTCTTTAAGCCAGTGAGCTGCGCAGCTAAATTTGCAGCCTGCTTGACCGAGCAGCTTTCCAGTAATATGGTCAGAACCCGTTTGGCTTCGATTAGTTCAATATCCTGATCAGCTGTGGCACCTTCCAACAGAACTACATATTCCCCTTTTTGCCGGTGCGCGTCGGCCATGAGCCAATCGCTTGCCTCGCTTAATGCGCAGCGGTGGATTTCTTCAAATAATTTAGTCAACTCGCGTGCGAATACGATTTGTCTGGCAGCGGGAAACAAAGTGCTAAGAGCAGTAATCGTGTCGACTATGCGATGCGGCGCTTCATAAAAAATCAGGGTTGCCGGTACGTTGAGCAGCGTCTTCAATAAACTGTCACGCTGACCCGCTTTGCTCGGCAAAAAGCCTGCAAAATAAAATTGGTCTTGCATCAGGCCACTTGCAGACAGCGCTGCCACCACAGCAGATGCGCCCGGCAGCGGCACGATTTTAAATCCGGCGTTCCGCACGGCATCTACGATGCGAGCACCAGGGTCAGAGATGGCCGGAGTTCCCGCATCCGATACCAGCGCAATGCTTTCTCCCTGCTGCAAACGTTGAATAATTTTTTGCGCCGCTTCATTTTCATTGTGCTGATGCGCGGCGATCAGAGGTTTTGACAAGCCGAGCTGATTGAATAATTGCGCGCTGGTACGGGTATCTTCACAGGCGATCGCGTCGACTTTGGAGAGCACATACAGCGCACGACAACTGATATCCGCCAGATTCCCGATAGGCGTAGCGACGACGTAGAGGCAAGACGCCGGATAAGATTGTTGCGCAGCGTGGGACAGCAAAGCGGTCAGGTCAGCCATGAATACTCATTCTGGGGGTAAGCGAAGCAAGGATTGTGCTCGTAACAGGTAGTCATGACAAGAAAAATCAGGTTAGGCCGCACCGTGAACCAGGTTCAAAATGCCCTATTTAGGGCATAGCCAAACGCATTGACTCTCATTATGCTTGCCGTATTTGAAGGAGATATTAAATGGTGTTGTTAGTTGCTTGGTGCATATTGCTAACGTTGTGCTGGCCGTTAGCTCTGGTGGTGCTGGTTTTTATGCCGTTACTGTGGCTGTTGTCGCTGCCGTTGCGATTAGTGGGAATTACGCTTGATGCTGTATTTGCAATGGTAAAAGCCTTGTTATTCTTGCCAGCGCGAATTTTGGGCGCGAAATAAGCGATCAATTATCCGGAGGTTTGCTGTGTACGTTACGGAAAAAATGCCAGTGTATGTCAACGCGTTCAAGCAGGTGTTGATTGAAGAAGGCGATGGTGAAATTTTTCCTCACCAGATATCCGAAAAATATCCCCATATTCTGGATAAGATTTTTTTGCTGTGGGCAGATCCGCACTGTATAAATATTTATTTCTCCGAATTGCTGACCACCGTTAGAGAAAATCGTGCCGGCTTTCCGCCCGAGGTTTATGCGGAGCTGTTTGCACTGGAAAGCTTTTACACCGCCACTCATCCCGTACCGCAAAAAAATAATGATTTTTGGGGCACTGTGAATAAGCGACATCAATCATCAAACCTCTATTGATGTGCTCTGAATTAATATACCTCACCGCTTAATAGCCTCTATTGCAGGCTTGTCTGCCAGATGTTTTGTACTTTTTGCCTCGCTCGTCAGAGCGTAGTGGGAAAAACATTCGAGCCAATAAAATTCTGCCCCCGTGATTTGTAACAAGATTTAATTAATTGAAAACAATGACCTAGTATGAAAAAGCCTGAGGATTTATTGTTGAGGTTCTTTTACCTAGAAATAAAATCAATCATGTTATAGGGAAAGCATGACTACCAATTTTGACCAACTTCTTGTCAGTCAAACTCCTGATGCGCTCATTGTTACCAGATTGGACCGCAAAGTCGAATTCTGGAATGACGGCGCACTCGCAGTATTCGGCTTTTCTGGCGATGAAGCGATCGGACAAATGCTGGATGACATGATTGTGCCAGTTGATCAAAGGGAAGAAGAGTCAGCGAGATTTGAAGAAACGCTCAATGTTGGATATTCAACGTATGAGGGAATACGGCGCAAAAAGGACGGCTCGTTTGTCTATGTCGATATCTCCAACAAAATTGTGCACGACTCCGCCAACGCGGTTGAATTTGTACTGTCCAGCTATAAAGATGTCACCAACATCAAGGTGTTGCGTGATTCAAAATTGGTTGAAAGTAAATTTAGCGCTTTATTGGAATCTGCGCCGGATGGGATTGTGATGGCCAATCTCATGGGACGTATTGTGCTGGTGAATAGCCAGGCCGAACGATTATTTGGATACGAACGCGGTGAACTGCGCGGCAAGCCGATTGAAATTCTTCTGCCAGAACGGTTTCGCGCCATGCATGTTGGTCATCGTTCAAACTACTTCTCGCAACCACGTACCCGGACCATGGGAGTCGGTCTGGAACTATATGGACTCCGCAAAGACGGCACGGAATTCTCTGTTGAGATCAGTTTAAGCCCACTGAAAACTGATGACGGCTCACTGGTGATGAGTTCGATTCGCGATATTGGCGAACGCAAACGGGCCGAACAAAAATTCCGCGGCTTATTGGAATCTGCGCCGGACGCGATAGTGATCGTGAACAGCAAAGGCGACATCGTATTGATTAACTCGCAAACAGAAAAACTATTCGGTTATACGCGCAGTGATTTGTTGGGAAAAAAAATTGATGTTCTGGTTCCAAAACGTTTTCGCGAAATGCATCCTCAGCACCGTGATGGATTTTTTCATCAGCCCAGACCGCGCTCGATGGGCGCCGGACTGGATCTCTACGGATTGCGTAAGGATGGTTCCGAGTTTCCGGTAGAAATCAGTTTAAGCCCACTCGAAACGGAAGAAGGCACACTGGTCTCGAGTGCAATTCGCGATATTTCGGATCGCAAGAATATTGAACACACATTATCCGTTAAGAATATTGAGCTGGAAAATGCGGCTGAAGCAAGGAATCGCTTTCTGGCCACCATGTCGCATGAATTGCGCACTCCACTCAATGCGATTATTGGTTTTACCGGAACCTTGCTGATGAGACTTCCCGGTCCGCTTAATGACGATCAGGAAAGGCAATTGAATATCGTGAAGTCAAGCGCGAAGCACTTGCTTTCCCTGATCAACGATATCCTTGATTTAGCCAAGATTGAATCTGGAAAAATTGATCTTGTCTACGAGTCGCTTTTTTGCGGCAGCGTGGTTGAGGAGGTGGTGGCTACGCTGCATACGTTGGCAGAAAAAAAAGGACTGAAAATGCAAATCGACTTGCCCGACAAAGAAGTTGAGATAAGCACTGACCGGCGTAGTTTGAGCCAGATATTAATCAACCTCACCAATAATGCAATTAAATTTACAGAGTCCGGCGTGATAGGAATTCGCTTATGGCAGGAAGAGATGAATGGACAGACGGTTACGTCGATATGCATCAGCGATACCGGCTGCGGTATTAAGCCGGAAGATCAGGCAAAACTATTTAACGCCTTTACCCAAATCGATTCATCCAGCACACGCAAATTTGAAGGTACCGGCCTGGGTTTGCACCTTAGCCAACAGCTGGCAAAAATAATAAAAGGCCGGATATTTTTGGACAGTGAATTTGGCGTGGGCAGCAGGTTTACGTTAGAAATCAATTCAGAACGTTAATGTCATGGCTAACATTGTCATCATCGAAGATACACCGGCAAATCTTGAACTGATGCTTTACCTGTTGACAGCGGCCGGGCATACAGTTCTGACGGCAACTGATGGTGACGAGGGTGTGGAATTGGTACGTCGAACGTTGCCGGAATTAGTTATTTGCGATATACACATGCCGAAAGTAGACGGTTATGAAGTGGCGCGCATTCTTAAGAGTGATGACGCGCTTGCACATATTCCGCTGGTGGCGGTGACAGCGCTTGCGATGGTCGGTGATCGTGAAAGAGGTATTGCTGCGGGATTTGAAGGCTATCTTTACAAACCCATTGAACCGGAAACTTTCGCAGCGGATGTTGAGCAATTTCTCAGAGAGGTTCCTAATCCCGTTTCTTCGAACACGATCAAACCCAAAATAAAAACGACGGCGACCACTATATTGGTTGTAGATGATCGGGCTATTAATCGGGAATTTTTGGTCATGTTGCTCGAGAGTGCCGGTTATCGCGCAATTGAAGCGATTAACGGTGCTGAAGCACTTGAGACAGTCGGGTGTGAAAAAATCGACTTGATTATCTCTGATATTTTAATGCCGGTTATGGATGGCATCGAATTTGCCAATCGCATGCGTGCGGAAGCACGCATTGAGCGCATTCCAATTATTTTTTATACGGCGACCTACCGTTCAAATGAAGCGCAGTTTCTGGCGCAATTTTGCGGCGTGGATTTGGTTCTGGCAAAACCGGCTGAACCACAAACAATTCTCGATGCTATTTCAACCTTACTAGGAACTTTCGACAGCAGTATCGGCAATGCCATTGAAAAAAATTATGACATTGGCGTTAAACAGCCGGCAATTCACGGATTGCAACGGCATTTAAAGGCGGCTTTTCAACCAGTTGCCAGCGTTACTAACTCGCCTCTCGTTCCTCAAGACTCTTTGTTTGCGTTAGGGAATATGCAGTCTTTGTCGTTGCGGACGGCGGCACTGCTGGAACTTGGCATGGCTCTCACGCTAGAACGTGAGCCGCAAAAATTGATGGAGCTATTTTGTCGGGCGGTGCAAGACATTATGAGTGCCAGATTGGTGGTGGTCGGAATGCGTGGTGAAGACGCTGTTTACCGATACACACAGAGCGGATTGAGCGGGACTGAAGCGGCTGCTGTAGCAAAGATGTTTGATTCCGCAGGCAGCATTCTGGAAAACCTGTTATCGGATGGCGGTTTGCTGACAACTGTGAGCATGCAAAATAACCCGCTCATTATGCGACTTCCTGACAACCACCCGCTAAAACGTAACTGCATGTTGATTCCTGTCATATTGAGATCGCATCCCTACGGTTGGTTGTACATCGCGGAAAAATTAGGAACCGGCACATTTAACGCTGAGGATGAACAGTTTGCTTCGACGCTTGCTGTGCAATTGGCGCCGTCCTATGAAAATATGATTTTGTTCGATGAAGTCAGGCAGCACGCCGGGGAGCTCGAACTGGAAGTCAAGGAACGTCGTCGTATTACGGGAGAACTCATAGAAAGTGAAACCTTATTCAGACAATTGACGGAAAACATTCATGAAGTATTTTTTCTGATGGATGAAGAAAATTCGCAAACCCTGTATGTCAGTCCTGCCTATCAGGATGTCTGGGGATGTGAGGCCGAGAGCGTCTACCTGGAGCACATGCCGTGGGCAAATTATTTGCATCCGGAGGACAGAGCCCGCGCTCTTAAAGATTTTTCCACTCGCGACGCAATGGGAAGGTTTGAATTTACTTACCGAATTTTGAGACCTGACGGCATCATCAAATCAATTCGGGCACGCGGCTTTCCAGTACGAAATGGCGATGGAGATATTTATCGCTTGGCAGGCATCGCAGAAGACATCACTGATCAGGTTTTGCAAACCAATCGTATTGAAAGGGTGAACCGACATTATGCGGTGTTGAGTGGAGTGAATTCGGCAATCGCGCGTATTCATCACCGTGCAGATCTGTTTCGGGAAACCTGTCGATTAGCAGTGACGCTTGGCGGTTTTAATGTCGTCTGGATTGGCTTGATGAATGACAATACGCAGGACGGTGAAATAGCCGCTAGTTTTGGTCGTGATGAATCCAGCTTGATTCACATCAAATTCACAACACAACTGGGGACAATTTTTAGTAATCTTCCCGCCAGTATTGCAGTACGTGAGAAGCGCCCCGTCATTTGTAATAACGTAGAAACAGATCCGACTTTAGTATTGATGAAGGACGTATTGGCTACTCAAAACCAGAAATCAATCGCTGCCTGGCCGCTGATCGTGCAAGAGCGTGTGGTGGGAGTAATCTCTTTTAACGCATCAGTAGTCGATTTCTTTGATGACGATCAAATTATGCTGTTGAATGAATTGGCTGACGATCTCGCATTCGGCTTGCATTTTATTGGCCAGGCTGAAACCGAAACTCGCATGGCGCAAAGATTGACCAACACTCTCGAAAGTATTACTGACGCATTTATCATGCTGGATCGGAATTGGAATTTTACCTACCTGAATTCTGACGCGGAACGTATGTTGCATTGTCCGCGGGAGGAAGTTCTCGGTAAGAATGTTTGGGACAGGTTCCCGGAAGCCGTTGGCGGCAAGTTTTATCAGGAGTATCACAAGGCTGTGACGCAAAATTGCACGGTGTCATTTGAAGAATATTATGAACCGTTGAAATTATGGGTTGAGATTCGAGCCTATCCTTCGGATGAGGGATTGGCTGTGTATTTTGCCGATATCGGCGCACGGAAAGCGGCCGAAGCGGAAATTAATGCGCTGGCTTTCTACGACAAACTTACTTCGCTGCCAAACCGGCAATTGCTACTCAACCGGCTGGATCATGCGATCGGCCTGTGCAAACGTGCCGAACGACCCGGCGCGGTGTTATTCATCGATCTTGATAACTTCAAAAGTATCAACGACACCCGAGGACATGACAAAGGTGACTTGCTGTTGCAGCAGGTTGCAACGCGATTGTCTGGTACCGTACTCGCCACCGATACCGTAGCGCGCATAGGCGGTGATGAGTATGTGATCCTGCTGGAAAATCATGGCAAGACCAATGATGAAGTTGCGATCAGCGCCAGGACAGTTGCAGAAAATGTGATCGAGACTTTTCGGGAACCGTTTAATATCGCCGGAGAACCGCAGTACAGTACCTGCAGTATCGGCATAGCCATTTTTGATGAGCACACAACGTCTTTTGAAGAGGTACTAAAACGTGCTGATCTTGCTATGTATCAGGCAAAAGCAACAGGGCGCAATGCCATGTCTTTTTTCTCATTGGATATGCAGGCTCGTATCATCAAACGGGTTGCGCTTGAAACGGATTTACGCACTGCATTAGCTAACCAGGAATTTTTGCTTCATTACCAACCTCAACTCAATATTGATAATGTTATGGTCGGTGTCGAAGCGCTTGTCAGATGGAATAACGCGGCGCGCGGGTTGGTGTCACCTGCCGATTTTATTCCGATTGCTGAAGACACGGGGTTGATACTGCCACTTGGAAAATGGGTGTTGGAAACGGCCTGTGAGCTTTTGACAAAGTGGGGGCAGTACGCGAAGACGGAAATGCTAACGATTGCAGTTAATGTGAGCGCGCAGCAATTCCATCATCCAGAATTCGTTCAACAAGTTCTGTCAACGGTACAAGAAACAGGGATAAATCCGAATCGACTCAAACTCGAGTTAACGGAAAGCCTGCTGGTCAATGACATTGCGGGTACGATACAAAAAATGAATGCATTGAGAAAAATCGGCATCTTATTTTCGCTGGACGATTTCGGTACAGGCTATTCTTCACTATCGTATTTGCATCGATTACCTTTGAATCAGTTGAAAATTGATCAGTCATTTATACGCGATGCACTGAACGACGAGAATGCAGCAGTAATAGCCAGAACTGTACTTGCGCTGGGAAAGGCGTTGAATTTAAATGTCATTGCGGAAGGTGTTGAAACGATCGAACATTTAGAATTTATCCGCAAAGAAGGCTGCCAGGAATATCAGGGATATTTATTCAGCAGGCCATTACCTTTGTCAGAGCTGGAGGATTATATTTCCAAAGCTAAAACTATCTAGCTTAGGTGACCACAATTGCACCGTCGACTACTTTATAGGTTCCTCCACCCGTTTCTTCACGTACATTCCAGCTTT
>Ga0207025_1102_pt1 | contig 13643 bp, 14 predicted proteins | sample Alteio_BWMinCont_45_FD_153261 | JGI IMG/M metagenome (GOLD analysis project Ga0207025, IMG submission 153261) | Enriched cells from forest soil in Barre Woods Harvard Forest LTER site, Petersham, Massachusetts, United States -... | ecosystem: Environmental > Terrestrial > Soil > Temperate forest >... | reverse complement strand
CACGCAACCGCTCGTAATTCCCATCCCCGCGGCAGAGCCGGATGAAGTCGTAACCCGGCAAATGACCATCCAAGAGGCAATCGACGCCAATAAATTAACTTGGACTGATGTACAGGGATTGCTTGAAGCTGAACGCACAGATATTCAGAGTGTTCTGATAATTTGCGTTGTTCTGACTGGTCGGCTGAATGTTGAGGGCGGTGGGGGCGGTGTATTTGTCGAGAGCGTAGGAGAGGCCCGTCATGCCGGGCATGGTGATGATCATCGCCGCAACGAGCGCCACGGCAAGCGAACGAATCAAAATCGAATGTTTTTGCGACGGTTCCAGCATAAAACTCCTAAAAGATCCCCTCCCCAGAGGCTCTTTCGGCACGCTTAAGGGTACTCGAATCCAGACGGAAAATGTATCCGCCTAAGGGCCATTTTTTTGCGGCTGGAAGTCCTACGTTTTTTATGGGTCCAGCCGGGGGAATTCAAAGGGCAAAATTAAAAATTCAAAATGATGCGAATAAACCATGACTTTCGGGCGTCTAATGCCCATGGGCGACTATTCCGGTCAAAAATCCGTCCCAATCGTCAAACGCACTTACGTTTTTGCCACTCGAATCGTGCGGTTTTGTGACCAGTCTCGCTCTGCATCCGAGTCATGCCGGGTCATGTCCAGACAGCTTTTGAGCGCCGCGACCTCTATTGGCGCTAATCTTGAAGAGGCGCAAGCGGCTCAAATTGGCTCCCTCTCATTTCCGACAGCTCTCCAAACACAGACACCGAGTTGCCGGCCCTCCTAGACGAGGCTCAGCAAATCAGCAGAATTCTTGGCGCGATTGTTTCAAATACAATTAAAAATTCGAAATTATAAATTCAAAATTGAGGATACCTCACTTTAACACGCAAGTGTTACAACGAAGTTACTTGCTGAAGTTGGCGGAGTTGTCGTTGCCTTTTTGGAGGATTTGCTGCCAGTAGAGATTATTGTTGCCGTTCGAAGAAGTCTTGCCCCAGCGCGGGAGCGAATACATGTTGGTGTCCTCCCCGCCATAGGCCGTGGAGGTGACCATGACAGGGTCCATCTGCCAGCTGAAAAGCGCGGGCGGCTGCATCAGGCGGACCACTTTGACTTGGTCGGTGATGCTGCCGCGCACCGGCGGCGGCACGTACAGATGCTCCTGTTCACCGGTGGTAAACAAATCGCGAACAATCTGGCGATACTTGCCGTAAACCGTCGAGGGGGACGGCCCGCCCATCGGCGGCGCCAGCGTCCGGAGGGTCTGGATCTGCGTCGGATCGTTGGGATTAATGTGCGCGCTGGGGTCGGCATCGCCGCCCATTCCGGGGCCCGTGCCGTTGACCTGATTGATATCGTTGGCGGAAGTTCCGCCGGCCACGCGCTCCTGTCCCTGCACACGCGCCGCGAGGTTGGCAGCCTCCTGAACTTTGATGCCCTGCCAGCACATGTAGGTGATGGCGAGCGCGCCAAAGGCCAGCATCACCAGAAGCGGCAGCATGATGACCAATTCGCTCATGCCTTGTCCCGCTTCGCGGGACGAGCCGGTGAGTCGGTGAATCGGTGAGTCGGCGCGATGGCTTTTAAAGGCCTTGCTGTTCCGCCGATTCGCCGATTCACCGATTCGCCGGTTCGCGCTGTTCATGAATTCCCCAGTTTGACGTAAAACGTCGGTAAAAAAATCGGCGGACCCGGGAGCGGGCCCTGCTGGCTATCGCTCGACAGCGGCAGAGAACCGGAGGCCGGGACCACGTACGCGATGGCATGCGCCATCACAGGCACCGTACGGCCCAAAATCGACACCGTCTTGACGACATACACACCCACGCCCATGCGGGGTCGCGGCTGGCCGCCCGGCCCTTTCACCTGCAACCGGGGCATATTCTGAGCGTCCAACTCCATCCAGCCGACATGATCAGCGCTCCCGATCAGTTGGCCCAGAGATTGTGCTTGACTGCCGGCATAAATCTGCTTGCCCAAAAGAGTTTTCTTATCGTAAGCAACGGTCATGTCATGCGCCGAGAATGCCAGCGGCTTCATATGCGCCTTGACCAGGCTCTGAACGGACGCGCCGGGAGGACTGGTAGCAATGTTATTCGCGTCCGTCGCGGCATTCTGCCCTTCCGAAGCATCATTCCACGTGACCAGGTGGATCGTGGGATCGTTTTTCAAATCCGGAATATTGTCCGTCAAAATGGATTCCATCGCCTTCTGGCCGACCTGATTTCCGGCACCGATGAAGGTATTGTACGTATTGGCAAAAATGTTCTGCGCATCGTTGATGGACTGTACCAGGCGTCCATACCCCGTGGCACCATCTTTGGAAAAGAAGCTGAATCCTTTCGGCATTCCAGGGCCTTGCGTATAGGACGCGTACTCCGCGCAGGAGATGCCGGGCAGCTGTTTGCTCTTATCGATCGGGGGACACGGCTGGCCGGGCGAGATGGCGGGACTGTTGGCATAAAGATGATTCATCCACTCGTTGCGGTCGGTGATGGCATTGATCGCGGAAGCTTCCTGGGAAGCCAGATTGAGCGCCGCGGCATCCGCCAGGTTCTGGACTTTGAGCTTGGCACGTGAAATCGTATAAATGTTGACGACAGCGAGCAGGACCACCACGATCGTGAACATGATCATCAATGAAATAGGGACAAACTGCCCGCGTTCGCCGCGCAGGCATGAAGCGGATCCGGCGCGGCTCCGCCGCCCGTTTATTTTTCGGAATGTATTCATAGGCAAGTTCCCTGCTAAAGGTATAGCAGGCATGTGTTACGGGAATGTTAAGACGGCGAGCGGCAGAGAAAATTGCAAAAAACCGGAAAGAACAAAGCCAAGGAGGAGTAAAGCCCAGCCTTTTTGGCTATATTCAGATGATCTTTCCTGCTTTTTGCAATTTTATCTGCCGTGAACAAGTCGTAGAATTAACGCAAATTTCACTTTCCTGTAACATGAACGTAACAGTCTGAAGCTACACTTCTGTGGGAGGAAAGTCCTAGCATGATGAAAAAAATAGGTCTTGTGTCACTGGTTGCTCTGCTGTCCTCGCTCTTCGCGCTGTCCCGCGCGCAGGCGCTATCCTTTCTATCCGGACCGACCCTCGCCGGCGGCGGCAATATCACCTTCGAGACCAACGGAACGCCGAATGGGACGACCGTGCAAATGACGTTGGACACTCCGGCTTCGGTCGAAATCGATTTTTTCCAGGTGTCTCCCGTGGATTCCTCCCTGAGCCAGGTCGCCGCCCTCGTGCAGAATGTTCCGGCGAATATTTCCACACCCATTTTCTGGAATGCGCTGTGGCTCATCGGCAACACGCTCGGACGGCATAACGGCACGTACTCTTACCAGGTGATCGCTTCCACCAACGGCGCCTCCGTGACGCTGCCCACGCCGCAGGGCACGCAGAGTTCGCTCTTCACGATCAACTCCGTCGACATTCATAATGTGAACGTTTCGGCGAGCCAGGACACGGTCGGGAATCCGACCTTTCCCTATCTGATTACGTATGCGCTGGCCAAGCCCTCGCTGGTGACCGCCACGATCGTCAATTCCAGCAATACGCTGGTCCGCACGCTGCTCAACGCGCAGCTGCAGATCGGCGAAAACATCTCCACGGCCACAGTCACCTGGGACGGTCTGGGCAACGATGGGAACCCTGTGGCGCTGGGAGTGTACACGCTTAATTTGAATGCGGCGGACCCGAACAGCGCTGACCGTGCGATCCAGCGCAGCCAGAGTATTGCCGTTTTATCGCTCGCCGGCGCGGCGGCCGACCCCAAAGCGCTTTTTGAAAAGAATGCCTTTGTATTCCCGAACCCTGTTCGAAACGGGACGGGCGTATTCCAGTTTGAAGCCGTTCGTCCGGGCGCCAATATCTCTCTGAAGATTTATACCCTGGCGGGCGATCTGGTTCTCGATAAGCAATTCCCGAATGTCGCCGTGAGCAACATCGTTCAATTCCCCTGGACCGCCGTCAACCAGGCCGGGAACAAGCTGGGACGAGGTCTTTATTATTACGTCGTGCGCGAAGAGGATTCCGTCGGGACGCTGCAAACCATTAAGAAAATGGCGGTGCTTCCGTGACAGCGAACTGCATGGCAAATGGCAAATGGCACATGTCAAATGTCAAATGGCGGAGGTTCGCTTTATCCATTTGCCTTTTGCCTTTTGCCATTTGCCATTTGCCATGTCGTTCAGATGCCATTTCCGATAATGCCGGGACGAAGAATGGCGACTTTTTGAAGATTCCCACCGATGCGCGAGGAGTGGCCCTGGGCGACTCCGTGGTCTCCATGGCGCAAGGCGTGGACGCCCTGCGCTGGAACCCGGCCGGACTGGGCACGCTCGAAGGCAAAGAAGCGGCGGCCACGCACGTGCAATATTATCAAGGGGTCTTCATGGACAATGTCGGAACGGCCGTGCCGCTCGAACAAGGCGGCCTGGCAGCCAACATCTTTTACCTGTCTGCCGGCACCCTGGATGGGCGCAACACGCTGGGACAGCCCACCGGTAATTTTCCGTATTACGATGTGGTCGGCACCGTCGGGTATGGCCATAAAGTGCTGAGCCGGGCGGAAGGGGCGGACGTTTCCGTCGGCGCCGCGCTCAAGATGGTGCAGGAAAAAATCGCCAATGAAAGCTTTCAGAACCCTGCCGTGGACGTGGGCGTGCTCGTCACACCGCTCGATAAGCTCAACGTGGCCTTTACCGTCCGAGACCTTTCGTCCAACAGCGCCAACTTCACCCGCGAAATGATCGGCGGCGCGTCCTACACGATTTTCAATTCTTTTACCGGCGCTTTTGCCGTCAATGATGCCAACGACGCGCCGCTGCGCTTCAGCGTCAGCGGCGAATACCGCTTCCCGGACTATTACGACGCCACGGTCCGCGCCGGTTACCAATCTCACGATTCCATCGACAATTCGCTCGACAGCCAGATCCCCGCGCTGCGCGGCGCCTCGATCGCCGGCCTGACGATGGGCGCCGGCTTCGCTTTCCGGCTTCCCACCTTTGCGACGCTCAAGCTAGGCCTGGACTATGCGATGGCCCCCTTCGGAGCGCTCGGCATCAGCCACACTATTACGGTAAAGGCCAAATGGTGAACACCCCGAAATTCAGGGGTCAGTCTTCGACGGAATTTATTCTGGTAATGCTGCTGCTGACGCTGATCGGCGTGTGGATCATGAAAACCATGATCGGCTCCGACGGTTCCGGCGGCGCGGTCAACGGCACCGGCGGCATGCAGGACAATGGCATCACCAAGATCTCGAGCGAGCAAGACTAAATAACCCTCCCAAAAACCTGCTTTATTTACTGAAATTTAACAGTCGTGTAACATGTCCGTAACAATGGACAGATAAACTAGAATAGGTCTAAAGTCCGCTATCTAAAGGCCTACCTGTCGGTGGGCAGACCTAGAAAATCAAGAGGAGGACGCATGAGAAACATTCTGCGCAGCAAAAAGGGCCAAGGCACAACGGAATATATCGTGATCATCGCGATTGCCGTACTTTTCCTGGTCGGCGTTTTCTGGCAGCAAATTCGGCCGCTGCTTCAGGGAAAAGTGACCGCGATCGGTCAAAAGATCACCCAAGCACAGTAATTCACTCCGGAAGTCCTGCCGGGCCGTGACCGCGCCGGAGGACTTTCCCGCGAGGAAATTACCATGCGAAAAGGAACTCCGTATCGCTGGGGAAAACGGGGCCAGAGTTCGACGGAAACGTTCTTACTTCTGCCCTTCTATCTCACCATTGTCTTCGGCCTGCTCCAGATCGGCCTGCTGGGCGTCTCGCTGGTAGCCACGTCGTATGCGGCCGGCAGCATCGCCCGTTACGCCGCCAAAGAGGTCACGGGCACGACGTTCAATGAGTCAGCGTATGAACCGCGGCTGAAAAATCTCCTGTTCGCCGGGATGGAATTTCAGGGCCTCAACGGCCACGTGGACTCCGCCGGCCCACATCTCGGGACGCTGACCGTCAACACGTGCACAAAAGTCTTTGCGATGCCTTTCGTCGGCTATTTCCTGAAGCCGGCGATGCCGGGAGCGATGGTCGCGACCGGGACCACCTGCGATGACACCATGGGACCGGTGCTGTTTTTCAATCAGCCGCCGTATTATTTTATCGTGCACGGAAAAGCGATGGCGCGGTTAAACTACCAATGATTCAAAACAAAAAACTCCTGCAGCTGGTGATCAGCGCCGTCATGGCGCTGCTCTTTGTGAATTTCTACCTGAAGTCTAAAGAGCAGACGATTGAAACCAGCTTCGGCATGGTCAGTGTGCTGTCCGCCGCGCGCGACATTCCACCGCAGAGCGCCATCACGGCGGATGACATCGCCGTCAAGCAGGTACCGCTCAAATTTCTCGAACCGGGCGCGATCATGGTCAAATACCCCGGCGCGGGCCTCGACCGGGTTCTGGGCAAAGTGACGCTCGCCCCCATTCCGGCCGGCGGGCAAATCACGCAGTCGAATCTGAACAACCCATCCCCCGATAAAAGCGGCGCGGCGCCTCTGCTGCCGCCCGGCAAACGCGGCTATACGCTCCGCCTCGGAAACCTCGATGTGGCCGACATTATTCTGCCGGGCGACCACATTGATATTCTCGCCACTTTTACCGTCCGCCAGAAAGATGCTCAATCCAAAGCCACCTACACAATTCTTCAAAATATCCTGGTCATCGGCGTCGGCAAAGACTTGAAACCCCGCAATCTCGATATCGGGGTCAAGAAGGAATCCACGGAAGGTCTCATTCTCACTCTCGCGGTTGATCCTACCGAAGCCGAACGACTCTCGCTGGCGGTCGCCGAATCCCAGGGCGAGATCACCGTCACAGTTCGGGCCCATGGCGACGATAACATCCATCCCGTCCCGGGAGTGACCCCCTCCAATCTGCTCGGCTAAAAATAGGTTGATTTTTCAACCTATTTACCCCATACATAATTAACAAGAAATTCACATGTATGTAACATTGGCGTAACGTTGATGGGCTAAACTTCCCATGTGAAGTCAATACGAAAGGCCCAGGGTTTGAAATCGCGAATCGGCGTAACGGAGTGTCCGCGATGAAGCAGGGTCGGAAGGATCTGGTGATGATTATTTTGCAAAAGTTCCAATCCATCATGGATTCAACTTTTAGCTGGCTCGCCGGCTTGCCGAAACACCGGTACGGAGCCGTCGCGCTCGCTGCGCTGCTGATGGTTCAGGATGTCCCCGCCGTGATCGCCGAAGACGCCAAGCCGACGGATGCCGCGGCCGCGCCGGCCGCTGCGGTGCCCGGAACCAAAGAACCTCTGATCGAAGTCAGCGTCGACTCTCTGGAAATCAGCGAATCCAATTCGAACACGCTGGGGATTCTCTGGGGCCAGCAATCCGTTCAAACCCCCGGCGTGATTGAAAACGGTAAAATCAATTTCTTCGAATCCGCCGTCCCCTCGCTTTTCAAGGTGGGCGAACTGACGCGCAGCGCCCTCTTCAACCAGCTCAATTTCCTGCTGCAGAATAACCAGGCCCGCATCTTAGCGAACCCCACCCTGCTCACAAAAAGCGGCTTTGAAGCCAACTTTCTCGTCGGCGGCGAAATTCCCTATCCGACGGTCGGCCAGGGCGGCGTAGGCGGGGTTGAGTTCAAGAAGTACGGCGTCGTCCTTAAAATTTTGCCGCAGATCACGCCGCGCAAAACGATCGACGCTCAGATCAACGTCGGCGTATCCAATCCGGACACTTCGGTGGCGATTACGATTTCCGGCACCTCGGTCCCGGGCTTGACGTCCCGGGAAGCCGGCACGAAAGTCGAAGTGAACGACGGCGAAACGGTCGTCCTGGCCGGCATCAAACAATCTCGACGGCAGAAGACCGTCACGAAAGTGCCGGTGCTGGGATCCATTCCGATCCTGGGACTTCTTTTCCGCCATACCGATGAGCAAGTCGTGCAGACCTCGCTGGTCATTTTTGTAACGTTTAAATACGTGAAGTAGCTCTATCCGGCGGCCACCACTCTATGGCCAATAAAATCATCGTCGTGACGGGCTCGCGGGAGGGTGTCGGCAAAACAACCCTCGCCGCAAATATCGCCGCGCGCTACTCCCAGATTCGCCACCAACCGGTTGTGCTGGTGGACGCCGACATGCTCTGCCGGGGAGAAACTGGGCAGATGGCCGGCGCCACCTCTTCGTCAACGGTATTGCAGATCCTCGACCAGCTGGCGACCAAGCAGTTGACCCTGGCCCTGCTGCGCAGCCGCATCGCCATGAACCGGCTCGGGATCGGCACCATTCAACTGGCCTCCGATCCCCGCGAAGTGGAGCGCCTGACCAGCGAACAATGGGCCTATTTTCTGCAAACCGTCAACCAGGCCTACGATATCGTGATCGATATGGAGATCAGCAATCCCCTCCGGTTAGTGTCGATCGACCTGGCGGATGCCGTGATCTGGACGCTTCTACCCAACGCGCTTTGCGTACGTTCGACGATCCAGCAGTTTGACCTGCTGCTGAACCAGAAAGTCAGCTTTGAACGGTTCGTCATGGCGGTGAACCAGATGGGACTGCCCAACGCAATGACCTTGGAGGCCATGGCCCAGGCGCTGGGCCGCTATGGAAGACCGATGGAAACGCTGCCCTTTGACGCCGGTATCCTCCAGCTCCTGAACAGCGGCCGTCCGGTCCTGCTGGAATCCGCCCGCGCCCCTTTCCTGCAGGCCCTCATGCCCCTTCTGGACAAGATCACGCGCTTCCGGCGCGTTTCCGGCAACGGATTTTCTCCCGGATCCGCCGTGCCCGGCGCGGCCCCGGCCGCACGCGGCAGCGGAACGGTCACCATGCTCCAAAGCAATGTAGTCGATAAAATGCTCGATGAAAAGCGCAAGCGTTGGAACCATTCCAAACAGGCCATCCACCGGCAGCTCGTCGACGAACTAAATATCCGGCGCATCGACCTGGACACCAAGGGCGACCTGGCCAAAGAGCGCCAGCTGCGCACCAACGTCGAAAGCACCGTGAACGCCCTGATCAGCAAAGAAAACGATTTGACGCTCAATCGCGAAGACCGGGAACGCCTGGTCAAAGAACTGGTGGACGAAGCGCTGGGGCTGGGCCCGCTGGAAGAGCTTCTGGAGGATCCGAGCATCACGGAAATCATGGTCAACCGCTTCGACCAAGTTTATGTTGAACGCCGCGGCAAGATTTTTCTCTCGGACAAGCGCTTCATCGATAACAATCACGTGGTGCAGGTCATCCGGCGCATCATCGCCCCCCTCGGACGCCGCATCGACGAAAGCGTCCCGATGGTGGATGCCCGCTTGAAAGACGGTTCGCGCGTCAACGCCATCATTCCCCCGCTGGCGGTTCAGGGCCCCTCCATTACCATCCGCCGATTTCCTGACAAAGCCTTCACTTCGGAAGACCTGATTCGGATGAGCGCTATCAGCAAAGACATGATCGACTTCCTCCGCGTCTGCGTCCAGACTAAGAAGAATATTGTCATCTCCGGCGGTACGGGTACCGGTAAAACCACGATTTTGAACCTCCTGTCCGGTTTCATCCCCAATGATGACCGCATCGTCACCGTCGAGGATACGGCGGAATTGCGGCTGCAGCAGGAGCATGTGGTGCGGCTGGAAGCGCGGCCTCCCAACATCGAAGGCCTGGGACAGGTGACCATCCGCGATCTGGTTAAGAATTCCCTGCGTATGCGGCCCGACCGCATTGTCGTCGGCGAGTGCCGCGGCGGCGAAGCGCTGGATATGCTGCAGGCGATGAACACGGGCCACGACGGTTCCCTGACCACGATCCACGCCAACTCCTCGCGCGACTGCTTCACGCGCCTGGAAACACTCTGCCTGATGGCCGGCATGGATCTGCCGGTCTGGGCGCTGCGCGAACAAATCCGTTCCGCCGTCCACATCGTGGTGCAGTTGAGCCGGCTCCAGGACGGGTCCCGCCGGGTCACCAGCATCACCGAAATCATCGGGCGGGATGAAGAAGCCATCCGCACTCAGGATCTTTTCCAGTTTGTCCAGGACAGTGTCGATGACAAGGGGCATGTGCACGGGCATCATGAGGCCTGCGGCAACTTGCCCAAATTCCTGCCCGAACTGAAATCCAAAGGGCTGCTGCTGGATCAGAAAATATTCGAGGCGAAACCGCAATGAGCTTGAACCATATCGGCATTTTCTTCGTCGTCTTCAGCGCGATCTGGGGAATCGTCACGATTCTTCCGGCGCTCTACGAAACGCTCCACGAACGCTACCAGACAAACGTCAAACGGACCACCCGCGAACTGGACAAGTTTTTCCTCAACGTCAAACCCGTCACGATCATCGTGATCATCGGCGCCGTCGGAGGAGTGATCGGCCTGATCTCCGGGAGCTGGGTTTTTGCCATGACGATTGCCGGCAGCGGGGTATTCGCCCCCAAGGTCATGCTGGCGATCTGGAAGGATATTCGTTCACGCAAAGTGGAAGCCCAGCTGATGGATGCCTTGATTATTCTGGGGAACTCGCTCAAAAGCGGCATGGACATCGTCGCCGGCATTGAACGCGTCACCGCCGACATGAAGCCGCCCATTTCAGAGGAGTTCGGACTGGTACTCAACGCCTATCGCCTGGGCACCCCGATTGAAACCGGTCTGATGGACATGACGCAGCGCATCCGCAGCCGGACCCTGGAAACCGTGGTGTACGCCATCACAATCCAGCGCGAGACCGGCGGAAACATCATCAAGATTTTTGACCAGCTGGTGTTCAACATCCGGGAGGAATCCAAGCTACAGAAAAAGGTTCAGGCGATCACCTCTCAGGCCCGCACGCAGATCGTTTTCCTCGCGGCGTTTCCCTGGGTCCTGGCCGGATTATTTGCGGCGATGGCCCCGGAATTTATGAAACCGGCACTGGCCAATCCCTGGGGACAGGTGATCCTGGTCTTCCTGATATTCTGGGAAATTATCGGCATTTTCGTGACCAGGAAAATCACGGCGGTGGATGTTTAATGGACATTCAAACGCTGTTCATCGCGCTGCCCGTTTTCGTCGTCATCTACCAGGGTGTCGGCATGTTCCTGGAGAGCCGGAAATCCGCCAACCAGACCACCTGGCACGAACCCAATCCCCCTTCCCGCAAACCCCTGCAGGATCTCCTGAACCTTGGCGCCGGTCTCGGGCTGAACAAACGACTGCTGAAATTCCAGGGGATGCGTGAAAAGCAGGATATCCTGCTGCTGCGCAGTGGAAATCCGTTCGGATGGAACACTGAAATCTTTCTGTTATACAAGGAACTGGCCGCTATTTTAACGATGATTCTCCTCTGGCGCCTGCAATACAACAGCCCGGTGGTCCTGGTGGCCGGGGGCTACTTGGGTTTCAAAGCCCTGGATATTTACATGTCCATGAAGGTCAGCTACCGCCAAACGGAGATTCAGCATCAACTCCCTGGCTACGTGGATTTGCTGGCGTTGGGATTGGAAAGCGGCCTGGATCTGCTGGTGGCGACCGAACGCATTATCGCGAAGATGAAACCGACCCCGCTGCGGTCTGAGCTTCAGACCCTGGTGCAGGAAAACAGGCTGGGAACCCCCCGCAAGGACGCCCTCCAGCACCTCGCGTTTCGCGCCAATCTTCCCGATATCCACTCCATGACCTCCATGATTATTCAGTCGGAAGAGCTGGGAACGAGCCTTTCCGCCGTCCTGCGAGCCTATGCTGAGGACATGCGCAGCAAAAGAGTCTCACGCGCCGAAGAAATGGCCGGTAAGGCCCCCGTCAAACTGCTGTTCCCCATGATGGTTTTCTTCTTTCCGATCGTATTTATCGTGATCTTCGGACCCCTTGCATTAAACCTGATCACCAGCTACAAATAAGGTATATATATCAGCGTAATTCATGAGAAAGACTAACCTCTCAATTGGCCTGATTCTTTCGGCCCTCTGCCTGAACCGGGGCTGGGCGGATGCACCTGCGCCGGATAAAAACCAGGATACCCAGATGATGAAAGCGGCCGCGACGGATGCCGGCAAGGCCGGAAATTCCGAAAAAGGCCTTTATGTAGACTCCATCCAGGCCACGAAGCAATCTATTGCCCGGGAAACGCTCGATGCTTTCTACCGGGATGCGCAGGACTATTACCACGAGAACCGCTACGACGACGCCCTTCAATTGCTGGACAAAATCTATTCGGTGGACCCCAATTACGTGGATGTGCAGTCCCTGCGCGATGTCATACGCAAACGTAAGGCCGCGTTGACGCTGGAAAACAACCGGGAAGCCATCAGCGACATGATGCACCAGGGCAATGTCGCCTTCGATTCGGGGCAGAACGTACTGGCGATCTCTTACTGGCAAAAAGCGCTGGCGCTCAATCCCAACTATGAGCCGGCGAAGAAGCGGATTCAAGAGGTGAACCATGCCCTGGCGCAGCGGCAGTTCGAAACCGGCTACATCCATTACCACCATGGCGACATGGAAGACGCCCTGGACGCCTGGTCCAATGCCATCGCGCTGGATCCAACCTTCAAACAGCGGGGCCTCCTGCTCCTGATGTCGCGGGTTGAGCTGAATGTGCGGCGGGATCAGGAAACACGGCTCGCCGCCCAGGCCTACGACCTCTATACTCAGAAGGATCTGGAGGGAAGCCTCCGGACCTATGAGGAACTGCTGAAGATTGACCCGCGGCAGGAAGAGGGTCGGCGGATGTCCGCCAAAATCAAGATCCAGCTGGGACAGACAGCCCTGAAAACGGCGAGGGCGGACCAGGAACGCGGCTTGTTTGAAGAGGCCAAAAGAGAGTTTGAAATGGCTGCGCACTACGGTTACGAAGTCCCGACCGCCCAAAAAGGAATTCAGGAAGCCGACCGCCGGCTCAAAGTCCAGCGCGAGCCCAAAGCAGTCAAGCACGCGAATCCTTCGGTAGAAAAATCGACGGCGACAGCAACGCCCGCCGCGACTGCGTCCGCATCCCCGCAAACCGCTCCGACGCCGGCCCCTTCCCGGGTCACCGCCGATCCCGCGGCCGCTCTGGAGCATTATCGCCAGGGACTTTCCGCGTTCAAGGCCAAGGACTTCCAGCGCGCCGTCAACGAGCTACGCAGCGCCTATCAACTTGATCCTTCTAATGAGCGCATCTATATTGCCGTCCAGCGCGCTGAACAGGAATGGAATGCCGCCAAGCAGCAAAGCCCGGCGAACAGTCCTCCTCCACCCGCGGCCCCGAACATCGGCTCTGCCCCTGCTCCCGTTTCCGGCCCGGGTCAATGAATAAAAACTCACCCAGTCTGACCACGCGTTTCTCCATCCTGACGGCGGTCCTGATTTGTATTGCCCTGGTGACCGGCCAGCGTTTTGCCGAACGCCAGGCGCGCACCGCGCTCGATTTTCGCCTCCGAGAGAAGGCCACCTTTATCAATAACTTCTATTCCTTCCTGATCGCGGACGCTCTCGTGCGCAAGGACGATGTCACCCTTCAACAGGTCGTCAACCGCCTGGAGGAAGACCAGGAAATTACCTCCGTGATCGTCGCGGACGAACATGGGGAAGTACGCTACCACGTCGATCCAGAAAAAATCGGCGGCGTGCTGGAGGATCCGCTGCTGAAACAAGTTCTGCAATCGGGGGAAGGCGTTCTGACGGCCTTCAGGAACTCCGGCGGACC
>Ga0207025_1101_pt1 | contig 13667 bp, 12 predicted proteins | sample Alteio_BWMinCont_45_FD_153261 | JGI IMG/M metagenome (GOLD analysis project Ga0207025, IMG submission 153261) | Enriched cells from forest soil in Barre Woods Harvard Forest LTER site, Petersham, Massachusetts, United States -... | ecosystem: Environmental > Terrestrial > Soil > Temperate forest >... | reverse complement strand
TGGAATCCCGTAACCCTTCAACATTGTATCCGACTGTTGGAGTTCCCTGAGTAGCCGCTTCTATTACTGTTAAACCCCACCCTTCCTTTGCTGATGGATGAACTAAAATCCATGAACGCTTCAATAATTCGAATTTCTTTTTTTCCTCAACGAATCCCCAATATGTGGTAACAGGCGCAATTTGCGAATAGTTTTTCATTATCATTTCGTACATGCCGTTCTTTTCCTCCTTACCAACTATCCAAAACTGTATTTTTTTATTTTTTTTATTTAAAATAGTGAGCGACTCCAATGCATCCATTATCCCTTTATCCAAAGAAAGCCTTCCGAGAAACATTACAGTTGGAATTTTTTCTTTTTTTTGTGAGATAGTCTTTATGAAAAGAACACCATTTGGGATAATTGAAATTTTTTCTTTTTGTATGTCCATTTTAATTAATTCTATTTTTGTAGAATTTGAAACTGTAATAAAAGGAATATTTTTATATAATTTGAAATACCACGGTTCTAAAAAATATCCAACAGTTGCAGGTATCTTTGGGAGATTCTTGAACCATATTTTTCCCGCTACTTCATGAATAAAAGCAATAATTGTAGAGTTTCTGAAATAAAGCGGTGTAAAAAAGGGGATAAAATGGAAATTGTCGATAACAATATCAAAAGCTCTTGTTCCTGTCTTTATAAAATAAAAAAAAGCGTGGAGATGTACTGTGTATTGAGAGCCCTTTCTGATATATTTAATCCCGTGAAGAATCTCTTCATCTTTTGCATTCGGATAGATTGAACAAAACCACGTTATAGAAGCTCCTTTTTTTTGCCAATACTCAACATGTTTCAAAAGAGCAAATTCCGCACCACCAGAAAGTGGATGTTTATAATCTCGCCAATTAAGTATAATAATATTCATTGGAAAAATTTTCTCTCATGTTTTTATGAGAATTAATTATAACTGATGTAGTAATATTTACAAGAAAAGGTATTTACTCCTTTTTGGATTGTATACTATTGCTGGGATATTTGAAAGATTTTTGAATTTGGAATAGGTAACTAATTAACTACCACATTATGAGTTATTAAACCATAGATGTAATTTTGCATTCCTTTGCAGCATTGCTTTTTCTTTTTTGGCTGTAGTCCTTTTCCTGTAATAATACCGTTTGATACGAAGCCGATAAAAAACAGCTGCGGTGTCCCAAAGCATGAGATAAATAATGCGCCATAGATTCTTTGAAGTTATACTGCCATTTTTAAAGGTAATCTCTATTGGTGCTTCATAGATCCTTTTATATCCTAATGCATATGAAACAGCAAGAAGTTCTATATCAAAAGCATAGCGTTTGACAAGGAGACGAGGTAAAACATCTTTTATTACTTTCTTTTTGAAAAATTTCAAACCAACTTGTGTGTCTCGAACTTTAAATCCAAAAAGTGTCATGGTAAATAATCGATAACCCCACGACAAAACAGTCCTATAAACAGGGTATTTAACTTTTGAGACAGGATGGAGTTTGGAACCAACGATAATATCTGCGTTATACCACTCCATGTGATTAAGAAGCATATTAAAACCGGTCGGATGGATATCCATACCTGCGTCTATAAAACCGATGATATCGCCTTTCGCATGCAGCATACCATATCGAATAGCATTGCCTTTCCCTTGATTTTTTTCATATGACAGAACTCTTACTTTTTTTGATTTTAATGTAATAGCTTTGTTATATGTTCTATCAACAATTCCATCTACAACAATAATTATTTCATATTTATAACCAAGATTTCTGAGAGCTATTTCAATATTTTTAATATCTTTAATAATTGTTTTTTCTTGCTTATATGCCGGTACAATAACAGAAATAAGTTTTACTGTAGAGCTATTTCTTCGTGGCATAGGGATAATATACCAAAAAACCTATCACAAGTAAAAGGATTAATATGAATGAAATCATAATAATCTGGAAGAAAGTTTGATGATATAGAGTTATTAATACTATTTGTAAAATTGCACCAATTACTACCGGGAAAAAAATTATTGTTTTTTTAATAGACAGATAAAAGTTAGCAAATAGAAAAAGCACATTATAAAAAGTAATATATAAACCAAAAACACTAAGGTATGGTGCAATAGAAAGGTAAGCAGGACGTTTAAGAAAAAATAATATCGAATAAATCGGGAAGAAATGGTAAAACAATGTTAACAAGACCGATGGAATAAGCATTAAGCCAAGTGATAATATAAAAGTATTCCTGTAATTATCGCCTTTTGCGTGTTTTTGTACGATAAGAGGAAACATTACCGTTCCAATAGGTGCAGAAATAAAGTAGATAACTCTGCCAATCAGTGAAAGTCCAGCATACTGTCCTGCCTGAACCGCGTCAAAATAGTGTTTAACAAGCAAAATATCCGAAGAAATAAAAGAAATTAATCCCAAGAAAGTAAGAGCAGAAGGAACACCATATCGAAATAGTTCTTTAGTTTCTATGTGAGGTGATTTTATTTTGTTAAAGAAAAGAAAACGTAACGGAAAAAGGCTGATAAAATATCCAGCAATCGCCGAAGCAGCTATAGCTCCAACAGCTCCTGAGACTGCATAACCTAATAAAACAAAAAGTACTCCCAAACCTAATTTAACAACTGCAACTGCTAGATTAGAAAAAACTTGATATCCAAAAGCTAATTTTGCTTGAAGAAATGAACCATTTATTGCACCTATAAAAGATATAAATATAATTATATTTGCAAGTATGAGAATAAAGAAATTCGAAATATGGAAAAAAGCTGCTATTTGTTGTATAAAAATTAAGAAAAGAATAAAAATGCTTAAACCAATACCGAAAAGGAAAACAAAAAATTTGTTATAAAGGCCACGAAGATGCATTTGATCATTTTTTGCAAAAAAATCTCCCGCGAAGCGAACAATCACTGGATTAGCAGCAGTCACAAGAAGCGTTGGAAAAGTTATTATGGAAATAATGCTCGCCAAGGTACCATAATCAGTTATTGACAACTGTCTCCCCATAAAAAGGTTATACAAAAAATTGAAAAAGTTTGAAAGCAATCCGCCAGAAACAAGGATGGTGCTACCACGGATAAGAGGATGTTTTAAAACTTTTTTTGCTGTTTGTTCCATTTTAATATTTGCCTGTTAATACTTTCGTGTAAGCTTCTACCGTATGCTCCGCTGTCTTCTTCCAACTAAACTTCTTTGCCCGATCTAGGCCTTTCTCTGATAATTCTTTCTGAAGAGTTTTTGACTGAAAAACTTTTTGTATTGTTTCAATCAAACTTTCGGTACTATTTCCGTCAAAATATTCTGCTGCATTTCCTCCAACTTCAGGAACACTCCCTTCATGCGATATAATTACCGGGCAGCCGGATTGCATTGCTTCAATAACAGGCAATCCAAATCCTTCGTAAACCGATGGATAAGCTAGTACAGATGCAAGATTGTATAATACTACCAGATCTTCTGTCGGAACAAAACCCAACAGCTTAACTTTTTTATTTTCAGCCGCCTTTTTTTGTACCGCAACCAAATCGTTGTTCCATTTATTGTTACTGTCAATATTGGATGCTACGAGTGCTTTTCCAACCATAACTAACGGCACATCTAATTCCTTAACAGCATGAAGCAGACGAGGAAGATTTTTATTCCAGGTTGCATCACCAACATACAATACAAACTCATCGGGTAAATTATATTTCTCTTTTATATTCTTTAAACTTAAATCTCCAATCTTTAATCTTTTAAATTCTTCCCCTGCAGCTAAATAAGCAACAGTTATATAATCTGGATTAATCCCGACAATTCTCTGAATATCTTTTTTTGATGCAATAGAATCAGTTAATATACCATCAACTTTTTGCAAATTGAAACGCTGCAATTGCCATTTAATATTACCTTTCAAACCTGCTGGAAAATGCTTAGGAAAAACTAAAGGAGTTAAATCATGAACTGTTACAACGGTTTTATGTTTTTTTAGAAAAGGTAACGTGAAGAAAAAAGGATCGAAATAGGGATAATGTACGACATCAACTGAACCACTTATCGCTTCCTCTTTCTGGAAAAAAATATATTCATTTTCAGGATAATATTCAAGCAACGCCTTTTTGAGATAAGTTAAATAAAAACCAACTCCTCGCACTTTATGTCCGGATTGTAAAGGAGAAATGTCAATCGCGATTCTCATACTTTAAATACGAAATATTTTTTAAGCAAACTGGCAATCCCAAAAATACTTATGATATACAATTCCGGTAATAAAATCAGAAAGTAGCGGACAGTTATCTGTTCTAAATTATCTTTATTTTGAAAAATTACATATCCAACATTGATAATTGTACCCGCTAATAACAGGATACATAATGTAGTAATAACCCAATGTGGTACATGGATTTTTACCGGCTTTTTCATTGACTTTTTTTGTGCCATTCCCATGCGGTTTTGACGATTGTTTCCAAATCTGAAAAATGCGGTTCGAATCCTAATTCATCTTTTATTTTTGTTGAATTTGCGACCGTTTCAGCAACATCTCCATGGCGGCGTTCGTTAATTACAACTGAAAAATCGATACCAGAAACTTTTTTTATCATGTCTACTACTTCCTTATTTGTTGAACCTTTTCCTGTCCCTACATTGAAAATATACTCTCCATTTTTTTCCTCTAATTTTTTAAGTGTTAAAACATGTGCTTCTACCAAATCCAATACATGAATATAATCTCTTATGCAGGTGCCATCACGAGTGTCATAATCATCACCAAACAAACTAAATTCGGAATTATTAAGTGCTGCTTTGATAGCATTGGGAATCAAATGTGTCTCAGGATCGTGATCTTCTCCAAGACTTCCGTCCACTGCGGCACCTGAGGCATTAAAATAGCGTAGAACCGCAGATCCTATCCCGTGTACAACAAAATACCAATGAAGAATCTTCTCAACCATCAATTTACTTTCAGCATAAGGATTTTCTGGATTCTTTGCGTGTGTCTCAGGAATTGGGTTAACTGTGGGGCTTCCGTAAACAGTACCTGTTGAAGAAAAAATAAATTTTTTCACTCCGTGTTCCTTCATCGCGTCCAAGAGTGAAACAGTAGTAAACACATTATCACGTATGTAAAGTCCAGGATGCTGCATGGATTCACCGACTGCTATAAATGCTGCAAAATGCATTACACAGTCATAAGTATGTTTCGAAAAAAGTTCATCGACAAAAGATTTTTCCAGAAGATTTCCTTTAATAAAAGTTGCCCGTTTATCAAGCGAAGATTCATGTCCACGCTCAAGACTATCAGCAACTACTACTTCATGACCATCATCAAGAAGCCGTTTCACCATAAAACTGCCTATGTAGCCTGCTCCACCAGTAACAAGAACTTTCATTCTATTATTGTATCAAAATCTCAAAGGCAATAATATCCAGCATTCATATCTAAAAATCTAATGCTTTTGATGCATAAGATACTATTGATATTTTTTAAAACTACCGCCAATCCAAATTACAAACTATGCCAGGAGATGAAGGAATAAGAAGGTCTGAAGCAGATAAACGGTATTTTTCTATTTTAACTTTTTGAATCATTTTAACCGAAACTGGTTTTGTTGAAATAACAGCTCTCCTGGCTTTCCAGCGTACGGGGTTTGTGTGATCTCCCGCACCAGTAGGTTCATAAATAAGATATGTTAACGCTTCTTTCGCGCACAAAGTCCCAGAAAACTGATAACCTCCGGTTTTACCTACATAACTCATCGCATATTTCTTTGAATAACCCAGTCTATCAGGAGAGTAAACATAATACCCAAAGTCTTGATTCGCATTTTGATAAATATAATCCGCAACTTTTTTATTAACAATCCAGGATGAGGTATCTTTTGCATAAATATTGGTCTGCCAATTTCTCACAGTGTTATAACCATTTTTTACCAAAACCAGGGTTAATATAGTAAAAAGAATAAAAAAAATACCTTTGTGAATTTTAAGAAACAATGATGCCAATGCAATTGCTAAAAAAGGATAAAGTCCCCAATAATAATAATCTGAAACAGTACCTTTAAATAAAAATGTGAGCAACCAAAAACCAATTATATATAAATAAATAAGTAAGATAAATGTTCTTTGAGCATTTTTCTTTGATTTATACCAAATATAAAGAATAACTACGTTAAGAAGAACAAAAAATATATTAACAAGTGGCGTAATAGTATTAATAAGATTTACTGAATCCAAAAAATCCGCTCAAACGGTTTTGCGTGAGTTGAGAAAAAGTAATTTGAGGAAATAACTGTGAATTATGATGAAAAAGAAAATTATATACTACTTTGGTCTGAAGAAAATTATGACGTAACTCAAAAATAACATACGTTGCAAGTGGTATAAATATCAAAAACCAGGTTAACAGATATCTGAGCTGCTTTATTTTTATTAAAAACACCAACGAAAGTGGAAAGGTAATAACTGAAACAATTACACCGAAAGCCGGTTGGAATTGAATAAGAAGCCCACAGAGCAGCACTGACCAAATAAGGTCACGGATTCTCTTTCGTTCAATAAAAAGATGTACTGAATATAAAAGTATAGGTGATAAAACTACCGGGGCAAAACTTTGTGTATATCCTGGTGCCATAAAAATAATGGTGTAAATATACATTGATATAGAGATGATCCCTACCGCGACGCTAAATACCTTTTGTCCGACATAAAATACGATTCCAAGACCTAAGAAAAACATAAGAAGCCAAAAGTACCCGACAACAATAGGATTACCATTGCCGAGTAAAAAAACAGGAAGGTTAAGATATAGCCAAATTGGGCCAAAAAACGTACCCGGAATGCCGCCCGCTCTTGGACCAAGGAGAGTCAATTTATGATTAATTGCAATATCCTGAATCAATAAAAAATCACGGGCAATATCAGTATGAAATAATAAATCTCCTAGAAAAAGATGCAGAGAAAAAAGATAAATTCCATAAAGAATACTCGCGAGGCATAAAAATAAGTAGAAATATTTCATTTATTTGATAACGAATTTAAATATGCTCTTGGAAATCGCAATGCTGAAAAAAAAGAAAAGACGAATCCTGGCCAACCATCTTTAAATCCTTTGTGTCTGAAATATGTCAAGACAAACCACGATGTCGGCTTAACGATCAGATAATTTGCAGAAGAAGTCAATGTTTTATTTTTTTTACTTTTCTGTAAATCATTTGCCAGCAAGTTGATATATCGTTTGTTCCTTGCGAGATAACGTGCAAACGTTGGAGAATCAATATGATAAAGATCATTTTCAAGCCATCCGACTTTTCCTTCCACAACCATTTGTTCATGAACATCTTTAGCAGGCAGATATGCTTTGCCCTTACGAATCAATCTAATCACTCCATCAGGATAAACTCCTCCATATCGCATATATCTACCTAAGAAGTAATTCAAACGCGGTATAAAAAACGCTGCGTACTGTCCCGTTTTTGTTCCGATTGCACCGTCACGGTTTTCTAAAATTTCCTGATGCTTTAAAAATAATTTTCGCTTTTTCAAAGTTTTTTCATACTCATCAATCGCCTCATCATTCATTGCAATAACTTTGACAATCTCATTTGCCAATTCAGGACTCACCCGTTCATCTGCATCAAGCTGCAATATCCATTCATTTTCTGCCATTTCAATTGCCTTTTGTTTATTAATATGAAAAATTGGTGGATTATCTGTTACCAAAATTCTGGCTCCAAATTTTTTTGCTATGGCAACAGTATTATCTGTTGAAGTTCCGTCAACGATGACAATCTCATCAGCTATGTCTTTTACTGAAGTCAAGCATGCCTCAAGATTTTTTTCTTCGTTAAATACAGCCAATACAACAGATAATTTCTTCATAGTTGCAGATAAATCCTTATGGCAGAATCGCCATTTGTATAATCAAACTGTTTAATTATATTCCCATTCTGATCTGTTTCACTACCTAAGGCAATATAATAATCTCCTCTCCTTAATTTAGCTTTACAATTACCAAAATATGCATTATCTATGCTAAAGCAGCTTTCTGTAATTCGATTGGATCCTCCTTTTTGCTGATATGCAGACGGATCATACTTAGAATAAAATAAATAAAATATATACGGCTGCTCAAATGTATTCGAAAAAACAATTCTTTTGCCTGAATTCTTGTTTTGATTTGCAAAAATAACTGCTTCTTTATATCCATATTGCCATGCTTTCTCAACATCTGCATTCGAATTGGTATAACTATAATACTGATGCATATAATAATAAAAGTTTATCGTATAAAGGCTTATGATGACAATTTGCAAAATAAAAGCCACTTTTTTATTCTTAATTATTTGAAAAAGGAAAACTACTCCAGCGGCTTCAAATATCTGCCATGTCGGTAAAAAAATTAAACTTCGCAATGAGCTGGGAGCATCATTTGTTAATGAAGAAGCCAAAGGAGCAACTAAAAACCAGAAAAAAAGTATCCAGGAAACTGTAAAATAACGAAAAAGCAAAAAATAAATCCCTAGAAGAATAAACGGCAAAGAAACGAGATAGAGATTGCCCATTCCGAGCGCATGATGCCTGGGAACGGTATCCCCAATGACAAACAACCAATAAGGATTATAATGCGAAAGATAATTTGCAATAAATTTTTCTGTGTAAACAATTCTACGGTTATATATAATTTCGCCAAAAATATTGTGTTGTTCTTTTGCAATTTGTAACTGTTTGACTGAAAATTGAAGAAGTTGTGTCTGATCGTTGGTAAAAAGTACATCCTGCCCTCTTGCAAGACTATGAGAACTTAAAAAACCTACTCCGCTGAAGAATAGAAAAACGAAAACGATAATACCAAAGGTTATTTTCTCTTTTTTGAAAAAAGTAAAACCATAGACAATAAGTGCAATAAACAATAATGGACCAATTAATTTAAGACTAAGATAAGTAAACTGACTTAAACAAAGAAGAATTGTTGAACTAAGCAAGTACCAAATATTTTTGAGAGATAACCCCCTGAGAAATAACCAAACTGCGATAATAACCAGACTGACTGCGACATTTGCTTCAAATGCAATTCTACTGAATTGAATTGACCAGGGTGAAATTGCATAAAAAAGCATCGATAATAAAGCGAGTTTTTTTGCAAATTTGTATTTTTTAAATAGCTCGAAAGTTAATAAATAAACAAAAATTATACTGACAGATCCTAAAAAAGCAGAAGGAAAACGCACAGCAAATGCATTTAAACCAAACATTCCAATAGAAATTGCGTCAAGATATGCATAAACTGGTTGCTTGTATTCTCCAAATGCTTTGAATAGTAATGGATAAGAAACACCGTATTCATCTTTACCTAGGTGCAAAACTGAATAGGCGTTATATCCAAAAGACACTTCATCCCAATCCATCGAGCCCGGAACATTTCCTAATTGATAAAATCTCAAAAAGCTGCCGAGGAAAAAAATCAGCAAAAAAACAATAAGAAACCATTTATTTTTCATAAATCCAAAAGATTGGTAAATTATTAACAACAATCTTTTTTAACTTTGTTTTATCAATAGGGACATTATTAAAGTCATCTGGGTATCCTATGATTGCAACATGTTTTTGCTGAAATGCCGAAGATGGAACAGAAAAATTAAATTTATCAAATTTCTCAACTTGTCCAAAACCGAATTGATCAGGTCCAGAAAGTGATGCTTGTTTTTGATAAAGTTGCGGTGGATATTTTAGATAAAACAGTATAAATATATACGGTTCTCCATTTTTTTGCGTAATATAAAACGTATCGAATTTATTATAATTTTGTTTTATATAGTCTCCTAACTGACTATAACCACATTCCCAGGCTTGAGTAACAATTGCGCGTTTTGGATAATGATTCAAATAAAAATCCCAGGAGTAAAATAAGCAAACTGCTTCAATGAAAACTAATCCAGCAATTATATAATAAAAATACTTTATTTTACGAAATTGTGTCGTGAAATAATATAATCCGTAGGAAGCAATAATGAGCGTAACAACAATAAGAAAAATTGCTCGAGTTAATGATAACCCATTCCAGGAAAGAGCTGCGGTAATCGGTGAAACAATTAAAAGCCCCAAAAGAAGATATCGCCATCTATCTTTATTTCGAAAGAGAAAATAGAAGCCGATGAAAATAAAAATATACTCAACAATAGTCATTGGTCCCATCCCTGGAAAACCAAACCGATAGTTGCTGTCTCCATCTATGGCCAAAAATTGCGGGGAGTAGTACATTAGCTCATTTCCAACAAACTCTTTAATCCCTTCTGAGAGTTTGTTATAAGCAATTCTACTTCCACCTTCTCCAATAAGCTCATTTATCCGAAGAGTGAACCCAGCAGTATTGGTCAGAAATAGATTTTGAACACGAGCCGGCTTATAAACAATATCGGTAATTGCGAAAAGACCAATCCCAATTATTAAAAAAATAATGAAAAACTTTCTTGCAGCACCAGCCTTTCTCTGGATAAAAAAATAAACAAGTGCATAAATAAAGAAAAAGGCAGCAAAAATACGACTTGATTGGTAAGAAAAAAGTGCAAGCAATAATGATATAACAAAAAATGCGGCATTCAAGTAAGTTTCTTTTTTAAAAAAACGAATAAAAAAGAACGTTGAGAGCGTAATAAGAAAAGCAGCAAGAATTCCTTCATGTGCCTGACGTTCCATAATTCCTTTTCCAAGGGAAACGCTGATTAATAATGCAGCGACTACCCCTATTTCCTCTTTTTCAAAAAGTTCTTTAACAGTTAGATAAATAACTAAAGGAAAAAGACTTGCAACGAAAATATTGAGAGCTCTCGCTCCTAATTCATTCAATCCGAGAGTAGCAATAAAAGGAATTGAAAGATATGAATACAAAGGCATTTTGTAATCGCCAAATGATTTGAGTCTCAAAGGAAGAACATTGCCATATTCATCAGCTCCTGTTTGTAAAATGGAATACGCGTTATACGCAAAAGCTGCTTCATCTGAATTAAAACACGGTGGAGAAACATTGCTTTTGTAGGTGACAAAAAAAAACGAAAGACAAACGGAAACAACAAGTAAGATATGAACCAATGGCTTTGTCGAAAAATACCTCATCATTTTCATTTTAGTCGATAAATCGATATTTTACCAATGTCCAAAGTGCCTTACTACCATCTCTGATTGCATATAACTTTTTCCCTTCTCCGTACGTTCTAGGCTTAGTAGTAATAGGTACCTCTGCAATCTTATAACCTTTTTTTAATAGCTTTGCTGTTATTTCGGGTTCAAATTCAAACCCTTGAGCACGCAAATTCATATTTTTTAACGCTTCTTTTGGAAATAACTTATAACAGCATTCCATATCAGTAAGCCAATGATGGTACAAAATACTAGTTACGAGACTTAAAAATCTATTACCAAAATAATGGATAAAATAAAATGTTCTCATGTCATCTTTAAAATTCGGCAAACGCTTCAATCTTGTTCCATAAATAACCCTATGATGTGGAGTGATTGCGGTAATCAATTTTGCTATATCGTTTGGATTGTATTCCAAATCTGCATCTTGGATTACGACATAATCACCGTTAGCTTTTTTTAATCCTGTACCAATGGCTGCTCCTTTACCTAAATTTTTTTTGTGTTCTAACAATTTAATCCTTTTTGATTTTATACTTTGAATTTTGAATTTTGAGCCATCTGTAGATCCATCATTAATAACGATATATTCGATATTTTTAATCGGCAGCCTGGCAGATAATACGCTTTTGAGAAGTTTTGCGACCGTTTTTTCTTCGTTAAAAACAGGAATAATGATTGACAATTTTTTCATTTGTTGCGAATAGCTTATTATAGCAAGCTGAGAGACATGAAAACAATTGAAATTTCAAACGAGTGAAAAAGAAATGCAAGATTGTGATAGAAAGGGCTATATCCGCACTCCAATGTATAGCTATTATAATTATGTTCTTTTTAACAAATACAAGTTGTAATGATCATTTAATTGCCATGTTTTAAGAAGCTTTGAAGGTTTAAAGAATGCAACCTCATATGATAAAGTATCAAATATTTTTGTATTACTTTTTTTGACTACGAATAGATACTTGTTATGATAATAATCATCATAATTTATTGCTTCCTTATCCCGTTTTAAAAGATATTTAATAAAATATGCCTCAGTGTTGTAATAGGCTAAATTAGCAACATTATAATCTTTAAGATTTTGTGATTCAATAATTTGATATGCATTATACTCATCAACATATGACCAATACGGGGCTGGGGACCAGAAGGACTGTTGTGGTTTGTGAAAATTATCTGCTGCTGTCCAGGCAAAAAGAAGAACTGAGAGAATTGAACAAGTAATGATAAATGACCTCCCTTTTGGCAACATTTTTTTGGTTAGTCCCAAAAAAACAACAAACAACATAAACGATATGCTTAGATAATAATGTGGTGTATAAATACTCCCCGCAGAATCAAGCTCTTTATAATGTTGTATAAATAACAACAAAGTACGAGTATGATAAAAATCATGCTTTAACTCAAATAAAATAAGTGGTGAAAACCCGATAGCGAACCCGACAAAAAAATAAATAAGAAAAAATGGTGAAACTTTTTTTATGAAAAAATAATATATTACCAAACCAAGAACTACAAAAATGAACGCATAGTGAAATTGAAAAAGAATTCCGACAAGTACTGCAATACAAAAGAACAGCTTTTGCGTTTTATATTTTTTGTATAGTCCCATCAATAAAAGTAATAATGGTAAAAGCGAGAGTAGATAGTTTGGGTTCCAATGAAAGCGGGTATATGCTACATAATATGGTAGTAGCGTATAAATAATAACCAAGAGTATTGCTGTGCGTTTATCTATTAATAATTTCATTCCATAATATAGCGGAATAATCATCACCGCGCAAAAAAGCATAAACAGATAGGAAGAACTGATCGGCTCAAAATTCGTTAGATACAAAAATGGAAAATACATATAATAATACGCAGGACCCTGATAGATAAAATGACCCTGATAACTTGGTGAGCTTGCACGATTACCGATTAGTGGAATTTTATGTTCCCTATAGTCCTGCAGGATATCAGTTGCCTGTCCTGCCTGATCATCGGAAAAATTGAGATGTTGGGTAAAATAGACAGATCTAACAGAGACGAATATTAAAATAGCAAGAACAAAAAGAACTAATTCTTTCCTAAATATTTTTTTCATTATAATATCATTATCATATATTAATTATTGCTGAGTTACAAACGCAATATTACAATAAGAGTAATTACTATTTCTATTATTGAATAAGTTTATTAATCGACTCTTCAAATTTTTCTTCAGTGAAATCTCTTGTCCGTTCTCTTGCGTTTGTTGATAACTCATACCACAATTTTTCATCTTTAATTACGCGTTTCGTCATCTGCAATAGCTCCTCTTGTGTATTCCACAATAGTCCATTTTCTCCATTGGTAACAATTTCTTTCTGTCCCCCTTTATTGACAACCACTGGTACAGCACCGGCTCCCATTGCTTCAACAGTAGATATGCCAAAATGTTCTGCCAACTCTGGATGTTTTTCTACATCTTCACCATAACCTGAAGCATGCCAATAAATTTTTGCCTTATTATACAGTTCAAATATTTCAGCGTTTGTATTATTAATATGAAATTCA
>Ga0207025_1100_pt1 | contig 13699 bp, 8 predicted proteins | sample Alteio_BWMinCont_45_FD_153261 | JGI IMG/M metagenome (GOLD analysis project Ga0207025, IMG submission 153261) | Enriched cells from forest soil in Barre Woods Harvard Forest LTER site, Petersham, Massachusetts, United States -... | ecosystem: Environmental > Terrestrial > Soil > Temperate forest >... | reverse complement strand
GCGAGATCTCCGCTTCGTCCTGAATTTCGGCAACAACCTCGATGTCGGGTTGATCCGCCATGAGTTCAACCATTAGCTCCCGCATCAGTCGGGGCTGATTGCCGACAGCAACGCGAATGGTTCGTCGCAATCTATACATCCGTCAGGCGCACGATAGCGGGCAGGCTTGAGTAGCGGAAGGCCTCAAAAGGATTCCATTTGGATCTAACGCGGAGTACCAAGAAAGTACCCGGTGCAGTACCTATTTGGTACCAGATTCAGTACCCATTCTGATGGTTAGGCTCTCACTGGCAATTCGGGCGGGAATTTATAGACGTTGCCAACAGTAAGAAACGCAGGCGCACGGAAACCAGCAGGAACTACTGGCCCGACGCGGCTGACTCCGTCGATGCGTCGTAAACTATCCGTCCGCCGACGATCGTCATCACCGGCTTGATGTCTTTGATCTGATCGGCCGGAATCGTCAGGTAATCCTTGTCGATCACCACGATATCCGCAAACCTGCCAGGCTGAATGGAGCCGAGATCATTTTCCCGGAAGAAGAGGTATGCATTGCTTCGCGTATGCGCAATCAAGGCCGCTTCACGGCTGACCTGGTGCGTGTTCACAACGGTGCCCCCGATCATCTTGCCGGTCACCGCCCAATACAGCGTCTGGAATGGGCGATATTGATTGACCTCAAACGCATCGGTCCCGAGCCCCCACTTGATGCCGCTGTCCTGAATCTCTTTCAGCGGGGGCATGGAGTATGCACTATCCCCCCAGACTCGGTGGAGCAATCCGCCTGAGACGATCTCCCTGGGGTTCACGGCCGCAAACATGTTGAGCTTCTTCATGCGCTCAACCTGCGCCGGGGTGATGCCTTCCAAGTGCATGAACGACCACCGAAGCGGTCGGATGTCGATATCTTGAGCGATCTTTTCAACCTGCTGAAGCTGTCCCTCAATCCCCTGCACCGTCACCGTATGAATCTGGATCGGAATCCCCGCCTTTGCCACCTCACGGGCCACGCGGCCCCACTGATCGAACACTTCCTGCGAGATCGGAACAGGATTGGCAATGTAGGGGTCTTGCCCCGGCACGTTGCCGATGCGCTCACCCCAGTTGGAGTGGTCCTCCCATTCGTCGCCGTCGTGATACCTGAGCTTGGGAATTGCGGCTATCTGCTGCTCCAGGGCGCCCGCACCGCGTCCCGTAGGCGCCGTACGGAAGCAGAAGAACCGCATGAAGGTTTTGCCCTGACGCTGAAACTCCCGGTAGAGGTCCTCAAACACACAGGCGCCACCTGACGCGGTGAGGCCGGCTTTGTTGAGATCATGGAGCATGACCATTTGATTGGCCACGATGACGTCCTTGGGAAGGTTGGCCTGCTGCCCGTTCGGGGCATCAAGAAACTTTGCGGCGTCCTCGAACGCATTAGCTCCAGTGATGGCGATGACGCCGGTCGGCCGTCCGCTGGCGTCGCGCCCAATCCAGGGTTGATTCATTTTCTCGAGCCCTACAGCCTCAATAGCCTTGCTGTTGACATAAACTTCGCCGCGGCTGAACCGCAGGTAAACCGGGTTGTTTGGCGAGTACTGATCTAGCTCCTCTCGCGTAAACGGCTTCTTGTTGTCCGCGAACTGGTCAGGCGACCAACCGCCGAGGTTGTACACCCATTTGCCGGGCCCGACGGCCTGCGCCTTGGCGCGGATCATCGCGAGCGCCTGCTTGCGTGAGTCTACGCCGTCCAGGCGGAGTTCCAGAGTCCAGTACGCCCCCTCCTCCTGAAAATGCGCGTGGTTGTCGATCATGCCAGGCACTACCGCTTTGCCTCTCAGGTCGATGCGTCGCGTGTTCGGCCCGGCAAGCCGGGTGATGTCCTGATTCGAACCCACTGCCACGATGCGGTCCCCGCGCACCGCGACTGCCTGGGCGATCGAGAACTGATCGTCGACGGTTATGATTTTGCCGTTAGACAAGATGAGGTCCGGCACCGCCTGCTGCGCATGCAGCGGAATCGCGGCCCAAATGAGTACACTCACGACGATCCAAGCCAATCGTTTCATCTCACTTTTCTCCACGTGATGACGGTCGATCAGCGGATTCTACACTCAATGTGACGTCAGACGCGCGTATCGTTGCAAAAAGCCTCGGGGACGCACGATGCACCAGTTCCCTAATATTATTTTGTTTTTGTTGGCGGCGGCGGGGCTTGCGGAGGCTTATTCCTCTGTTCGAGTCTGCATAATCCGCAGGGAAACGGCTTGCCGTGCTTAGGGCATTTTGTCGCACTCATTGCATTTCTCCTCGGCTTGGCTCTTTCGGTGACTTGGTCAAAATCAACAGGACGCACAGCATCACCAAGATTTAGTGCCTTCTAGCGGTCTCTATACTACCAATATGGGTCTGTGAGTGCTGTTCTTATCGTTGAAGTAATGCGCACACCGTCATCCGGGCTTCGACCCGCTTGCCAGCGTCGAGCCCCACCAGCGTGTGCTGCCTCTCACGGCTTTGGTGCCTTGCGCTCCTTCGGCAGCTTGCTTGTCATGATGAGGAGAGAGCTTCCATTCGGGGTGTTCACGTATTTGGTTGAGCTTCGTAGACCAGGACCTTTGCGGGCTTGCCAGCGTTACTTGGCGCGGCGATGTAGAAGCGATTGAGTTCAGGTACAAACAACGAAGTACGCGCGCCCGGAGAGCTCGGCATCTTTGTAACGAGTGCGTAATGGTCGGCATCGCGTTGCTCGAAGATCGCGATCATACCGTCGCCGCCCGTCATGTAGAGGCGTTTGTGCGCTGTATCGTATGTGAGATCATCCGTGTCGCCCACGGCCTCCACGCTGGTTAGCATCTTGCCTGACTTCGTGTCGAACACCAGTAGCGCCGGAGGGGTCCGGCTGCCGATGAAGAGACGTTGGTTTGTCTCATCCACGGCCATCGGGAAGAAATCCTTGAACCCCTGCACGGGCCATTTATCCATTACTCGGCGCCTGCCGGTATCCGCTACCGCAATGTAGCCGGCTGTCGGTACGTTGACGAAAATTCTCCGGCCCGCCACCTCGAATGCTTCAGGGTGCCCGCCAAGAGGAATTTCCATTAGGGGTTTGCCATCCAGCGAATCCAGCGCCCTGAGCCCCGACGCTGTGCCCGAGCCGTACCCGACCTCGACCAGCGGGGTCCCATAAATAGCGGCGTGGGCTGTATCATACCGGATGTTATCGGCGTCCTGGAGCGCGGTTTCGCTGCGGACCAGTTCGTAAGTGGAGCCCTTATAGATCCGGCAGGTGTCTAGTTGCCCGTCGGCCACGAACAGCAGGTTGGACTCGGGCGTATAGAAGATGCCCTGAGGCTCCTTCAGTCCATTGATGGTGTGGATGACTTTGCCCGCGGCGAGGTCAATCACCTCCACGGTCTTGTTGCCCAGGGCTGCGACGAACAGCCGCTTGCCCTTGACGTCCATCGCCATGTGATCTATGCGGCCGGTGACGCCTGGCAGTTCGATAGTCTGTACGAGCTTGAGCGGCGTCGGCCGCTGCTGGTTTTGCGCTGCGGCAACCCAACACAAGCTGGCGCCCAACGCAATCAGACAGAACAGCCGTTTCATAAATGTTCCTCCTCTCACTGCCGCTGCGTCGCTCACGGTTGCGCTTCGAACACCAATATTTTGGTGGGTTGACCTGCGAAGGGCGGCGCTCCGACGTAAAGTCGATTGAATTCCGGTACGAAAAACGACGTTGTGGCGCCGGGTACAGTGGGCACCTTCGCTACCAATTGATAATGGTCCGGATCGTGCTGCTCGAAAACGGCGACCACGCCTTCCGCAGCCGACATGTAGACGCGCTTACGTGCCGCGTCATAGAAGAGGTCATCTGTGTTCGTGACGCCTGCCACGCTAGTTACTATGTGGCCTGATGTCGTGTCGAACACAACCAGCGCGGGAGGGTTCCGGCTTCCGATGAAAAGCCGGTGGTCCGTTTCATCCAGAGCCATGGGGAAAAATTGCTTGAAACCCTCGACCGGCCATTTCGCGATCAACGCGCCTTTCTTCGATGCATCAACAACGGCGATCTGTCCCTGCTGCGGCATATTGACGAAAATTCTCCGGGATCCTGGAAGCTTTTCGAGCTGGAAGGATTCCGGGCGCCCGGCCTTAGTTGCGATGGGAACCTCGTAGATTGGCTTGCCGTCTCGCGAGTCAAAAGCCCGCAACCCGATGTTGCAACTCACAAAAATCAGCCCGGCGCCGTACTCTGCGGCGCTCTGCGGGTCGTACCGGACATTATCGTTGCCCTCGACAGGACTGATGCTGCGGAGCAGCTTGAGGGAGGTGCCGTCATAAACATTCAAGCCTTGGGCCCCCGCGGCCACAAAGAGTAGGTTCGTCTGCGGAACATAAAATAATCCTTCGGGGTTTTCCAATCCCCCGATGGATTGCAGCCGCTTTCCGGCGGCAAGGTCCATAACCTCTACAGTCTGGTTGCCCAGGGCGGCCATGAACAGCCGCTTTCCTTGAACGTCAACGTTCATGTGGTCGATGCGGCCCTCGACACCCAGCAAGGGGATTGTTTGCACGAACTTCAGCGGCAGTAGCTTCTTTTCAGTTCGTGCCTTTTCGCCCTGGGCCATCTGGCGCTGGGCTGTCGCCAAACAGCAAAGGGCGACGACCAAAACGACTGCGAGGGAATGTCTCATAGTTCCTCCTTATTCTTCTCTCGTCCCCGTCGTCAAAGCGATTTCAAGGAAATTGCTCCCTCGTTTACCTTGTCCAGACCAACCTGCGAATTGTTTCCGCTTCGGCTATCTTCCAGCGGGCGCAACACCTTCCCGCCGCTGACCCAAGCGCGGAAGCGATCAAGGTAGAGGTACACAACTGGAGTGGTGTAGAGGGTCAACATCTGGCTCACCATGAGTCCTCCTACGATGGCGATGCCCAGGGGACGGCGAAGTTCCGAACCATTTCCTCTCCCAAGCGCGATCGGAAGACCGCCAAACATAGCGGCCATCGTAGTCATCATGATGGGTCTGAAGCGTAACAGGCATGCCTGATAGATGGACTGTTCAGGACTGTTGCCTTCCTTGCGTTCCGCATCGATAGCGAAGTCGATCATCAAGATCGCATTCTTCTTCACAATCCCGATCAGCAGGATGATGCCAATCAGCGCGATGATGCTCAGCTCCGTGCGAAAGATCAACAGCGCCAGCAACGCGCCCACGCCCGCCGAGGGAAGCGTGGAAAGAATCGTGATGGGATGGACGTAGTTCTCATAAAGAATTCCTAGCACAATATAGACGGTTACCAGCGCCGCCAGGATCAGGTAGGGCTCCGAGGCGAGGGACGACTCAAAAACTTGCGCAGTGCCTTGAAAACCAGGATGAATCGTAGCTGGAAAGACCATCGTGCGTACCACATTCTGAACCGCAACTACTGCCTCTCCGAGCGTGACATTCGGGGCAAGGTTAAAGGAAAAGGTTATCGCCGGAAACTGCCCTTGGTGGGCAACCGCGAGCGAGGTCATCGCGGACTCATAGCGCGTGAATGCGCTGAGCGGAACTTCGCGACCGGTCGTAGACTGGACGTAGATATTCTTGAGCGCATCGGGACTCTGTTGGAATTGCTGCGCCACCTCCATCACAACATGGTACTGATTGATTCCCTTATACATGGTGGAGACCTGCCGCTGGCCAAAGGCGTCGTACAGCGCGTTATCGATTGTCTGCGGAGTCAGGCCCAGGCGGGCAGCCGTATCGCGATCGATGACCAAGCCGGCTCTCAGCGCGCGGTTCTGCAAATCGCTATTCACATCCTGAAGCTCCGGGATCGTTCGCAGCTTCTGCTGCACTAGGGGCGCCCACGCGAGCAAGTCCTGCAGGTTGTCACCTTGCAGCGTGTACTGGAATTGCGCGTTGCCAGTACGCCCCCCTATCTGAACGTCCTGCTGTGGCTGCATGAAAAGCGTCGCTCCCGGAACGCGAGCCAGCCTGGGTCGCAGCCGATTCATGACTTCGAACACGCTGACCTTGCGCTCCGATAGCGGCTTCAACATGATACTGATATAAGCGGCATTGGCTCGATTGACAAAGCCCGAAACGATCTCAACGGCCGGATCGGCCTTGAGAATCGCCATGTATTCCTTTACCTTTTGCTGCATGGTTTGAAAAGAAGTGTCCTCGCTGGCCCGGGCGTTGGCATTGATGCGCCCGGTGTCCTGTTGGGGGAAGAAGCCCTTGGGAATCACCACATAGAGATAAATCGCCAGGCAAACCGTTCCTAGCGTGATGCCCAGCACCAGCGGCTGGTGTCGCAATACCCAGCGGAGGCTGCTCGCATATCCGTCGTAAATCCGTTTGAACCCTCTGTCGCTCGTCCGGCCAAGCCAATTCTGTTTCCGGTCTTTTTCCGCTTTGAGGAACTTTGCACACATCGTCGGCGTGGTTGTCAGCGATATGATCATCGAGAAGGCCACCGCCAGGCTCAAAGTCACGGCGAACTCTCGAAATATGCGGCCGATTATGCCTCCCATCAGCAAAATGGGGATGAACACCGCGATCAACGAGGTACTCATCGAAAAGACCGTGAATCCAATCTCGCGCGATCCGCGAAAAGTAGCTTCGAGGGGAGAGAGTCCCTGCTCCAGATAGCGAGAGATGTTTTCAATCACCACGATAGCGTCGTCTACAACGAAGCCGGTTGAAATCGTGAGCGCCATCAGTGAGAGGTTATCGATTGAGTAGCCCAGCACGTACATCACGCCGAAAGTGCCAACCAAAGAGAGGGGCACAACCACGCTCGGTATGGTGGTCGCCCAAGCACTGCGGAGAAAGAAAAAGACCACCAGGATGACCAGAAAGACGGATATGAGGAGGGTCAACTCAACATCTCTAACGGAGGCACGGATCATCATCACCCGCTCCTCGGTGATATCGAGATGCATCGCAGGCGGGATCGAAGCCTGCAGCAGCGGCATAAGGGCTTCGACACGGTCCGTAACATCGATGATGTTCGCTTGCGGCTGGCGGTAGAGCTGCACGATCACCGCAGGCTTGCCGTTCACGAATCCAGCATTGCGAATGTCCTCTTGGCTATCCACCACCGTCGCCACGTCAGACAGCCGCACCGGTGCCCCATTCCGATAGGCAATAATTAATGGAGCATACTCTTTGGCGAGAAAGAGCTGATCGTTGTTATTGAGCACAAACATGCGCTTCGCGTCCGAAAGCGCGCCCTTGGGAACGTCTGCATTGGCCGTCCCGAGCGCTGCACGCACCTGGTCCAATCCGAGGCCCAGTTTGCTCAGCAGGAGCGGGTTGAGTTCCACACGGACCCCTGGCCGCGAACTGCCGCCCACGGTCACTTGCCCGACGCCAGGTATCTGGGAAATCTTCTGAGCCAGAATGGAATCCGCCACGTCGTAGAGTTGTGGTGTCGTAGCTGTATCCGACGTCAGCGCGATACTCACGATGTCAATTTCGGCGGGGTTTACCTTGCGCCAATTCGGGTTACTCGGCAGGTTCGTCGGCAATTGCCCGCGCGCCGCGTTAATGGCCGCCTGTACATCTCGTCCGGCGGCGTCAACGTTGCGATCGAGCTCGAACTGCATGGTGATATTCGTGCTGCCGAGCTGACTCAGGGAGGTCATCTGCGTTATGCCGGCGATGCGACCGAACATACGCTCGAGCGGGGTCGCAACTGCGGTGGCCATCGTTTCGGGGCTTGCGCCCGGCAGGTTTGCAAATACCGTAATCGTGGGGTATTCGACCTCGGGAAGTGTAGCCAATGGAAGAAAGGGGTAGGCCAGGGCGCCGAAGAGGAACAAACCCATGCTCAACAGAGAAGTTGCCACAGGCCGCTGAATAAAAGGCGACGAGATATTCATTACTATGCCCCGCTAATGCTCTTCAATGCTTTGCGCCTCATTTTGAGGTTCCGTCACGAATCACTGTGCGCTCGCGACGAACAGGCGATTGGCGATAGCGTGATTCTATGCTTTAGGGGGATAGGAAAACATCTGTTTCTGGGCACAGGGATCTCCCAGATCTTGACCTACCAATTCAGTGACCTGCGAGCGGGCACGCTACGAAGCTAGCCAGTATGGTAGCCGGTCTGGGCCCGGGGTTAGCCGACTCTTCCGCCAGTCAGGCCACCTGCGGATTCAACTCTTTGGCCTTGAGCAGATTTTCTAGGTCCGATTTGGCTGCGCACAAGTTTGATAGCCGTTCGTCAAGATTTTGCGCTTCAGGAACGGCGGTACGGATGGCATTTCTTAGGCCACTGTAGAGAGCGCGGTAGGCTGGTTTCAACTCTTCCGAAACGCGTGTATTTCCACCCCAGTTTACGCGGTCGCCGACGGCCCGTGCGGTTCGATGAGCCTCAAGGGGAGTAATCTCTGGATTTAGGCCGCCCTTGATCCATTCCTGGAGGGCGCCAAGCTGCTGAATAGCGGCATCTTTTCCCGTGTCACCCATAGCGCTATTAGCGATAATTTCAAGCGTTGCATGTTCGAGTGGTTTATCGATGACCTCTTCTACGGCTATTGTTGCCTTTGATTCTGAAAGAACAGTTTCGAGTTTAAGTGTGTACTCGTTGATTTTGCGATGGACCGCGGCCAACTGCCCTCCCGCGGCGCGCGCCGCCTCCGCAGCGGTCTTCCCTTGCTGCAGCTCGATCCTGTACACCTCGTAGTCTCCGGTTTCCAGATTCCAAATAGTTTCGTCCACCAGAGCCTTTGCGGAATTTCCATATGTAAGGTCGCGGACAGCGCCTCTGACCGATGGATCTGTCATTCCTCGCCCGGCTTTTGTATCTGCAAGGCTGCGCGCACTTTCCGGCGGAGCAGTATCCTTCAAGCCTGTGGCAGCAACCTTTCGGGTTTGGGTTCGGTTGTCGCGCGCGGTCTGGTTGTCACTCTGGACCGACTGATCCGTTATCCTACGGACCCCCGAGCTATTGTCACCCGAGAATCGCACCCCTTTTGCGTGACTTTCACACAGATAAATCGGCTCGCTCCCGCCGTTCTCCCAGGAAACCATGGATGCGGTTCCGTAATCGCAAGCGAGTTGATAATACGCAGCAAGATGCTCTGCGGACTTTCCAGGGAGCAGCCGCCACTCTGCTCGGTCTGTGCAATGGTGCTTGGGCACACAATAATTGTAGCCAACCTCATGGACATCGTATTTCCTGATCGTGAGCTTCTGTAACGGAACATGAAACCCCGCAGCCCGATCACCGCGGCCAATCTCGCATGAGCAGCGAGCGATTTGGCCGCACGTGTCCTATTCACGTTTCTTACGGTACGGGCTTGAACTGCTGGCAAAATACTCCAAGACTCGAACGATTTTACCTACAAGCTTTTCCGGGCGCGCCCAGATGAAGACCCCGGCCAAGCTTCGATGGCGGCGAACACCCGACATAACTCATGTTTCCTTGGCACCTTCACAGTCGCTCGAAAGATCCTATTTTGATTTCACATTTGGCCCAGCCATTGCTTCGGTTATCGAGACGGTTGCCCTGTAACTTCTGCTGCGACGTACAGAATAGAGGAACCTGATGCGGAACAATTTGAAATCAATAGCAGAAGAGAAAGACCCCATGGCCGAAGCGCGACTTTGGCGCGCGGTAATTGCGCGGACGGTTCAAGAATGGATATCCGGACCTCTGCGCCTGAAGCACGAAGCAGAGAGGTACCTTTTCGGAAATGGCGCAGATTTCCAACTGGTCTGTGAGTCTGCCGGGATGGATGCGAGCAGATTGCGAGCGGGACTCATAAGGGTACGCCGCCAATCATCGGTTCTATAGCTTCACTAATTTGAATACTCCAGCACTCCGGTCTCATACAAGCTCCCACTTGAAGAAGTAGGTTTCCGTCAACGAATCTCCCTAATACCAGAGGCTCATCCATAAAGACGTTCGAGCGTGAAGGCAACGTAGCAGCTCACGCGGCGGCCGGCCCAGGTTGGCTGCGCCGTCGCGCCCAGACTGGGTTGTTCTCCGTGCCCTATCCGTGTGATCTCTGTGATAGATTTTGCACCGGCGCGGGGGCGCTGTTCGTGTCTGTCGACGGGAGGTTATGCGATGAGATATCAATCTGTGATGGCGACGACGTGCGGGATCTTACTGGGTGCGACTGCGCTTTGGGCACAGGTGCAGCAGCCGCCGGCTCCGTGGCGAGGGGCGGGGCCGACGCCGTGTGTGGGGTCTGACGGCGGCGTCTATAAATGTCCTCCGGCCGCGCAAGTGGTCGCCGTGCGCGCCGGCCGCTTATTTGACACCAAGAACGGCACGATGCTGACCAAGCAGGTAGTGCTTCTTACGGGCGAGCGAATCACTGAAGTCGGGCCCGAGGGCCAAGTGAAGATTCCGGCGGGAGCGCAGGTGATCGACCTCACCGGCGCGACGGTATTGCCCGGCTTGATCGATGCGCATACGCACATGTTCGACACGCGCAAACCAAGTGGGACGACGGAAAGCTCCATGCTGATCGCCGTATCGAACGTGCAAGCCGATCTGCGGGCGGGCTTCACTGCAGCGCGTGATATGAGCACCCACGGGAATGGATACGGTGACATCGAGATCCGCGACGCCATCAACCAGGGCCGCATCGATGGCCCCAGATATCAAGTCTCGACCTTGGGCATCGTTTGGGGGGCTTCACCCGCGGACCCGCGCGCTCCGGACAATCCTCTGGCCAGCACCGTAGTGCGCTCGGTGGAAGACGCACGCGCAGCGGTGCGCGAGCAGGTGAAACACGGCGCGGATTGGATCAAGCTGTACCCAACGGGGGGATACTCGTTCACAACCACGGGCAAAGTCCAGTATGAATTGACCTACCCGATGCCCGTTTTGCAGGCGCTGATCGATGAAGCGCATCGCCTTGGCAAGAAAACGGGGTGCCACGTCTATGGTGGCGAAGGCGAGAGGAACGCAATCATCGCCGGATGCGACACGATCGAGCACGCATTTGATTTGGATCAAGAGCAGGCCAATATGATGGTGGCAAAGAAACTGTTCTATGATCCGACGCTCCAGCGTTACATCGAGCCGTATATGGATGATAACGACGCGAAGAATACCGGCGGCAAGTATCGGATCATTCCCATTTTTGAGAAGGCGGTGTCAATGGCGGCCACCACCAAGGGCCTTAGGATCATGGTAGGCAGCGGAGCCGATGGCTCGACCTTCGCTCATGGGACGCAGGCCCTCGAATTTGAGGCACTCGTGAAGCATGCAAACATGACTCCCGCGCGGGCCATCCAGAGTGGGACCATCGTGAACGCGGAAGTGCTGGGATGGCAGGACCGGATTGGATCTATCGACAAAGGCAAGTATGCCGACTTGGTCGCCGTCTCCGGCGACCCACTCGCCGACATCACCGAACTTCAGCGGGTCAAATTTGTGATGAAAGGTGGAAAAGTCATTAAGAATGATCTGCTGCAAGCCTCTGCGAAGTAAGATCGTCGACGGAAACGAGTATAGCGAATGGCAACTACAGACACATGGTCGAAACAGATTGGGGGTGGAACGCTGACCTTCACCTCAGAGGCGGTGGGGAATCCGGTAGCCGGGTACACCCACGAAGCGAAATTTGAGAGAGGAAATAGCGCCTACTCTATGTCCCGCCAGAGCACCGACCTGCTAACACGCGCGGAGGTTGAGGACCGTTTTGCCGATTTCATTTCTGAGATTCGGCATGGACAGTAGACGCGAACCCTCGCCGTCAGCGAAGACGCGCACGACGCCGAGCCTGCTGATGTCCGTATATTTCTCGGAGTCGGCTCGTTCGCGCGCCTTGAGGACGTCACCGCCAATTGACGAACATCTGGCATACCCGACTTAAATGCCTGTCAGGCTTAGGGAGGCACCTTGCGAAAGGTAAGCTCATCGCAGGCGGCTCACTGTACTAACTGCTCCCTCGAATTGAAACCGCCTTTCAGTTTTTAGAAGCGTTACCGCTCGGCGCGTCCCTCGGTCTTGTTATTGTGCTTGTCCTGATTAATCTTCCGGCTGGCCTGGTTCTGCTGATGCTCGACTCGCCCGCGCTCATTCGGCGTCAGCGTGCCGCCATTCGCGCGACGATCCGCAGCCACTTCATGATTGATGCGCGCTTCCCGGTGTTCCAGGTTCGCAGTCTCGTGGGGCGTCAGCTCTCCGGAACGAACGCCTTGAGCGATGCGCCCCTGCTGGTTGAAGCGGCGCCCGTTGACGGAATCCATCGCGGGGGTTCCCGGTGTCCCATGGTTGGTGGACGCCCACTGAGTGCGGTCCTGGCTGGCCGTATGCTCGTGTGAGAATTGGTTTGACGTCGGCTGAAAATGTTGCTCGCGCATGGCGATCTGTTCCTGGGCGGTCGCCCGTGCAGTGATACCGCCCGGGCCATTAAAGCTTGTGTGATTCACGATGCTCGTGTTGTTGATCACGGTCCTGTTGACGTAGACGTTTCTCACGACCCCCGTATTCACGTGCACCACCGCGGTGTTGTAGGCAAAGGCTCCGCCTCTCCACTCCCCGCCCACGAAGCCCACGCCGCCGTAACCGAAGCCGTAATTAATGCCACCATAGAATCCGACGTGTGGACCCCAGTAGCCCGCATGCCAGGCGTAAACACCGCCTGCAAAACCCCAGTAGCCCGGTGTCCAGAGCACGCCGACCCGGGGCGGAGCTACCCATACGCCGGGAACCCAGTAGTAGCCCACGGGGCCATAGGCCCAGTATCCCGGCGTCCAAAGATATCCCTCCGTGGGGCAGGGCGGCTGTTCGTAAACCGGCAGGGCTGGCGGTCCTACGCGTATCGAAACGCCCACGCCGATCTGCGCGAATGACGCCAAAGGCATCACACACATGGCCATCAACAGCAAAAGATTTCGAGTCTTAAAGAATATTCGCACGGATTAGGTCCTCCCCGGATGGCGCCCATTTCCCGTCCGCGTGCCCCCAGCATACCCAGGCCGAACTCATCCAGTATTAATCCTTCTCCCACGGCCTGCGACATCAAACAGGTGTGGCGATATCCAATTGATTAAACCCCGCAGGTGGCAGAACGTTTCGCGGGATACTGCCTGGCAGTTGCCTTATCGACAACACCTACGGTCGTACCATTTTTCTCGGAGTTGGCTTGAAAATGCCCCACTTCAAACGAGGATCAGTTAGAAGTAGCAGTCGCGGCTCACAACATTTAAAAAGGACAGTCCGGCACCCATCCACTCGTCAGGCTGGGTTTACTGGCCCGACGAAGCAGTTCCGGCCAGAGCGCTGGCCGATTGCTCGGCGAGCTCACGGACGCGCCGCTCGCAGGCGGTGTCGCCGGGAGCAGATTGTTGGGCGCGACGAAAGCTCGCTATGGCGAGTTCGTTGCGCCCAAGCTTTGCCTGGCCTCCGGTTGGGTGTGCGGTTGGCTTTGGGAGTTCTGGAATTTCTGGGCCGCGGCCAAATGGCACTACATTTTTCCCATTCTGCAGAAAGATAAAATATTCGAGATGCCCGTTCCGGGCTATCTCGGTTTCCTTTCGTTTGCGCTGGAATGCTTCGTGATGTATTACTTCGGCGCTTGGCTACTCGGACTCGAAAAACCATTGGCGCTGGAAAAGAATTCGAAAAGGGAACAGCCGCACGCGGCAGCCGCCAAACTCAGGTGGCGGCCCTTTGCTCTGCTTCCCTGGTTCTTTTTTGCCCTGCTGTTCGGCTCCCCATCTGCCCACGCTTCATCGCTGCAGTTGCCAGACGCAGC
>Ga0207025_1097_pt1 | contig 13972 bp, 9 predicted proteins | sample Alteio_BWMinCont_45_FD_153261 | JGI IMG/M metagenome (GOLD analysis project Ga0207025, IMG submission 153261) | Enriched cells from forest soil in Barre Woods Harvard Forest LTER site, Petersham, Massachusetts, United States -... | ecosystem: Environmental > Terrestrial > Soil > Temperate forest >... | reverse complement strand
AAAAGGTTGATTAGTTTCTAAGATAGGAGGTGGCCATTGGTCACCCTCCTCCATTGGGATTCCTATCTTGGTTGCATCATCTCTGAGTAATTGTAGGCCATCTTTTTGAATTAATATGTATGAGGGTCTATACCTCATGAAGCGTTCCGCTAAATTGACCGGAAATCGAAATCGTTTACAGTTAAATATTTCATCGGTATCTTGAAAGGGAATCATTGGTGCATACAGCCACAGCTCCCCAGGGCCAATAATACGCGTTTGTCTACGCAGCTTGCTTAGTAACATTTGGAAAGAGGAAGAGCGCGAATTTTGAATTTCCGAAATGTTCGACCGCAAATCGATTACGAGGCGGAAGCAAACTAATATTGCAAAAGCGGCTGCAATCAATCGTGCGGGCAGCCCAATGTTAAATTGACGGAGTTCAAGCCCCCGCGGTGATACCTTTGTTGCAAGCCATGGCACTGTCAGAATACTCATCAAAAACCAAGGACGGAATTGGACAAGATAGCGCATATAAAACGCTGTTTGAATAAGCCAGTCGAAGTTCAACACAAAGACAGCAAATATTCCAATCAGAAGAATATTAAATACTTTCTTCTCCCTATGCCCAGTCAGAATACGAAGCAGCAAGACGTCTACTATAAACATAGCCCTGACATCGGAAAAAAGAGACAGAAGAACTGCGAGCATTGCTGTCGCGAGAACATAATCATTTGAATCTAAGGCCATCTCGCGCTTCCATAGGGCCGTGGCTACTAAAAATGCATTGAGCCATAACCAAGGATGCAGATAAAGGTTGTAGAGACCGTTCTCAGAGCCTGTTAGTAGCCCATAGGCCGTCAGATAGACCACGGTGAATAAAAGCAGGGAACGGTTCGGCGGAGATAAGGATCGCCAGCGCCGAATTTGCCAGACGATGGCAATCATCGCGCAATAAAAAAATAGATGATCGCAATGGTTAACCGGAGAAAATATGAGCGGTCGACCCAATAGGGAGAGAAGATGCATTAGCATCCCCATAAGATCAGTTTTCCATGCAAGGAGAGGCATCGGTTTGACATGAGAGGAACCAACCAGAAAATAGTCTAGGCGCAAAGAAACGACGGCTTGTGTAATATCGAAATTGTTGATAGCTATCAGTCCACCCGCGAGAGCACCTATCAACCACCAAGCACTCGCCGGTGAGATCCAACCCTGTTTCCCTTTTGAAATGATGAGCAGAGGCATGCTCGCACATAGGAATATCGCACCCGGATGAAAAATGAGCACAATTGTTGCAAGAAAACCGACCAGCAAGGAGGCTAAACGTCCCCCCTCCAGAATCAGCCATGCAAAATTTGCGGCGGTGGCTAAAAATAATTCCGCCTCTGGCCGCGCACTATGAGTGGTCATAAAAAACAAATGCGTCGTTCCGAACAAGAGTAGGCTTATTAAGCAAGCATTCGGAAGCCGTGTGCGACGAGCTGCCCAAAGCAGGATTAAAAGAGCCGCCTGGGATGCAATGAGAGCCGGAATTCGGAGCGGGACGATCCCGATGCCAAATCTCTCCATACTCTGCCTGAGAACCCACAAAAGACCCGTTTTATCACCGAAGTCGTCATTCTTGTATCGATAAGACAATCCGGGAGGATGAAGAAAGGCTTTCATCAGCACACGTCCATGCATGGCATAATCGGCAAGATACGGCACGTCCCATGTGGGCGCTCGGAGATGAACAGCATGGAAGATGAAGAGCCCAGCCCATAGTAGAACCCACCAGTAGTTCCGAAACAGATCGATTCGAATGATTGATCTTTTGTTATCCTGGGCTTTGTAAGAGTCCTCGATGGGGGATGTGAATCGATGGGAGCTTCTCATAGATTTTCTACATCCGTGATCGATATGCCTCCGACTGTCACGCTTCTCATCGTGACCTCGCCGCTTACGGTGAATGGGCTTGCTGTAATCTGGCCGCTGACTGTCATGTTACTTCTTGCAGACAGGGTTATTTTGAACTCGGTTTTTCCTTCTTTAGCAGGCGGTATTCGATTTCCCCTTTTTTCACGTACCCCAAGTATTTTCGAATCAGGTATTCCGTATAGGAGGGGTCTTTCTGGATCCAGGTCAACTCCCGGGAGAGACGGTCGTGTTCAGTGCGCAGGGCCGCCAGGGCCTTTTCCAACTGCCGGCTTTCATGGAACGAAACGACCATTTTCCGAAAGCCCTGGTTTCCAAACACCAGGAGGATAGCCAACGCGCCGATGATCCACCCGGTCAGCCTCACACACCAACGGCTTTCCGGCTGCGGAACGCCTTCATGCCAGGGTAGTGGGCTTTCTTACCGAGCTGTTCTTCAATCCGGAGCAGCTGATTATATTTGCAGATGCGGTCGGTGCGGCTGGCGGAACCGGTCTTGATCTGACCCGTGTTGAGCGCCACCGCGAGGTCGGCGATGAACGTGTCTTCCGTTTCACCGGAACGATGTGAAATCACCGCGGAATACCCTGCCTGGTACGCTTTTTTCACCGTTTCAATCGTCTCCGACAGGCTCCCGATCTGGTTCACCTTGATCAGGATCGAATTGGCCACGTGCTCCTGGATCCCGCGGGCCAGTCGCTTCACATTGGTGACAAACAGATCATCCCCCACTAGCTGGAGGCGGTCGCCCAGGCGCCCGGCCAACTGCTTCCAACCCGACCAGTCGTCTTCCGCAAGGCCGTCTTCGATGGAGACAATGGGATAGCGGTTTGCCCAGCCTTCGTAGAAATCCACCAAGTCCCGGGAGGACTTGCGCCGGTTTTCTTTTTCCCCTTCAAGCACGTAAGTCCCTTTCTCGTAAAACTCCGTGGACGCCGGGTCCAACGCGATGACGATATCTTCCCCCAGTCGATAGCCTGCCCGGGTGACCGCTTCGGTAATCACCTCGAGCGCTTCTTCATTGGACTGCAGATTCGGCGCGAAACCGCCTTCATCCCCGACGCTCGTCGCATAGCCTTTACCTTTTAAGACCACTTTGAGCGCATGAAAGACCTCGGCGCCCATGCGCAGGCCTTCCCGGAAACTCGACGCACCCGCCGGCACGATCATGAATTCCTGAAAGTCGACATTGTTGTCGGCATGCGCGCCGCCGTTGATGATGTTCATCATCGGCACAGGCATCACATAAGATTTCTTGGGGAGTTTGTAGAGGTCCCGCAGATAATCATAAAGCGGCTTTCCGGCGGACAACGCGCCCGCCCGAGCGCTGGCCAGGGAAACGCCCAGAATCGCGTTGGCGCCCAGCTGGCTTTTGTTTTCCGTGCCGTCGAGCTTCAGCATCAATGCATCCACCGCCGGGGTATCGCAGGTCTGCCCTTTCAGCTTTTTGGCGATCGGTCCGTTGACGTTGGCGACCGCTTTCAAAACCCCTTTGCCGCCGTAGCGTTTGGCGTCGCCGTCCCGCATTTCGAGCGCTTCGTGCACCCCGGTGGAAGCCCCGGAAGGCACCGCCGCCCGTCCCAGGGAGCCGTCGCTCAACAGCACATCTACTTCGACCGTCGGATTTCCCCGGGAATCCAAAATTTCGCGTCCTGTAATCTTGGTGATCTTGACCATTTAAGCTGTCTCTCCTTGTCGAATAAGCTTCGTTCCTATCGTTTCTAAATGCTGCAGTTTCTTCGGGGAATCGGCTTCCAGGTAGAGCCGGACCACCGGCTCGGTCCCCGACAGCCGCACGCCCAGCCAGCTATCATCCTGAAAAATAAATTTATAGCCGTCCATCCGGACGATCTTCTTGACGCTCAACCCGTCCAAGGTGTTCGGTGTCAGCGTATCGAACCGCCGGCGGACGTTCTGCATCACGACCTCGCTGAGATGGAGGTTCACGCGCTTGGACAGGTATGGTCCCACCTCCCGGCGCAGCGTCTTTAGCACCTCACGGAACGTTTTTTTCTCGACGGCACGGACCTCGGCCATCAGCAGGCAGGCCAGGATGCCGTCTTTTTCCGGGACGTGCCCGCGGATCGTGAGCCCGCCCGATTCTTCGCCCCCCATCACGAAATCGCCGGACTGCATGCCTTCGGCGATGTACTTGAAACCGACAGGGGTTTCTTTGACCTGCAGGCCGAAATGCCGGGCGACCGCGTCAATAAAATGGGACGTCATCACGCTGCGCATCACAAACCCTTTCCAATGGCGGGTTTTCACCAAGTGCTGCAGTACGATAGGCAAAATTTCGTTGGGAGACAGGAGTGTGCCATCCTGGTCCAGCACGCCAAACCGGTCGGCGTCGCCATCCGTACCGAACCCCGCCATCAGGTGTTCTTTACGGATTCGCTGGATCAGCTCCGCGAGCTGCGGCTCGGCCGGTTCCGGCGGCTGTCCGCCAAAAATCACGTCGCGCCAGTCATGCAGGACCACGGTTTTGCAGCCAGCTGACTGTAGAAATGTATCCAGGTAACCGCGCCCCGTGCCGTAAAGCACATCCACCCCGACCTTCAACTTCGCTTTCTTCAGCAGGGACACGTTGATCACGCGGCGTAACTCGGCCAGGTAGGCCGGACGCGGATCGAACGTTTGGATCCGCTTTTCATCGTCCGGGGACACCGCGGGGACGGGAGGCGCGAGGGGCGCGGCGTTGGCAAGCCGTTCGATTTCTTTGGTCATGTCCGGGGTGGCGGGAGCTCCTTCCGGACCATTGAATTTGATGCCGTTGTATTCCGCGGGGTTATGACTGGCGGTGATATTGATGCCGCCCAGCGCCTTTTGATGGCGGATTTGAAAGGAAACGACCGGGGTCGGCACGCAATTTTTCGAGAAGAGTACGGGAAAGCCGTGCCCGGCCAGGAGAGCGGCCGTGTCCTTGGCAAACTCCGGGCTGAGAAATCGAGAATCATAGCCAACGACAACCGGCCCCTTAAGCTCTTTCAAATACTCCGCGATCGCCCCTACGACGCGGCGAACGTTGGCGAAAGTGAATTCCTCCGCCATCACGGCCCGCCATCCGGATGTGCCGAACTTTATCATGCCAGTTTCTTTTTCACAATTCGCATCACGCTCTCCGTTGAGAACGGCTTGAGTATATAATCCTCGGCGCCTAGGCCGATCGCGACGCCCCAGATCTCATCGTCTCCGTAGGCGCTGATCACAAGCGAAGGAATGTCGCGTTCTTCCTCGCGCAAGGTCCTCAACAGCTCCAATCCATCCATGCGCGGCATCGCGCGGTCAGTGATCAGCAGATCGACCGGCTCCTTGTGAATCAGATCCAGTGCCTCCCGCCCGTCCGGGGCCTCCAAAACCTTAAACTTGCCCGGGTCAAGAATTTCCTTCAGCAACGTCCGAATTTTAGCGTCATCATCAACGATGAGGACCGTTTTCTTCTTTCTGATTTTCATGGTTCGAGCTCCACACAGCCGGCGCTCGTCCGCCCGGCCGTGTGGCGGACGATTTCACTCACCATAACCCTGAGCGAAGTCGAATGGGTCAGGTTGTTTGCCACTCGCGAAGTTTATCGGAATATTCTTTCATCAAGGTGCGCGCCTGGTTCTTGGTGGGCGCTTCCACCCAGATATGGAAAGTCGCTTCATCGGGATCCGGCAGCAAAAGCACCCAGCTGCTGTCCACAAACACTTTGACCCCGTCCACCAGCTCGGCATGGCTCGAGCGCAGGGCGTCGATCGCGCGGCGCATCACCAACCCCTTGCGGTCCCAGGGGCACGGCACCTTCTGGTGGAACGTCTCAAACTCGGGAACTTCCTGCGTCAGCGCGTGCAATTTCACTTTGTGCCGTGCCATCAATTCCACAATTTTCACAATCGCGAACATCGCGTCGTAACAGGGTTGGAATTGGGGAAAAATAAAGCCGCCGATGCCATCGCCCACGAAACTCATTCCCTTCTCGCGGCTGGCCTCCATAATGTATCGTGGCGTGGTGCGCAGACGCTTGATGACGACCCCATGCGGCGCGGCCATGCGTTCCATCGCGCTGGACACATTGACCGGGACCCCCATGAAGCCGCCCTGCTTTCCCTGCATCACCAACTTGGCCACTAAGAGGAGCGCCGTTTCATTGGGGATGCGCTTGCCTTTCTCGTCAACTATAAAGACCTTTTCCGCGCCCGTGTCGATCAAAAAGCCGGCGTCGGCTTTCAAGGTTTGGACGATCGTGGATAGCTGGTCTAAGGCGCTCTGAAAATCCTCCGCGGATTTGGTCACGCGCAGCGCGCTCAAATAGGCGTTCAAACCCACCACTTCCAGACCCAGTCGCCCGAGAATATCCGGCAGGATCAAGGAAGCCGAGGAAAACGCGTAGTCGATGACGATCTTAAGTTTCGCGCTCTGCAGAACGGCGGTGTCCACGGCTTTCAAAAATCCCGCGCGGTAATATTCCTGGGCGCGGGGCGGGGTGATGAGTTCGCCCACACGGTCGGGAGTGGCGCGATGGAAATCTTCGCGCAGGAAAAGCTGTTCAATAGCGCGCTCCTGATGGCTGGAGAGGTCCACCCCGGTTTTATCGAGGAGCTTGATGTCGACGATATTCGGGTCAAAGGGAGACTGCCGCACATGCACGCCGCCGGCCTCGCCTTCCTGCCCGATCTCATAGCGCACCACGGGGATCGGCGCGGTACGCAGGTCGCCCACTTTGACGCCGCTCGACAACAACCCGGAAATGATCGCGCGCTTGATCATGCGGCTGGCCATGTGCGCGTCCCGCGATGTCGTGACGTAGGCCCCTTCGCCGAGGTAGGCGCCGTAGACCGCCCCTATGCGCGTGGCCAGTTCCGGTGTCACTTCCCGATTGCAGAGCCCGCTGATGCCGTAAGCTCCGAACAACCGTCGCGTCCACTTCTCGCCCCAGATGAGGCTCGAGCTTAAAACCGCGCCGTCTTCCACGTGCTTATTTGGCCAAATTTTGATGTTGGAATGCAGCACCGCGCCCTGCCCGATGCGAACATCATCCCCGACTATGGCCCCGGCAAACACCTGCGCTTCGTCCCCGATCTGGCAGCGGTTTCCGATCACCGCTTCCTCCAAACGCGCGTTTGACCCCACGGTCACATCATCCCAGAGCACACACCCCGTCAGCTCGGCGCCGGCGCGGATGGTTACCCGGTTGCCGATCACACAACGGCTCAACTTCGCCCCTTCTTCCACCTTGCATCCCTGGCCCAGAAGAACTTTACCTTCGCAGATCGCTTTGGGATGCAGATGAGTGCCTTCGCTGTAAATGACTTCGCTTTCCCCGCGCTTGTGCGGTTTCCCCGGCAGCGCGGAAACGGGCCAGCTATCCAAAAGGTCGTAATGGGCCATGCGATACTCGGCGAGGTCCCCGACATCCTTCCAATACCCCTCGGTGATATGGCCGTAAAGCGGCAGTTTCTGTTCCAGTAGATGCGGGAAGAGGTTCTTGGAAAAATCAAAATTCCTTTCTTTAGGAATGTGTTCCAGAACGGCCGGGTCCAGCATATAGATCCCGGTATTGATCGTATCGGAAAACACCTCGCCCCAGGAGGGTTTTTCCAGAAACCGCTGGATGGCGTTGTGTTCGTCCACGATGATCACCCCATACGACAGCGGATTGGCCACGCGCGTGAGCACCAGGGTCGCGATGGCTTTTTTCTCGCGATGGGCGGCCACGACCGACTTGAGTTTGAAATTAGTGAGCAAGTCTCCGGAAATAACCAAGAAAGGTTCATTCAGCAGCGACTCCGCGAACTTGATGCACCCGGCCGTTCCCAAGTCCGCTTGAGGCCTCAAATACTGAATGCGCACGCCGAAGGCCGACCCGTCGCCGAAGTGACCGATGATCACTTCCGGCTGGTAGTAAAGCATGATGATCAGATCGTCAAACCCGTTGTCCTTCAGCAGGCGGATGATGTGCTCCATCATGGGCCGGTTGGCCATGGGAACCATAGGTTTGGGGATGTTGCAGGTAAGCGGACGGAGTCGAGTCCCAAAGCCGCCGGCCATCATGATGGCACGCATGAAAGAGATTATATAATGACGCTCCGATGTTTCATGCGTTTTTTGATCGACTGACGAACCTTCAGAAGCGCTACGCCTTAGGAGCGCTTGGGATGGCGATCTGGCTCCTGGGAATGGTGATTCTGCACCAGATGCTGCTCGACCTCCCGGACATCGACAGCCTGGAAAACTACACTCCCCCGCTGATCACGCGGATTTACGATATACACGACGATGTCATCACGGAACTGTTCACCGAGCGCCGCACCGTAATCCCGCTGAATGAGATCCCGATCAATCTGCAAAACGCGGTGCTGGCCACGGAAGACGAGCACTTTTTTACGCACTGGGGCATCAACCCGCGCGGCATCGTCCGCGCCGCGCTGGCCAACATCCGTCATGGCCGCGTGGTGGAGGGCGGCTCGACCATCACCCAGCAGCTCTCCAAAGTCCTGTTCTTTACCCAGCAGAAAACGCTCAGCCGCAAGCTCCGCGAGTTTCTCCTCGCCCTGCAGTTGGAACACCATTACTCCAAAGAGGAGATTTTCCAACTCTACTTGAACCAGATTTACTTCGGCTCCGGCGCCTACGGAGTGGAAGCGGCCGCGCGAACATTTTTCGGAAAGCACGTGAAGGAGTTGACCCTCCCCGAATGCGCTATCCTCGCGGGCCTGCCGCGGTCCCCGCGCACCTATTCGCCCCTGACCAACCCCCAGAACGCCTACCGCCGACGCACCTGGGTGCTGTCCCGCATGCGCCGGTCGGGATTTATCACCCCGCGCGAAGAAACCGAGGCCAACCAGGTCCCGATCAACTCCCAAAAAATCCCGGTCGTGCCGCCGGTGGGAGCTTATTTCGTGGAGTACCTACGCCAGATACTGGAACCGAAATACGGTGAGAACGCGCTGTATCAGGGCGGCTATACGATCTACACAACCCTGGACCTGAAAATGCAGCGTGCGGGCGAAGCGGCGATGAACAAGTCGCTCGCGGAATTCGATGTCCAGGCGACCAAGGACCGGGCGCAGCAGCTGGCCGAACTGAAAAAGCAAAAGAAACTGATCCCCTCACCGCTCTTGTCGACAGCGACGGTCAAGGTGCAGGGGGCGTTGGTCGGCCTAGACCCGCGAACGGGCGCGATCCGGGCGATGGTCGGCGGCCGGGAATTCAAGGAATCCCAGTTTAACCGGGTTTACCAGGCGCAGCGGCAACCGGGATCGGCGTTTAAACCGTTTGTCTGGCTGGCCGCGATGGATGACGGGATGACCGGCGCCTCGATCGTTGACGATGACCGGGCCGCATTCTACAACGACGGCCGGGACTGGAAACTGCTGGAAAGCGCCACCGACGCTTATGCGATCGCTGCCGCCACCGCGCCGTTCCCGTCTGACCAGGCCTGGGTGCCTCAGGACTGGGACTTTAAATATTTCGGCCCAGTGACCTTGCGCACAGGCCTAGCGATGTCGCGGAATCTTGTTTCGATACGGCTGGCAGACCACTTCGGCCCTCAAGCGATCATGGATTACGCCCGCAAATGCGGCATTAAATCCACGCTGGAACCGGTCCTGTCCATCGCGCTGGGCACCGAAGCGCTGAACCTCCTGGAAATCACCGACGCCTACTGCACCTTTGCCAACGGTGGGATCCGCTCAGAGCCCTACGGCATTCTCCGCATCGAGGACAAAAACGGCAAGACCCTGGAAGAATACTCCCCCCAGCAAACTGTTGAGCTGAGCGCGCAGACCGCCTATTTGATGACCGACCTGATGCATGCCGTGGTGACGGAAGGAACAGGACGGCGCGCGCTCGAACTCGGCCGGCCGGCCGCGGGGAAAACCGGCACCAACCAAGACCTGCGCGATTTATGGTTTGTGGGATTTACGCCCGAGTTGGCGTGCGGCGCGTGGATGGGCTATGACGACTTTACCTCGATGGGCAAGAAATTTACCGCCGCGTCCAAAGTCGTTCCCTGGTGGACGGACTTTATGAAAAAGTCACTGGCCGGCACGCCGGCTAGGAATTTCGCCGTCCCGGACGGCATCGTCTTCGCGAAGATCGACGCCCAGACCGGTTATCTGGCGCTGCCGAGTTGTCCGAAAGTGGTGCTCCAGGCCTTCAAGAAGGGAACAGAACCCACCGAACTCTGCCCCATCGACCACGCCGCCCAGCAGCTCCCCGAAAAAGAGACCGAGGAGTAAAAACATCATGGCACTTGCAGTATCCACCTCAGAAGTTTTAAGATTCTCTCTAAGTTGCCGGTATGACGATTCCTAAGACGTTTACCATTCCATTCGACCCCAGACTCGCCAACAACGCCGATCGAGACCTTGCTGAACGAACCCTGACGGAATTTATCCATTCCTCGGACGGATTAAAACTTTTCACGCAGCGCTGGCTGCCGGACGGGACCGCCCGCGCGGTGGTGGTCCTGGTGCACGGGGTAGCGGAGCATTCAGGCCGTTACACGGCGCTGGCGGGAAGCCTCGCGGCGCGCGGCATCGTGGTCGAGGCGATGGATCACCGCGGCCATGGCCGGTCGGAGGGCCGCCGCGTTTGGGTCGACCGGTTCGACCAATATCTGGAAGATTTCGACAAGTTCATGAATCGCGTACAGCGGCGCCATCCCAATAAGCCGCTGTTCATTTTCGGGCACAGCCTGGGAGGCACGATCACGACGCTTTACGCGCTGGAGCGCAAGCCCTCCGTCCGGGGCATCGTCCTGAGCGCTCCGGCCCTGCGGCCCGGCAGCAATATTCCCACGTGGACCCTTCCTCTGGGGCGATTTCTGGGACGCTATCTCCCCCGTCTTCCCGTGCAAAAATTTTCCAGCGCAGAGATGTCGCATAACGCTGAAGCGGTCCGGCTCTATGAGGAAGACCCCCTGGACTATTGCGGGTGGTTGCCGGCCCGCACCGCAGGCGAGATTTTAAAGGCGATCGCGCGGATCCACTCCCATACAGAGCTCTTCCAGTATGCCCTCCTGCTTCTCCATGGGACGGGAGATCGCGTGACCCATCCGGATGGGAGCCGCTCGTTTCATCAGCGCGCGGCCTCCGCCGATAAAACGCTGCGGCTCTACGAGGGTCTATACCATAAGCTGCTGGACGAAACTGAAAAAGAGCAGGTGGTGTCCGATATTGTCAGTTGGCTCGAATTGCGCTGCTGAATAGAAGGGCACCACACTCGCCAGGGAGAACCTATGAACTTACAAGAAACCGCAGAGCTGTTGAACATTGAAGCCCGAGGTCCGGCGGACTATCCCGTCAAAGGAGTCCGCGACATTGAACGGCTCTCCGACGATCAAGGCCTTGAGGAAAACTATATCTACTTTATTGAATCCCGCGCTGTTTTCAAACGGCACCCGAAAACCGCCGAAAGAGGGGCCGTCCTGACAATCCCCGCGCTGGCCGACAACTTCCGTCAGGCCCTGGTGGCCCCGGAGCGGGATGTCCGTTTGGCCTTTATCAAGCTGCTCCGGCATTTCGACAACAGGCCCGTTTTCCAGCCGGGAATTTCGCCTCAGGCGCTGGTGCATCCTTCAGCGAAAATCGCGGAGAGCGCCGTAGTCCTGGAGGGAGTGATTGTGATGGAAGGCGCCACGATCGGCGCCCGGTGCACGCTGTATCCGGGTGTCGTCGTTGAGCCGTTCGCTGAGATCGGCGAAGGCGCTATCCTGTACCCCTGCGTCGTCATCGGGCATCATTGCGTGATCGGCAAAAACGATATTATCCATGGAGGGACGGTCATCGGGGCCGACGGCTTCGGTTTTTATGACCAGCCGGGGCAGCGTTATAAAATCCCGCATATCGGGAACGTGATCATTGACGAGAATGTGGAGATCGGGGCGAGCTGCACCGTGGACCGCGCGACCATCGAGAGCACTCGGATCGGCGCATACACCAAATTGGATGACCAGGTCCACGTCGGCCACAACAGCCAGCTCGGCCGCTTCATCTACGTGGTGGGCAATTCGGCCATCGGGGGCTCTGTGACCGTGGGAGACGGAGCGATGATCTCGGGCATGGTGATCATCAAAGACCATCTGAAAATCGCCGCCGGCTCGATCATCATGGGGATGTCGGGCGTGGCCCAAGATACGGAACCCAAGACCGCTTATTTCGGCATCCCGGCCCGACCTGCCAAGCAGATGCACAGGATGCATTCCGCGCTCGAAAAACTGCCGGAACTCCTCGCCAAAGTCCGCGAGCTTGAAGAAATCCTCAAAAACCCAGTTCCCAGCCGCGGCTAAAACAAAACGTCTTTATTTTGGTTCGGTGGTCAATTTGAAGGCGATCGGCTCTGGCTGGCCGGACCTATCTCGGCAACAGTGATCAACGATTGGCCTGCGAAGCTTCGAGCGAGCGGAACGATGGATCGGGCCAGGGGAATTATCCAGCGATCGTACCAAACCCCCCATCGTTCTCCGGAGGTTTCAGGGTGTGCCGGTTTTGAGGAGCAATTCTTTGTCCTTGATCACTATCCCGGTCAGCGTCAGTTTGGGGAAAGCGGGCAGGAGGGTGTCCATGTGGGTGGTCACGCGGATGGCGCGCGAGCGGTCTTTTTCCTCCCCCACATACTCGAACGTAAAGGCGCCCTTGAGCATTTTATCCAGCCGGTTCCGGGTCGCCTCGAGAACGATCTTGGTCAGCACTTTGAAGTCGAGGCGCAGGACTTCCACCTTTCGGACGCGGATCTCAAACATGTTGGGGCCGGTCCAGTCCAGGTCGACGATCGCATGGAAAGGAATCTGCGGCAGGAGCGGCTCGTGCCAGTCGCCGTTGGCATGGAGGCCGTCCTCCTTGAAGTCCATGGAGAAATTGCGGATGTGCTGGCCCATGTCCTCCCGTTCCGCATCAACCATGGCCTTGCTTTCGAAGAGCGCCTGGTTCAGCCGGACCACGACCGACGGCGGGCGCTGGACCGTTTTGTGCGCGGACCCGTGTCCCGTCGTGTCGACCGGGTAAATGCCGTCGAGCTGCGCGTTGATGTCGACCGCCAGGAAGTTTTCGCCCGAACCGTCGCGTTCATCCTTCAGCAGCCGGACGCCGCCCAGTTCGATCCCTTCCAGATACGGCGCCAGCTGCCCCATCTGGATCTTGACGATCAACGCGTTGCGATGCACCGAAAGCTCTTGATTTAAATTAATTTCCTTTTCGCCGACAAACCCCAGGATATTCGCCATCTGCTTGGCGAGTTTCTCGCCTTGCTGGCGTTCCAGCGGAATGGCCTCCAGCTGGATTTCCACGCTCTGGCGATCAATCTGTAGCGTTTCGCGCTCATCCGGGTCCTTTGCCGCTGCCAGTTGGCGGTCGATGTCCGACAGCTGCTGCTGCAGCTGCTGGGTTTTCTTGTCAAAGCCGGAAAAGTCCCCGGACATGACGGCCAGATAGCCGCGGGCCGAGGCCAGCGCCAGCGATAACAACTGGACCGGGACCACCACCCGGTCTTTCTCCGGCTCTTTCGAGCCGGCGGGGTAGAAATACGTCTGGTCCAGCGGGAAGATGAGGATCAGGTGTCCGCGCCGAGTGGTCTTCAGCTGGATCGCCAGCTGGAAGCGGAAATCGCCCAGCCCCTGCTCGATGTTGATCGCTTTCATATCTTCAGTCGGAATTTTCAACAGGCCGCGGGCTACGATCTGGTTGTTCTGGGGGTCTAGGTGAATCACCACGTCCTGGAGCATGCGCGCCTTCAGATGTTCCTTCAACAGCTCGTTGATCATGTCTTCGGAAATAAAAACGCTGGCGATGCGGCCGGTAGAAGCGGCGGTGGAAAGGGACGGCGGCTCGGCCCGCGGGGACGGTTCCTCGGCGCACCCCGCGGCGGCCGGCAGCATCCCGATGAAAAGGAGGAGCGCGAGTTTAGAAAATGATTGTGTCATTTGGAACCTGCGGCCGGCGCGGCCTTTTCGTATTGCGGTATGAGCTTTTTAAACGTCACGTGCCGCGTCGAACGTGGGATGACCTTGATTTCATATGGATAAACTTCGACCGCCAGTTGAAACGTGCCGGGGGGCGGGACATTTTCAATGTAATCGACCTCCACGGCATCGGCG
>Ga0207025_1096_pt1 | contig 14076 bp, 14 predicted proteins | sample Alteio_BWMinCont_45_FD_153261 | JGI IMG/M metagenome (GOLD analysis project Ga0207025, IMG submission 153261) | Enriched cells from forest soil in Barre Woods Harvard Forest LTER site, Petersham, Massachusetts, United States -... | ecosystem: Environmental > Terrestrial > Soil > Temperate forest >... | reverse complement strand
CGACAAAAGCGTTCGTCCGAGAAGGGGCTTACGTTTTTATAACCGGACGGCGTGAGGCGGAACTGGCCGGCGCGGTCAAAGAGGTGGGGCAAAATGTAAAAGGCGTCCAAGGAGACATCTCAAAGCTGGAGGATCTCGATCGTCTCTTTGCCCAAATCAAGCGGGAAAATGGCACGCTTGACATCCTGTTCGCCAACGCAGGCAGCGGGAACTTCGCCAAGTTTGGCGAAATCTCAGAATCCCAGTTCGACAAGGAGTTCGGGACCAATGTAAAGGGAACCCTCTTTACGGTGCAGAAGGCGTTGCCGCTCATGAAACCAGGAAGCTCGATTGTGCTGAATGCATCGATTGCCAGCGGAAAGGGAATGGAGAATTTCAGTGTCTACAGCGCCACCAAAGCTGCGGTCCGCTCCTTCGCCCGCACCTGGACAACGGATCTGAAAACGCGCGGTATTCGCGTGAACGCTGTAAGTCCGGGAGTGGTCGTCACGCCAGCCTATGACACGCTGCTTGGTAAGGACGGCACCAAAAACTTTACGGACTACATGAAAGGGCAGATTCCGTTGGGTCGGGTGGGATTGGATGACGAAATTGCCAATGCTGTTGTCTTTTTGGCCTCCGATGAGGCCAGCTATATCACCGGCATCGAGTTGTGCGTGGACGGCGGCCTGGCGCAAGTGTAAAGCCGCCGTCGAACCGGATCTGAAGTGGAACATTACACTCAATGTTGGCCAAGACCGCTGAGTTGAATTGATCGGTCCAGAAGTGATTATAATCAGCAAGTGGCCGCGCTTCGACCCGCTGAAAGGGCAACCGGATCGATTCTGCGACCCGCGATTTTCAAACACCGGAGAATCCGATGCTTGCACGCCTCTCTTCGTATCGTCCGGCCGTCAATTCTAGATTAGTCTCTATTCGAACTTAAGGAGTCTGTCGATGCCTACACAAAGCGCCACCAAAATACCGCAGGCGATACAAACCATGAAAGCCGTCCGCCTTCACGAATACGGCGGGCCCGATGTATTGAAATATGAGGACGCTCCGAGGCCGCAACCCGGAGCGGGTGAAGTGCTGATCCGTGTGCGAGCCGCAGGCGTTAATCCGATCGATTGGAAAATCCGCGAAGGCTACATGAAAGGGGTGCTTGGCCATTCGCTGCCCCTGATTCCAGGCTGGGATTTATGCGGCAGCATCGAAGCGATGGCCCCGGGCGCAGCAAAATTCAAGCCGGGAGACATGGTGTACAGCCGTCCGGATGTGGCGCGCGACGGCGCCTATGCGGAATTCATCGTTGTGAAAGAGACCGAAGTGGCGGCCAAACCCAAATCCATCGATTTTGTACAGGCCGCCAGCATCCCGCTCGCGGGCCTCACAGCGTGGCAGTCGCTTTTTGACTTGGCGGGGCTCACAGCGGGCCAACGGATCCTCATCCACGCGGCCTCTGGCGGAGTAGGCGGATTTGCGGTTCAGTTCGCCAAGGCGAAAGGGGCCTATATCATCGGTACGGCTTCCAAAGAGAACCTCGACTATGTGCGGTCGCTGGGAGCGGATGAAGTCATTGATTACCGCAGTCAACCGTTTGACAAGGTCGTGCATGACGTGGATGTCGTCCTGGATTTGGTGGGCGGCGAAACGCAGCAGCGCTCATGGGCCGTCATTAAAAAAGGGGGTGCGCTGGTCACGACCATGCAACCACCGAACAAGGCAGAGGCTGATGCCCGTGGAGTGCGCGGATTGCATCAAGTCACGCAGAGCAATGCCGGAGAGCTGGTCGAGATTGCCAATCTGGTCGACGAGGGCCGGGTCAAATCTCTTGTTGAGACCCTTCTGCCCCTCTCCGAAGCACGCAGGGCCCACGAAATAAGCCAAGCCGGACATCAGCGCGGCAAAATTGTGCTTCAAGTGGGGAACTAATAGAGCGATTAATGTCGGTTGGGGCGACGGTTCGGAGAAGGGTGTTCCGGATTATTTTAGAAGCGAAAGGGGCGCACATGAAAAAGGACTTTTTTGGTGTTGGTGTAATTTTGGCGATATTAACCGCGGCCTCGCAGCTCTACGCTGCGGACGCGACTCAAGTGACTTGGTATGGGCAGTCTGCGTTTAAGATTGTGACACCCAAGGGGCATGTTCTTTTCATTGATCCATGGCTCGAAAATCCCGTGAATAAAAATGGAAAAGAGGATTTGGCCTCCATTGATAAGGCCGACCTGATCCTGGTATCCCACGGTCATTTTGACCATGTCGGTGAGGCTGCCGAGATTGCCAAGAAGACCAAGGCGCGCCTGGTAGCTACGTTTGATCTCGGGGCAAATCTCGCGACTTATGGAGGCTTTCCAAAGGATCAAATGGGTTATGACACGTTAGGCAATTTTGGCGGCACGTTGTCGTTTTTTGACGACGAAGTGGAAATCACTTTTGTTCCTGCGGTGCACAGTTCGTCGGTCAATCGGAAGGATTTGGGATTGGGGCCAGAGGAAGAAAATCACTGGGCAGGTTCTCCGTCGGGCTTTCTGATTAAGATCAAGGCGGGTCCCAACATTTACCATACCGGCGACACCGACCTCTTCGGAGACATGGCCTTGCTGCGAAAGTATGGGAACATCGATCTGATGCTCGCCTGCATTGGCGATCACTTCACGATGGGTCCCAAGGGCGCCGCCGAGGCCGTGAAGTTGGTTTCACCTAAAAAAGTGGTTCCTATGCATTACGGCACTTTCTTGCCGATGATGACAGGGACTCCTGAGCAATTTAAGGCAGCGCTAAAAGCCCTGGGCCTGGATGGAAAATTCTTCCCGATGACCGTCGGTCAAACCGAACGCTTTTAATGTCCAAAATGAGGCTGCTAGCGCTCGCAATTCCAATTGCGAGTCTCGTGCCTCGGCTCTCCCTGGCAGATGACATGAAACCCATTCCCCTTGTTTTGACGCGCATTAATGAAACGTTTTATCAGGCGACGGCGGCCCTCGTCGTTGACGTCTTAACGGGAATGGGTCATTCGGTCAAAGTCGTTGACGGCACTCATACCAGCGCCTATCAGGCGATTAAGGACGGAACGGCTGATCTTTGTGTCGGATTCTGGTTGCCGACCGGACATGAGAGGGCGTGGAGTCAGGTCAAGGATTCAGCCGTCGAATTGTCCACGATCTATGAAGGGGCACGGTTCTTTTGGGCCGTACCCAGTTATATCCCTGAGTCAGAAGTGTCTTCCATTGAAGATCTGGCGAAGCCTTCGGTCCGTGCAAAAATGAACAAGACGATCAGGGGTCTCAGCTTGGATGCGTCGATAACTACGGAGTCCCTAAATGCGATTGGAGTCTACGGGCTCAAGAACGCTGGTTATCAGGTGATTCCCGGTTCGTTTGAACCCTGGAAAGAAGCTTTGAATAGCGCGATCAAAAATAAGGCGTGGATTGTGGAACCCTTGTGGGAGCCCTATTACTTCAACCGGATTTATTCGTTGCGGCCGCTGCAAGATCCGAAGAATATATTCAAGGGTAGGAATCGTGTCATTCTTGCCGCGCATAATGGGGTTCGCGAGAAACTCCCGAAAAAGACCCTCGAAGCGTTGAGTCGGATGCGCGTTCGACTGGAAGACATTACCGATATGGACGTCGATATTAACGTCAATTCTGTGACACCGGAAGTGGCTGCCAGAAATTGGATTAACAAACATCCCGATCAATTCAAGGAGTGGCTCGGCCACTCACCGTCTACAGCTTATCATCAAAACACCCCGTTCAGATTTTGAGCTGGGTTTTTTGTTAATCCCAAATCTCATCCACATGGACCCCGGATAGATATAATTTGCCCGATGGCTGATTATGCTACATCCGATCTCGCGGACGATCCGACCCTGGCACGTATTGGTGCTTTCAGTGATGGGGTATTCGCTTTCGCGATCACTCTGTTGGTGTTGACCATCCGCATTCCGCATCCGTCCGACGCCGATGCCGCCACCGGCCTGTTTACACTATTGACTCAGCAATGGCGGAATTTAATGGCATTCGTGCTCAGTTTCATGCTCGTTGGAATCAACTGGGCCAACCATCGGGTGATGTTCAGCAAGTTTGCCCGCTCCAGCCATGCCTTGATCTGGCTGAATCTGATTTACTTGATGGTGGGTGTGGCCTTTATGCCCATCCCAACGGCCATCCTAGGAGATTGGATCGGGAATCCTCAAAACCAGCTGGTTGCGGCCGTGTTTTACGGTGCCGCTTCGATCGTCGGGGGGATGGCCTTCAACGTGATTTGGTGGTACGGGGCCTACGTCGGCAAGCTCACCTCCCCAGGGTTCACGGAGGGCGAGCGCCGCGCGCACACCATCGCCTGGGGTATCGCCCCATTAGCCGTCGTGACCTTGACCGTTATCGCATTCGTGAATCCGATGCTGGCGGTGATAGGCTATGTGGCGATCATTATGTTCTATGTGTTGCCCGTTCCGGGTTTGGTGGGGCTGCACCAGCGTCGCCGTCATTGAGATGCCGCTTTCACCTGAGCTATAAATTTCTGTAGCAACGGCGACTGATTGTCCTTCTTCCAGATGAGATAAAACGGCAGGGGGAAGTTGAGGTCGACAATGGACACAAGCGTGATACCCGGAGGCTGGTGCCAACGCGTGGCTTCACCCGTAAAGGTGACCCCTAGTCTGCAGGACACCAGGCTTAGCATGGTGGCGCTATCGGCGGCGCGTTGAACGATTCGCGGCGTTTTTAGTCCGCCGCGGATGCAAGCCTGTATGAAGCGATCGTGCAAGACGGGGTTCGCCCAACGGGGAATCCAGATAATGGGTGTGTCGTTGAGGTCGCGCAGCCTGAGTCGTTTGAAACGCGTGAGCGGGTGACCTCGCGGGGCTGCCAGCACCAGCTTGTTCCGCAGAACGAGCCGATGAGCTAAATCCCCGGCGGGTTCATCCAAGCTGAAGATGAATGCTCCATCCAGCTTGCCGGATTGAACCGCTTCGACCATTGGAAGAGAAAGCATGGGATGCATCTCCAATTCCGCGTCGGGTTGACTCAGACGAAATTGCCGAAATGAATCCGGCACGATGCCATTCCAAGAGATACTCTCCACGAACCCCATCCGAAGTGTTCCTGCCTGCCCTTTCGCCACGCGCCCGGCGCGAAGCCCGGCATTCTCGACCTCCTGCAGAATTCGCCTCGCGTCGTCGAGAAAAAGCTTTCCAGCGGCGTTCAATCGGACACCGCGGGGAAGACGCTCGAAAAGCCGGAAACCCATTTCCTCTTCAAGGTCCTGGATTTGGCGGGACAGTGCCGGCTGTGCGACGTGGAGACGCTCGGCTGCCCGTCCGTAGTGTTGTTCCTCTGCGACTCCGACGAAATACCGCAAATGCCTTAGTTCCATATTACAGGGCTTGCACTTGAGCCACAAATTTCTGAAGTAATGGAGACGTATTATCATTCTTCCAGACGAGGTGAAAGGGAAGCCGGACATTCATGTCTGCAATGGGGACCAGAACGACACCTCGGGGACAGTGCCAGCGCACAGTTTCGGGTTGCCAGGAGAGTCCAATCTGGCACTGGACAAGACCCAAATTGGTGTCGCGATCAGCAGCCTCCTGAACAATGCGCGGCTCGCTCAAGCCCCCGCGAGCGCAGGCCAGCCTCATTCGATCATAGAACTGCGGATTGACCCATCGGGGGAACCAGACAAACGGAAAATTCTTCAAATCCCGCAATCGAACTGTTTTTCGTTTCGTCAGCGCGTGACCTATGGGCACGGCCAGGACCATTCGATCTTGCGCGAATTCCCAATGGGCCAAATCCTTGTCCCAGGGTGTCATTCGAGCGGCAAACCCAACATCCAGCCGGCCGGACAGGATGGATTCAACCTGATGAACAGAAAGCAGATGATGTACTTCTAGCTCTACATCCGGCTGTCGGCGCCGGAATTCGCGAAAAGAATCTTGAACCAATCCATGCCAGGAAACCGCCGTGGCAATCCCGATTCGAAGCGTACCGGCTTTGCCAAGGGCAATCCGCTCGGCGCGCCGCTTCGCCTCCCCGACTTCCTGCAGAATGCGCCGCGCGTCGTCCAGGTACAACTTTCCCGCAGCTGTTAATTTCACCCCGCGCGGCAGCCGCTCAAAGAGGGCATAACCGAGTTCGCGCTCTAGGTCATGTATCTGGCGCGAGAGAGCCGGCTGAGCGATATGGAGGCGTTCGGCGGCTCGTCCGAAGTGCTGCTCTTCTCCAACGCCGACAAAATAACGCAAATGCCGTAGTTCCATTTAATACCTATTGGATATCAGACCGATCCAAACAAACTCTTGGACGTATGGATCATGATTATTTCAAACTATCCGCAGATATGAAAGCGCTTGTCGTGAACGCTGTGGGCCGCAGATTCGACCTTGAGGACGTGGACATTGCCATGCCGATGGGACGCGAAGTTCTGATCGACGTCCAAGCGTCCGGATTGTGTCACACCGACATGCTGTTCGCGACCCATGAGATTTTTCCAATGCCGGCTGTGTTTGGCCACGAGATCGCGGGGATCGTGGCTGAAATTGGACCTGAAGTCGGGCAATTCCGGATTGGCGATCATGTGGTGGGGTCGCTCGCCCAATCGTGCGGGACATGCGCCAAATGTCTTTCCGGCCGTTCCTTCCAATGCCAGCACCCCGAAGCGACGTTGCGCAGACCCGGTGACCCTCCGCGCTTAAGCCGCCACGGAGTCGGCTTGCACCAAGGTCTGGGCCTCGGCGGCTTCGCTGAACGTGCGCTCGTCCACGAGAACCAGCTTGCCGTTTTACCTAAAGAGATGCCCTTCGCCCAGGCTGCGCTGCTCGGCTGCGGTGTGGTCACCGGCGCCGGCGCTGTCCTGAACACCGCGAGCGTCGCCTCTGGCGACACCGTCGTCATTTTTGGCGCAGGAGGCGTTGGGCTCAATGCGATCAGCGGTGCACGCATCGCCGGCGCCACAAAGATTGTGGTGATCGATATCCAGTCGAAACGACTGGACGCGGCCAAACGCTTCGGCGCGACCGACGTGATCGACTCCTCAAAAGCGAAACCTGTTGAGGCTGTTCGCGACCTTCTGCATGGAGGAGCCGATCACGTCTTCGATTTTGTCGGACTGAAGGCGGTGGCTGAACAAGGGCTCGCCATGCTGGGTGTGGGGGGAGGGCTCTATCTGATCGGAGTCTCAAAACCGGAGGTCGGCATCGATTTGAACATCTTCGACGCGATTGGCGGGCAGAAGCATGTGCATGGCGTGAACTTCGGCTCCACCAACTTCAAGCGCGACATCCCGATGTACGCCGAGTTGTACCTGCAAGGCCGGATGAACCTGGATGATCTGGTTTCGAAAAGGATTGCGTTGCGTGAGGTCAACGACGGTTACGCCGCGCTCAAGGACGGCTCGCTGAACCGGGTCGTCGTCACGTCGTTCTGATGATTAAGTCCTACATAAAGGAGACAGTGATGAAAACAATCACCAAGCCGGACACCATTAAGACCCTCACCACACACTATATCGATGGAGCGTTTGTCGAATCGCATGGCCGCGACATGATGGACATTGTCCGTCCTACCGACGGCCAAGTGATAGCCCGCGTCACGCTGGGCGACGAAGAAGATACGCGGCGCGCCATCGCGGCGGCCAAACGCGCGTTTGTGACGTACGGCCGTTCAACGAAGGAAGAACGCATGAAAATTTTGCGCCGGCTGCACGAGGCCGCCTCGGCGCATATCGATGATCTGACGGCCGCGATGGTCGAGGAGTACGGCGGTGTTGTCCAGTTCGCCAGGCCCATCGTGGAGTCGGGCATCAGCGCGTTTTTGGCGTCTGAAAAAGCGCTCCAGGAGCTGCCGCTCACACAAAGCTGGGGCAAGACGACGGTCACCTTGGAGCCAGTCGGCGTGGCCGGTCTGATTACGGCGTGGAACGCGAACGCGTTGTTCATTTGCTTAAAGCTCGCCTCGGCCGTCGCCGCCGGTTGTACGGTGGTTTTAAAACCGAGTGAAATGAGCTCGCTCCAGACGCGGGTCATGATCGAAGCCCTGCACGAGGCGGATCTCCCGAAAGGTCTCTTAAACGTTGTCACCGGCCTCGGCACGACGGTCGGAGCCGAGCTTACGCGCAATCCCGACGTCGACAAAATCTCGTTTACGGGATCGGTGGCCGTAGGCCAGATGATCATGCGCGACGGCGCCGCGACGATGAAGCGGGTGACGCTGGAACTGGGCGGGAAATCGCCCACGATCCTGCTGGATGATGCGGCCCTGGAGAAGGCGATCCCCTCGGCCCTGATCATGGCCTTTTTGAATAGCGGTCAAGCCTGCGCGGCGGGAACGCGGCTCCTCGTGCCAAAGAGCAAGCTCGATGCGGTCAAGAAGGGCATTCGCGAGGCGATGCGCGCTTTTACGGTGGGCGATCCCGCTGATCCCAAAACGGCCATCGGACCGATGGTGTCGCAGAAACAGTACGACCGCGTAGAGTCTTATATTCGTAAGGGCATCGAAGAAGGCGCGGAGGTTCTCGTTGGCGGAGAGGGACATCCCGAAGGCTTCGAGGCGGGTTTTTACGTGAAACCCACGGTATTCGTCAACGTGAAAAACACCATGGCGATCGCTCAGGAAGAAATTTTCGGCCCCGTGCTATGCGTCATCGCTTACGACTCCGAGGACGAGGCCATCCGGATCGCGAACGACTCTAGGTATGGACTTCACGCCGCCGTCCTGGGGACCGACCTTGCGCGGGCGCGGCGCGTGGCCTCGCAGATCCGGTCCGGACGCGTTGTGATCAATAATATGACGGATGATCCGCAGGCGCCTTGGGGGGGATTCAAATATTCCGGCGTGGGCCGTGAATATGGAAGGTACGGGATTCAGGCGTTTGTCGAAACCCGGGCCATCATTGAGTCTTAGGGGACCACTCTCATGAGCAAACACCTGACGATCTCTCCCAGCGAAGCGGCGGATCGTCTCGCGATTCGCGAACTCGTCGAAGCCTACGCGCACTGCGCCGATCGTCGCGACGCGAAGGGTCAGATGGCTCTTTTTACACCCGATACGCACTTCGTGGTGTACATGAACGCCAAAGATCCAAAACCTTCACAAGAGCTGCACTCGCGCGAGGCGCTCGCTCCCGTCTTTGCAGACTTGAATCAATACGATGCCACGATACATTTCGTTGGACAAAGCACGATCCTCACCCTGACAAGCGACCAAGCCACCGGGGAAGCTTATTGTCTGGCGCACCACATCACTGTCAGCGGTGGAAAGCGGCGCTTGATGCTTGCGGCGCTCCGCTACTATGATACGTTCGTGAAGATGGACGGCGTTTGGTTGTTTGCGGAGCGCTTGCTCTACGTGGACTGGGTGGACGAACGACCCCTCCCATGAAGCGAGTTGTTATTGTGGGTGCGTCAGGAATGGTCGGCGGGTATGCTCTTCGGTACGCGCTTGAGCACCCGAATGTCGAACGTGTGACGTCTATCGGGCGCAAGAAGCTCGGCTTGTCGCATCCCAAGCTGCAAGAAGTTCTGCACCCTGACTTCGCAGACTGCTCCGCCCTCGCAGAGGTGCTCTCGGGTCAGGATGCAGCGATCTTTTGCCTAGGCACGTATACCGGGGCGGTGCCGGACGCGGAAATGCGTAGGATCACCGTGGACTATACGATCGAGTTCGCGCGCGTCCTCAAGAGAAGCAGCCCCAACGCCGCATTCTCATTCCTGAGTGGCCAGGGCGCAGATCCAACGGGAAAAAGCCGTCTGGCTTTCGAACGCTATAAGGGAGAAGCCGAAAAGACGTTGCTCTCGATGGGGTTCTCCAGTGTCTACATATTCCGGCCCGCCTACATCTATCCCGTTGAGCCCCGGAAGGAGCCCAATCTCAGCTACCGCCTGCTGCGGATGATTTACCCGGTGTTTCGTCTATTGTTTCCGAAGTATGTGGTTCGGTCTGACGACTTGGCCAAAGCTATGGTGGATGTCGTATTCCGAGAAGTTGGAGAGCGCCAAAGCCTCGTTTTCGAAAACCGTGACATTCTCGCCATGGGCAAGCCGCTTCATCCATAAAAAGAGTGATCCAGAGTTGTCACGTTGAGTTTGGCCGTATAGTTCTGTCACAGTGTGCCGCGGCGTGTGTCTAACTTATCAAAGGAGCCACAAACATGAGCGTGAATGAAATTCAAACTATCAATAATCCGCTAGCCGATAATTCACCAGACCACGAGGACCAAAGCCTTGTTCTACGCGCCCGCTCGGGAGATCACCAGGCGCTCGAAGACTTGGTCCAGCGGCATCAAACGTGGATCTACAACATTGCCATTCGCATGCTCCGCCATCCGCAGGATGCGGAGGACGCCACGGAAGAGATCCTCATCAAAGTACTCACCCGGCTCTCGTCGTTTGAGGGTCGGAGCAGCTTCCTCACCTGGCTGTACCGCATCGTCGTGAACCACGTGCTCACGATGAAGCGCGGGCAGGTGGAGGTACAGCATGCCTCCATCGATTTTGCTTCCTACGGTGCGACGCTCGATGCCACGCCAGATTTAGAGTTGGCCGATCTCAAGACCACATCGGCGGAGAGGGACCTGCTGGTGACCGAGGAGATGCTCTCCTGCACCACGGGAATGCTTCTTTGCCTTGATCGGGAACAACGCTTGACCTTTATCCTCGGTGCGATCTTCGAGATAAGCGACACCGTTGCGGCGGAGGTGTTGGAGATCACTCCCGACAACTTTCGACAACGCCTGGCCCGTGCGCGGCGAGACTTGCGCAACTTTATGAATAACAAGTGCGGACTGGTGAACCAGGCGAACCCCTGCCGGTGTGCCAAGAAGACGCGTGGCTTCATCGAGGCAGGCTACCTCGATCCGGAGAATTTGTTGTTCGTCCGCGAACGACTAGGCGAGGTGCGGGAAGCCGCACCGAAGGTGCATGAGGCCCTCAGCACCCTGGATGAAAAATGCGCGGAAATCTTCCGTGGACATCCGTTCTATAAGGCGCCAGATCTCGCGCCCATGCTGCGGCGGCTGGTCGCGAGCCCCGATCTAAAGCTCAAAAGGAGACCATCATGAAACGGCTCGAAAATAAGGTTGCGATAGTGACAGGCGCTTCAAAAGGAATCGGAGCGGGCATTGCAAAAGCTTTCAGCGCGGAAGGCGCGGCGGTGATCGTGAATTACGCGCACGATCAAGCGGGCGCGGAGCGCATGGTGCGCGAGATCACCGGCAAAGGAGGGCGAGCGATCTCCGTACAAGGCGACGTGGCGCAGAGGTCCGACGCGCAACGCCTCGTCGCGGAGGCGAAAAAAGCCTTCGGCCGCCTGGATGTGCTCGTGAACAACGCGGGCGTCTTCTCGTTTGCGCCCTTCGAGCAGTTCAAAGAGCAGGAGTTTCACCGTCAGTTCAACACGAATGTGCTGGGCATGTTCCTCATGATCGAAGCCGCATTGCCGGCTTTCGGGGCGGAGGGCGGCAGCATAATCAACATCGGATCGACGGCAAGTGTCGCTGCCTACCCGACCCTTTCGATCTACGTGGCGTCAAAGAGCGCTGTCAATGGCTTGACGCGCGTGCTCTCAAAAGAGTTCGGCCCCAGAAAAATCCGCGTTAACGCTCTCAATCCCGGTGGAACCGAAACGGAGGGTGCGATCGCGGCGGGCGTTATGGGAACGGAGTCTAAGAAGCAGATCATCGCGAGTACGCCGCTGGGCCGCGTCGGCCAACCTGAGGACATCGCGCCCGTGGCCGTATTTCTTGCCTCGGATGATGCGGGCTGGCTCACGGGAGAAATCATCTTCGCGAACGGCGGCAATAAGTAAAACGAAAGGAGGAAAGCCATGATTGACCATATTTATCTCCCCGTCTCTGACCTGAAACGGTCGAGCGAATTTTACAAGAAGATGCTTGCGCCGCTGGGCATCGACATGCCTTACGAGGTCGGTCAACCTCCCATCCGCGGTTTCGCCATCAATAAAGAGCCGGGTTTCTGGCTGAAGAAGGGCGAAGTCGCCAAAGACCTTTACGTCGCATTCACCGCCAAGAGCGCGGACGCTGTCAGAGCCAGCTACAAGGCGGCGATAGACGCGGGAGCGACTTCACACAAGGAACCGAGCCTTCGGCCCGAATGGCGTCCCGACTACTTCGCGGCAAACATCGGCGACCCGGACGGATACAACATCGAGATTGCCTATAAGCCTTGGCTCTACACATAAAAGGTACGAGCCATCTACCCCATTTTCGAAAACCGCGACATCTTAGCCATGGTCAAACCGCTTCATCTGCTACGATAATTCCGTGAGCTGGCACACCGTTGGATATATTTTGGCGGGGCTGATCGGGCTCCCCTTCGCGGCCTATTGGGGTCTGTATGCGGCCATGTGTCTCCTCTGGGGCGTGCCGCGTTATCAAGGGCCTGTGAGCGACCATTTCGATGGGGTCAAGTTTCACAATTTGGAGCCGACACCGGAGCTGACGCTACGGAGCGCCATTAGTATCCGGCTCATTCGCCGGGTCTTTTCTAAGAAGGACAATACGCCGGAGCACCCCTGGTCCGTTTGGGTCGATGATCCGCCGCAACCACCACTCCCCGAGCACGTGGAGGGACTGCGGGTTACTTTTATTAATCATGCGACGCTCCTCATCCAGATAAATGGGCTTAATATCCTGACAGATCCGCATTATTCCGAGCGCGCTAGCCCTGTCTCCTGGGGTGGCCCGAAGCGCCACCGCGCACCCGGCGTCCGCTTCGAGGATTTACCGCCGATTGACGTCGTTATCCTCAGCCACAATCATTACGATCACATGGATGTGCCCACCTTGGAGCGTCTCGAGCAGGCGTTTCATCCCCGCTTCGTGTCGGCGTTGGGAAATCCGCTTTTCTTAAAAAAGATAGGTATCGAATCGGCTGGACTTGATTGGGGGGACGCTTTAGACGTGGGCCATCACGTAAAAGTGCATGCGGTGAGGGCCCGGCATTTTTCTGCACGGGCGCTCAATGACCGTGACAACGCGCTATGGTGCGGTTTTGTTTTGTCCGGCGAGGCGGGAAACGTTTACTTTGCGGGCGATACGGCGTATGCCGCCCATTTCAGCGAAATTGGAAAGCAATTCGCCCCGATCCGGCTCGCGCTATTGCCGATCGGTGCTTATCTGCCGGCCGAATTCATGGAGCGTGCCCATATCTCGCCCCAACAAGCCGTCCGCGCCGCGGAAGATTTGCATGCACAGGATGCCATCCCTATGCACTATGGAACGTTTCGGCTCTCGGATGAGGGAATGGATGAACCTGTGCAGGACCTGCAGGCCGCGTTGGCCCTTCGCGGAGTGTCAGCTCCCCGCTTTCACGTTTTAAAATCAGGCGAGTCTTGGTCGGCGGATTAATGGCGTGAGACAATGAATAAAATAGTTGGAGTCCGAGCCCTCAAAGGCTTAACTCAAGTTGATTGAATCTTCTTTTCGTTCGCTTAGTCGCAAGAATCGGAAACAGCCCTTCTGTAACCGTCATGTAAGCCCTTTCCAGCAGTTCTAAATACTTTTCCAGATCATACTCCCCGTAATTTGAAGTCAGCACCAACGGCATCACCCGCCAATCCATCACCTTGTCTTTGGCCGAAGCGATCACATACTGGATCGACTCCCCGGCGTGTAGCGTGACCCCGGAAGCTGCCAGCTGCCGCGCCGCGATAGAGCTGTAGGTATCATGGACGTATTGATCCGGCTCCTTGCTGAGACTGGACGTAAAAGCCAGCCGGTCCAGCGCAACCTGCCCAGTTTTAAGCCTGTCTTGATAGTCCAGGTGAATTTGCTCCAACGTATCCGCCAGACTCTTGCATCCGGCAATGTCGTCAGCCTGCCGCAGGCAATCCAATAGCTCCTGCTGGAAGTCGTTGAAGAAGGGGGGAGTATCCGACCGCCGAAGCTCTATCCCCCGGATTTTCAATTCTCCATCGGTAAAACACCCGAAGTAGCGGTTCGGCACCCCGACCAATCGATCTTTTTTTGACGGGCAGAACGAAACCCACTTGTAAACGCCTTCCAGCCCCATCGGGAAGCCCGTTATTTGCGTGATGTTATCGACTAAAGTCTTGTAATCGGTTCCGGTTGCCC
>Ga0207025_1095_pt1 | contig 14097 bp, 9 predicted proteins | sample Alteio_BWMinCont_45_FD_153261 | JGI IMG/M metagenome (GOLD analysis project Ga0207025, IMG submission 153261) | Enriched cells from forest soil in Barre Woods Harvard Forest LTER site, Petersham, Massachusetts, United States -... | ecosystem: Environmental > Terrestrial > Soil > Temperate forest >... | reverse complement strand
ATGCCTTGGGCGGCGCTTCGACCAGTTCAAGCGGCAGCTCAACCAACAATACGTTGCCCACGGGTGGTTCTGGTGGCTATATTCAGGCAGATGCCACCACCAACACCTTAATTATTACCGCCAGTGAAGCGGTATATCGCAATTTGCGTTCAGTGATCGATCAGCTCGATTCGCGTCGCGCGCAGGTTTATATCGAAGCGCTGATCATCGAAGTATCAACTACCAAGGCGGATCAGTTTGGTGTGCAATGGGCTGCATTGACGGGCAACAGCAATAGCCAGGTCAGGGTAGGTACCGTAACCTCGTTTAATACTGGTGGAGCCAGCAATAACCTGTTTGCTTTGGCGGCGCAAGGTAAGGAAGCTGTGCCAAATCCTGGATTAAACCTGGGCATCTTCAGTGCGCAACTTGGATTAGGCGCGATTGCGTCAGCGTTGCAATCTACCGGCAATGCGAATGTGTTGTCGGTACCAACATTAATGACGCTTGATAACGAAGAAGCCAAAATACTGGTTGGTCAGAATGTACCGTTTATTACCGGTTCTTACGCAAATACAACGTCGACTTCCGGTTCTACTGTCAATCCATTTCAAACAATAGAGCGCAAAGACGTTGGTGTGACGTTGAGGGTTAAGCCACAAATTTCAGAGGGTGGCGCGGTTAAGCTGACTATATACCAGGAAGTGTCCAATGTGGATTCAACCAGCAACCCTGCCGGCATTATTACGGACGTGCGCGCAGTCGAAACGAATGTGATTGTCGACGACGGTAAAGTACTGGTATTGGGTGGTTTGATGGCTGAGAACGGTAACGATCAGGATGATCAGGTGCCAATTTTGGGTGATATTCCATGGATCGGTAATTTGTTTAAATATAAAACCAAAACACACACCAAGAGCAATTTGCTGATCTTTTTGCGCCCAACGGTGGTTCGCAGTACTGCACAAAGCGATTCCGTATCGCTTGATCGTTATGATTATATGCGTGCAAAAGTAGTGACGGATAAACCAGATGAGCCGTTATTGAATGTCCCCACACTGACTCCGGAAAAAATGGGTTTGCTGATTCCTCAAAATATAATGAACCGTGAGGCAACACCGAACAAATTGGACAAACAGGAAAGTACTACGCCAGTAACCTCACCGGTAACGAGTCCTGAAACAACTACAACCCCAGCAGAAGTGACCAAATAGCATGACTTCTTTTTCACCAGTTCAGGCTAATTTGCTGCCCTACGTTTTCGCCCGCGAAAGTTCAATTTTGGCGGGTTGGGGCGAACCGGATCTGCTACACGTTTGGGCTTCGGAAAAAACCGCGGCAACTGCGATTGCCGAAGTCGGCCGACGCTACGGACGAGTCAAACTGATGAAGATCAGCCATGCCGAACTGGAACTGGCGATAGATCGCGCTTACGCAGGTTCGGGCGGCGATGCGGCACAAGTCGTGGATGAAGTTGAATCGGATCTGGATCTGGCCAAGCTGATGTCGGACTTGCCGGCGATTGAAGATTTGCTGGAATCTGCTGATGACGCGCCCGTTATTCGCATGATCAACGCCTTGTTAACGCAGGCTCTGCGCGAAACAGCGTCGGATATTCATATCGAACCGTTCGAACAGATTTCAGTGGTGCGTTTTCGGATAGATGGCGCGTTGCGTGATGTGGTGCGCCCTAAGAAAGCGATACATGCGGCATTAATTTCGCGTATTAAAATCATGGCGCAATTGGATATTGCTGAAAAACGTTTGCCGCAAGATGGCCGGATTTCATTGCGTATCGGCGGGAAATCGGTCGATGTGCGCGTCTCGACATTGCCAACCGGGCACGGCGAACGTGCCGTGTTGCGTTTGCTCGATAAAGAGGCCGGACGCATGGATTTGATTAATCTTGGGATGAGTGATGCAATGTCGCCCAAGTTTAATAAGTTAATCAATCAGCCGCATGGCATTGTGCTGGTCACCGGTCCAACCGGGTCCGGTAAAACCACCACGTTATATGCAGCACTGTCACGTTTGAACGCCAGTACCACCAATATATTGACGGTTGAAGATCCTATCGAATATGAACTGGCCGGCATAGGTCAGACGCAAGTCAATGCACGTATTGAAATGACGTTTGCCAAGGCATTACGCGCCATATTGCGTCAGGATCCTGACGTCATCATGATCGGTGAAATCCGCGATTTGGAAACTGCGCAGATTGCTGTGCAGGCGTCTCTTACCGGCCATCTGGTACTGGCAACCTTGCATACCAATGACTCTGCTGCGGCAGTGACACGCTTGTTAGATATGGGAATAGAACCATTCCTGCTTTCTTCTTCTCTGCTCGGCGTGCTGGCGCAGCGACTGGTGCGCAAATTATGCTCGCATTGCAAACGCGAGGAAGGCGGAGACTGGCATCCGGTCGGCTGTGAAAAATGTTCGCACACAGGTTATCAGGGTCGGGTTGGTGTGTATGAATTATTGACGACGACCGACCAGATCCGCGCTCAAATACACCAAAGCGCTTCTGAAGCAGAAATTCGTCAGGTCGCCAAAGCGGATGGAATGCTGAGCATGCGCGAAGATGGCGAGCGTTGGATTGCACAAGGGGTTAGTTCGCGAGAAGAGTTGTTGCGCGTAACCAAAGAGTAATTGAAAAACAGGATCAGGTAAAACGTGCCCGCATTTAGATATGAAGCCCTGTTAGCTGACGGGCAGAATAAAACCGGCGTGATGAATGCTGACAGCGCCAGATCTGCACGTGCAGAATTACGAGGACAGGGACTCACTCCTATCCATGTCGAGCAAATTGCAAGCGAAGAGAAAAACAAAGGCCAGCGGTCTTTATTTGCCGATAAACTTTCTTCACTTGAGCTTTCCTTATTCACGCGTCAATTAGCCAGTCTGCTGGAAGCCGGCTTGCCGTTGGAGCAGGCATTTTCCGCTTTGCTGGAACAGGCCGAACGGGTATATGTGCGCGATCTGATTGCGGCGATTCGCTCTGAAGTCATGGCAGGACATTCCTTGTCGGATGTCTTAAAACAGCATCCACGCGATTTTGCGGATATTTACGTTGCGCTGGTATCGTCGGGTGAACACATTGGGCAGTTGGCGCGGGTGTTGTCCCGCCTGGCGGATTATATTGAGCGCCGTAACGCACTGGTACAAAAAGTGAGACTGGCGTTTACCTATCCGGCAATTGTGACGGTAGTCGCATTCGCTATCGTCATTTTCCTATTGGCTTATGTTGTGCCGCAAATTGTTTCGGTGTTCGCCAATACCAAACAGAAATTGCCGATTTTGACTGTGATCATGTTGGGGATTTCTGATTTTGTGCGCGCCTACGGAATTTATGTGGCAATCATTTTTGCCATTTTCTTTTGGTTGTGGAAGCAGGTATTAAAAAATCCGGAAGTAAAAATGCGCTGGCATAGCTGGTTGTTAACGGCACCGCTATTCGGCAAGTTTGAGCGTAGTTTAAATACCTCGCGTTTTGCAAGTACGCTGGCCATTACGATAGGTTCTGGCGTTCCGATATTGCAAGCCCTGCAAACCAGCCGCGATACCTTATCCAATGTGGCGATGCGCAATCAGGTGGAAAGCGCAACGGCGTCGGTGCGAGAGGGGGTCAGTCTGGCGCGTGCTTTATCAACCCATCAATACTTTCCGCCGATGCTGATTCATATGATACGTGCCGGCGAGGTGACTGGAAATTTACCTGACATGTTGGAACGTGCAGCGGATTCTCAACAACAGGATTTGGAACGTCGCGCATTGACGATGGCTGGCCTGCTCGAGCCGATCTTAATTCTTTGTATGGGTGTCGTGGTTCTACTGATAGTTCTGGCCGTGTTGATGCCGATTATCGAAATTAATCAATTAGTTCGCTAAGAAAGTTGGCATGAAACGAATCTCTCTCATTCTCAGTATTGTTTTATTTATTGCGCTGTGCGTAACCGCCAGTTTCTGGGTGATGTTATTGATGAAGCCGGAAACAAGAAAAATTTCTGCTCCACCTGTACAAAAGCCAATAGCGGACGTTGAGAGCGTGGCTGGATTATTTGGCGGTGCACTGGCCATGAATACCAATTATCAGCTCAAAGGTATCGTGCTGGCGAATCCGGCTGATCAAAGCGGAGCAATCATTGCTGTCGATGGTAAGCCGACGCAGGCCTTCAGGATCAATGCGGAAATCAATCCCGGCGTGAAGTTAAGCGAAGTTCATGCTGCCTATATTTTGATTCTGGATAATGGTGTCACTAAGCGCGTAGATTTACCACAAGACCTAAAAGCATCGTCACAGAATGCCGATGCCAATAACAATGCGCCTATTCGTACAGGAGTTCCACCGTCTGGTAACGGCGCAAGGCGTCGAGCATTAAATCCGGATAATTCTTTATCAGATGGCAATTCTCGTGCGCGCACCTTACAACCTCCACCAGCGCCGATGAATAATCCCAATCCACCAAACGACCCAAACAATAACGCCGCGCCCAATCAATAAAAACCTTATCATGAATTTCCGTTGATTTATTGATAGTGTTTGGCATGGCGGGTTTATTAACTAATTGCAGTTCAATACAAATTGGGCCCCGTTCGAAAGCGTTATCGCTTCCTTTATTCTTCTTTGCCCATATAATGCTTTAAAGCATTTCTTATTTTGGTCAGGTTAATGTCGACCAGACGCGGAACATAGTTTCATTCTTATTAAAGCTGCATGCAAAAGAAAATTCAAATTAGCCAGTTACGAAAAGGCATGTTCATTCATGAATTTTGCGGTTCGTGGATTGATCATCCTTTCTGGAAAAGATCATTTTTAGTTGATACTTCTGAAGACTTCAGCAGTATCAAGGCCAGCAATATCGCGGAACTGATCATTGATACAGACAAAGGTCTGGATGTATTCGTCGAGCCAGAGCCTCTGAAAAGTACTGCGCCGAATGCAATCGAAGAACCCAGGATAGTCGTTAAACGCGATCCGGTAATTCCTGTTTCGATGGACAGGGAATTGGATCAGGCTTCTCAAGTAGTTGCCAAGACCAGGCAGGCTGTGACACTGCTGTTCCAAGAAGCTCGTATGGGCAACGCTGTCAATGTGGAAAGCATGGAGCCGTTGGTGCAGGAAATAACAGATTCAGTGAACCGCAATGCCGGTGCATTGATCGGATTGGCCCGCCTCAAAACCAAAGACGACTACACCTACATGCATTCAGTTGCGGTCTGCGCACTGATGATAGCTCTTGCCAAACAACTGAAACTAGGTGAAGAAGAAATCAGAGATGCCGGAATGGCTGGGTTGTTACATGACATCGGCAAAATGTCGATACCTACAGAAGTTTTAAATAAGCCTGGCAAGCTCACTGACAGCGAATTCATTACCGTCAAACAGCATCCGCTGGCAGGCTATCAAATGCTGCTGCGAACTGCGAACATGCGTCCGGCTGTACTTGATGTGTGCCTTCATCATCACGAAAAAATGGATGGTACCGGCTATCCGTACCGATACAGCGCGGAAAAAATTAGCATCATGGCCAAGATGGGAGCGGTTTGTGATGTGTACGATGCAATTACATCGAATCGACCATATAAGAAAGGTTGGTGCCCGGCTGAATCGATAAAAAAGATGTCGGAGTGGAGCGGCAAACATTTTGATGAGCGCGTATTCCAGGCTTTTGTACGAAGCATCGGAATTTACCCGGCAGGGGCTTTGGTGATGTTGAAATCCGGTCGTCTGGGAGTAGTCGTGGAGCAAAATGAATCGTCTCTTCTGTCGCCGATGGTGCGAATCTTTTTTTCGAGTAAATCGATGACCTATATTCAACCGGAATTGATCGATTTATCGAAACCCGGTAATCAAGAAAAAATTATTTCCAGAGAGTTGGTGAGCAAGTGGGGACTCAGCAATATCGATAAGTACTGGTTAGGTGACGTTGGTGCTCAACATGGCGGTTGGTAAAAAAATTGATTTAAACAGCCTGTCGGGTTTTGAAAATATCGTCGCAATACAATTTAAACGGCACATTGTTATCGGGCAGTTTCGATTGTTCAAAGAAAAATCTCAAGGTATTGATGGTCGTTTGAAAAGCCAGTTTATCCCACGGTATTTCAGCTTCCGAAAACATCGCCACTTCCAGACTTTCAGTACCTGCTGAATAGTTTAAATCGAGTAATGTGGCTCGATAAAATAAGTGAACCTGATCGACATGCATTACGTTGATCATTGAAAATAGCTCATGCAATTCAATATTGGCGCCAGACTCCTCTTTGGTCTCGCGCATCGCTGCCTGACTGGTTGTTTCTCCGTTTTCCATGAAGCCTGCAGGTAAAGTCCAGAATCCGTAACGCGGTTCTATTGCACGTCTGCATAATAAAATCTTGATTTCGCCATCTTCTTTCCATACTGGCAAAGACCCAACCACAAGTTTTGGGTTTTGATAATGTACGGTGTGACAGTGATCGCAAACGTACCGGACTCGATTGTCATCGGGAGGGATTTTGAGAGTTACGGGATGCGCACATTCAGAACAGAATTTCATGGTAACCAGATTGGATTTGATTGATAAGCTAGCGCTCTATTTTAGGGTGAATTGTGTTTTCGTTGGAATAAAATTAAATCTGGAGCACGCGTATTTGTATCGAAAATTCGAGCATCGAGCGCCCGGGCGATATTACGTAATTATTAGTTATGATAAAAAAATTAAAGCTGCATATATATCAAGTTAGTCGCTGATTTTGCGTAAAAAAAGATAAATACCTTGTAAGTAAGACGGCATTGCATTATAGTTGCACATCTCAGACGCGGGGTGGAGCAGTCTGGCAGCTCGTCGGGCTCATAACCCGAAGGTCATAGGTTCAAATCCTGTCCCCGCAACCAGTTTTTTAGCTGAGCAGAATTACGAATTACGCCTGGCGTGGTTTAAGATACAGACGCGGGGTGGAGCAGTCTGGCAGCTCGTCGGGCTCATAACCCGAAGGTCATAGGTTCAAATCCTGTCCCCGCAACCAACTTAGTTTTATAAGTCTGAAGGCCACGTTATCGTGGCCTTTTTGGTAATTTTTTACCGTGTTTTGAGTAATGCGATTGTACGTGCGCTGTTTGAATTAGCTTGCGATCTCATCATAATCGTTTACAATTCCCCGTGAAATGTACCCGATAAATTGATGAATTAGTCCTGCTGAATCTACTAAGAACTCAATACTTTTTAAGTACATTATCTGTGCACTATCCAGCCAAGTCTGATCTTATTTGGTTTCGGATAAAGTTTGGCAAGGCCAAATTAGGATGAGCAACGAATAATGCTCTCCGCAAAACACACAAAATATACCTATCCCATCACACGTTGTTAAAGAGATGCACATGAATACTGCTGAGGCGAAAGTAGTCCTCGAAACCGCTCTGCTATGCGCGCACGAGCCGCTTTCTCTAAACTCTATGAAAAAGCTTTTTGTGGAGGAATCTTCTGCGGATGATGTCATCGGAAGCGATGCGCTGAAATTAATGTTGGCGATGCTAAAAACTGAATGGCAAGACCGCGGTATTGAGTTGGTCAGTCTCTCGACGGGATGGCGTTTTCAAAGTCGACCCGTAATGCGTAAATATCTGGATCGGCTCAATCCGGAAAAGCCACCTAAATATTCACGCGCAGCGTTGGAAACATTGGCGATTATTGTCTATAAACAGCCAGTGACACGCGGGGATATCGAGGAAATTCGCGGCGTTACTGTCAATGCGCAAACGATACGTATGTTGGAAGACCGTGGCTGGATTGAAACGATAGGTCATCGCGATGTGCCGGGACGTCCGGCGTTGTTTGCGTCAACCAAACAGTTTCTTGATGATCTGGGATTGGAATCGCTGGATCAGTTACCGCCATTGCAGGCAGTGTCGCAGGAAATGATGGGCAGTAGTGACACGGAACAGATGGCAGCAATACAGTCACATTTAGAAGAAAATTTACAGCAAACCAGCATAGATTTTTCTGCTGAAAATGAGACGCCCGAAGCTAGTGGAACGGGCGTTGAATTAAATGAAAATCTGGCCGAGACCCAATCAATTCACGATATTAAAATCTTTGTAGCGAGTGAAGAAGTCATGAATGAACTTGAAACTTCGGACGATGCTTTAGAAAAAAACCAAGACCTCAATGACGAACTCATTGTTCTGAATGCACCAGGTCTGCCCAACCAAGAATGATAATGATGTCTAATAACACCCCGGATGATATAAATTCGACAGATAGCGCGGCTGAAAATAGTGCGTCGAACGAATCTGAAAAAAAGTCGGCTAAAAAGGTCGCTGAGCCCAGAGAAAAAAAACATGGCGTACGCGGACCGCGGATGATGCGCAGAACGCGTAGCGAACGTACTGAACCTAAATTGGAATCTGGCGAACCAATTCAAGCTAACCTGGCAGAATCTACGACGGATATTGTGCCATCAAAAAGCCCGGAACGTCCCCAAAGACAGCACTCCAAGGATGCGCATAAAAGAGCACCCCGAGACGCAGGTCAGCACAGCGGCAACAAACCAAGAGCCGGACAAAAACCAACAGCACGGCCGAATCAGAAAACAGGTACGCATGCACCCGACGATATTTTTTCTTTCGTCACTTCTGACGCTTTTGATCAAGAACATTCTGAAGCTAACTCCAAAGGTCGCAAGACCAGCAAGCCAGCTGCGCGCAATCTGACGTCTGAGGACGATGCGCCAAAACTCCATAAAGTATTAGCGGAAGCCGGTTTAGGTTCTCGTCGTGACATGGAAGAATTGATTGTGGCTGGCAGAGTTTCGGTCAATGGCGAACCGGCGCATATTGGGCAGCGTATTCTGCCTACCGATTTTGTACGTATCAATGGTAAATTAATTCAACGTAAGATTAGTAAAAAACCGCCGAGAGTCCTTGTTTATCATAAGCCTGCCGGACAGATAGTCAGCACCAATGATCCGGAAGGGCGCGAATCTGTTTTTTCAAGTTTGCCCTCAATGAAAACCGGTAAATGGTTAGCGGTCGGCCGTCTTGATTTCAATACTGAAGGTTTATTGTTGTTTACGACGTCAGGTGATCTGGCGAATCGTTTGATGCATCCACGTTATGGAATTGAGCGCGAATACGCGGTGAGAACATTGGGCACGCTTGAAGAGGGTATGCGTCAAAAGTTATTGAGCGGCGTGGAGCTTGAAGACGGCTTGGCACAATTTTCGAAAATTAGTGACGGTGGTGGAGACGGAGTTAATAAGTGGTATCGCGTGGTCATCGGTGAAGGACGTAATCGCGAGGTTAGACGGATGTTTGAAGCGGTTGGATTAACAGTGTCGCGACTGATACGTACTCGATATGGTGTGATGACTTTACCGCCAAATTTAAAACGCGGGCGCTGGGAAGAGCTGGAAGAAAATGACGCGCGCGACCTTCTGTTGACGTGCGGTTTGGAAAAAGAAGCAAAAATAGGCAAAGATGACAGGAGCGGTTCCGCGCCGCGTGCAAATAACGGTTTGCATGGACGTCCTCAGGGACGTAGTGGCGGCAATGGAAATGTTGTTGAAACAAATACACGTTTTGCCAAGTCTGCAGATAAAGCTCCGGGAGCAAGGGGCAAGCCACATAGCCGTCAACCTGATCCTATGCAAACGGCATTGGGATTTCCGGCTGCGCCGCGCAAACATCGCAGCGGCCCTGCGGTTGCTTCGACTCACAATTACCAGGGAATTCCACGCAAGCGAGCGCGTGGCTAATTTTGCACTGAGTTTGTATTGAATTTGTGTAGATTCAGGATGAGTTGACCAACTTTTGCATTGTCAGTCTATAAGTTTTCGTTTATAATCTTATAGTTAAAAAGCTTTCTAACTTTTGGTAGAAGGTGCAAAAAGAAGATGGGCTCATGCCCATTTTTTTTTTGCGGATCCAGTCGTAGCGTAATTGCTGTCGCGATTGAATCGCAGTTGTAATCGAGGCTGTTTTTGGAGAATAAGTTGAATTTGCGTACGTTGATTGAAAAAACTGTAGCAGGGCTGGGGTTTGAGTTGGTTGATTTTGAATTGGCCACTCGCGGTTTGTTTCGCGTATTTATTGATTTTACGCCGGAGCAAGCGGATCGGGGACAGATTACGGTAGAGGATTGCGCGACCGTAAGTCATCAACTTAGCCACGTTCTGACGGTTGAAAATATTAACTACGAGCGTTTGGAAGTGTCGTCGCCAGGTTTGGATCGGCCACTTACCAAATTTTCTGATTTTGTTCGGTTTGTCGATAGTGAAGCGGTGATTAAATTGCGTTTGCCCATGGCAGGCACACCTAACCGCAAGACCTATCAAGGCGTGATTCGTCAGCCAGTTGGAGAAACACTGATGTTGGAATTTGAAAATAAAGATGGGGCAGCTATGTTGGAGTTTGCGCTAGCTGATGTAGATAAGGCGCGTTTGGTGCCGCAAGTCGATTTTAGGAGTCGCAAAGCATGAGTCGCGAAGTTTTATTGTTGGTAGATGCCTTAGCACGTGAGAAAAACGTTGATAAGGAAATTGTTTTCGGCGCTCTCGAGCACGCTTTAGCACAGGCGACCAAAAAACGTTATCCAGGTGACGTTGATATTCGCGTGTTGATAGATCGCGAAACAGGTTTATTCGAATCATTCCGTCGTTGGCATGTTGTGCCGGATGACGCGGGTTTGCAATTACCTGACCAGGAAATTTTGCATTTCGAAGCGATGGAGCAATATCCTGATATCGAAGTTGATGAATACATTGAAGAACTGATTGAGTCGGTTGAATTCGGTCGTCGATTTGCGCAAGATGCCAAGCAGGTTATGCTGCAACGTGTGCGCGATGCGGAACGTGAGCAGATTCTGGCTGACTTCCTGGAGCGCGGTGATTCTTTGGTTACTGGCACGATCAAACGCATGGAGCGCGGTGAAGCTGTGGTTGAATCCGGCAAAATCGAAGCGCGTTTGCCACGGGACCAAATGATACCGAAAGAGAATTTGCGCATTGGCGATCGGGTACGTGCTTATATTTTACGCATTGATCGTAATGCGCGCGGACCGCAAGTGATTTTATCGCGTACCGCACCTGAATTTATCATGAAGTTATTTGAGCTTGAAGTTCCGGAAATCGAACAAGGCTCGTTGGAAGTGAAGTCAGCTGCACGTGACCCTGGTGTGCGCGCCAAAATTGCGGTGCATACCCATGATCCTCGCATCGATCCTATCGGTACCTGTGTTGGGATGCGTGGCTCTCGCGTTCAGGCAGTTACTGGTGAGTTGGGCGGCGAGCGGGTTGATATCGTGTTGTGGTCAGAAGATCCGGCACAGTTTGTCATCGGTGCTCTGGCACCGGCTAACGTTTCTTCAATTTTGGTAGACGAAGAAAAGCACGCGATGGATGTGGTTGTAGATGATGAAAATCTGGCAATTGCAATTGGTCGTAGTGGTCAAAACGTCCGCCTGGCAGCTGAATTGACAGGCTGGCAAATTAATATTATGACTGCTGAACAATCGGCAAATAAATCAGAGCAAGAAACTTCAGCAATTCGCGCCTTGTTTATGCAAAAGCTCGATGTCGATCAGGAAGTTGCTGACATTCTGGTTGATGAAGGTTTCGCAAGTTTGGAAGAAATTGCGTATGTGCCTATCAGCGAAATGCTGGAAATTGAAGCTCTGGATGAAGATACCGTCAACGAATTGAGAAATCGTGCCCGTGACGCTATCGTATCTGAAGCGATCGCATCTGAAGAAGGTGTTGAAGGCGTAGAAGATGAATTAATCAACTTGCCTGGTATGGATCGCGTGACAGCCGGTAAATTGGGTCTGGCAAATATTAAGACATTGAATGAGTTTGCGAATTTAGCCTATGACGAATTTGGCGCTGTTCTTGCATTATCGACAGAACGTGCGCGTCATTTGATCAAAAACGAATTTGACGATGTAACGGATGATGAAATGAAACTCATCGATGCCAAGTATGACGATCGTGCTAAAGCTATTTTGGCGAAAGCATGGAGTATCACAGGAAAATAAATAAGGTTAATCGCAAAATCATTTCGGACCGTTTTACTTTTTTTCATGAATTAGCTTAGTTGCTGCTGGATGTAAAGCCGTTGTAATTATTTTAGTTAATCCTATTAGTTATGGGTGACTGCCGTGGATAACATGGATCATCCACCGCGCCACATAGAAAAAGAGGACTGAATGGCGAGTAATAATGTAGCCCAATTTGCCACCGAGCTTAAGATGTCAGCCGATGTGCTACTAACCCAACTGCGCTCAGCAGGTGTAGTCAAGGGTTCGATCTCAGATGCTTTGTCTAAAGAAGACAAAGAGCGTCTCCTCGATCATCTGCGTCGTACGCACGGCGTGGATGCAGATCGCGATACCAAAAAAATTACCTTGACTCGCAAAGAGACAACGGAAATTAAACAGGCTGATGCGACCGGTAAATCGCGCACTATCCAGGTAGAAGTCCGTAAGAAACGCACTTTTGTAAAACGCGATGATGCGGTGCCTGAAATCGATAAATCTATTGCTGCATCGAAATCGGCCGAGCTTGCCAGACAAGAGGAAGAAGATCGTTTGGCAGATGAACTGCGCGCGAAACAAGAAGCCGAATTGATTGAAAAGCAAAATCATCTGGCTCGCTTAGAAGCCGAAAAAGAAGCGCAAACCAAAGCTTTGCAGGAAGCGGAATTGGCTGCCTCAAATGAAGCCGAAGTGGTGGCGAAGTCAGCAGCGAAACGTGCTGCTGCTCAAGAAGATGCAGCACAATTACAAGCCTCGCAAACCAAGAGAAAATCGACAACTTCTAAAGCTGCCAAGGCCGCCGCGGTAGAAGAGGGTGCATCTGCTGCTGAAAAAGTTGAAGATAAAAAAATCGTGGCAGCTGAGGTCGCAAAGCGTTTGGCTGATGAAGCTGAAGTAACAGAACAAAAGAAAGCTGCAGCTGGGGTCCACGCTGCGAAAGAAGCGAAGAAAATCGCATCTGAAAAAGCGGAAGCAACAGAAAATGCACGTAAGGTAGTTGCTGATGAAGTGGCGCAAATTAAAGCCATGATGAGCACGCAACGCAAGGTTGTTAAAGCACCGGCGCCTGTCGCTGAAGCTGTTGCTGCTGCGGCAGATGTGGCAAAAGTCGCTCCCAAGACTTCTGAAGGAACGTTACATAAGCCTGCAGAGCGAAAACATGTAGAGAAAAAAGAAGAGAAAAAAGTTGTTGTAGTCGACAAAAAATCGATTAAGTCAGCCAATGTCTCTTCCACGTGGCAAGAAGATACGGCCAAAAAGAAAGGCCTGAAAACACGTGGCAATACAACTGCTGCTCCGAATGGACGTGACGGATGGCGTGCCGGCGGCAAGAATAATCGCCGCGGTTCACATAGTGAAGAACGCGAAACTAATTTCCAGGCGCCTGTCGAGGCGGTGGTTAAAGATGTGTACGTACCTGAAACTATTACAGTCGCAGAGCTGGCGCACAAAATGTCGGTTAAGGCATCTGAAGTCATTAAGCAATTAATGAAATTAGGCCAGATGGTTACCATTAACCAGGTGTTGGATCAGGAAACTGCGTTAATCCTGGTTGAAGAAATGGGACACAAAGCATTTGCTGCCAAATTGGATGATCCGGAAGCAATGCTGGTTGATGGCGGTACTCAGATTGAATATCAAACTTTCCCGCGTGCTCCTGTTGTCACTGTAATGGGTCACGTTGATCATGGTAAAACCAGTTTGCTGGATTATATTCGTCGCGCCAAAGTTGCATCTGGTGAGGCTGGCGGAATTACGCAGCATATCGGTGCCTATCACGTCGAAACTCCACGTGGCATGATTACTTTCCTCGATACGCCAGGCCATGAAGCATTTACGGCTATGCGTGCACGTGGTGCGAAAGCGACTGATATCGTTATTCTGGTCGTTGCCGCTGACGACGGTGTGATGCCGCAAACGAAAGAAGCGATTGCACATGCTAAAGCAGCTGGTGTGCCGCTGGTTGTTGCGGTCAATAAAATTGATAAGCCAGGTGCAAACTTGGATCGCGTCAAGCAGGAACTGATTGCAGAAAATGTTTTACCTGAAGAGTACGGCGGAGATTCTCCGTTCGTTTCTGTATCGGCAAAAACCGGACAGGGTATTGATG
>Ga0207025_1094_pt1 | contig 14109 bp, 9 predicted proteins | sample Alteio_BWMinCont_45_FD_153261 | JGI IMG/M metagenome (GOLD analysis project Ga0207025, IMG submission 153261) | Enriched cells from forest soil in Barre Woods Harvard Forest LTER site, Petersham, Massachusetts, United States -... | ecosystem: Environmental > Terrestrial > Soil > Temperate forest >... | reverse complement strand
CGGCGCCTGCGGCTGTGAAAACAACACCGGCGACGGCGCCGGTATCATGATCCAAACCCCGCATGAATTTTTCTTCGACGAATGTATCCGCCTCGGTATCCACCTGCCCGCCTATGGCAAATACGGCGTAGGTATGCTCTTCTTTCCCCGCGATATCCGCCTGAAAGAAGAATGCCGCGATATCTTCGCCCGCTCGGCAGAAAAACTCGGGCTCGAGGTCCTGGGCTACCGCAAAGTGCCCGTCAACCCCGACGGCATCGGCCCCACCGCCCTATCCGTCGAGCCGGAGATGGAACAGGTCTTTATCGCCTGCCCCGACCATATCAAACAGCCGGATGATTTCGAGCGGAAACTATTCCTGCTCCGCAATTATTCCAGCAATACCATCAACAACTCCATAAAAAAGGACGCCATCGGCTTTTACGTGGCCTCCCTCTCCTATAAAACCGTCGTCTATAAAGGCCAGCTCACCAGCGGCCAGGTAAGGAACTACTTTCCCGACCTCAGCAATAAAAGAGTGGTTTCCGCCTTTGGCCTCATCCACTCCCGCTTTGCTACCAACACCTTCCCATCCTGGAAACTGGCTCAACCATTCCGCTATATCGCCCATAACGGCGAGATCAATACGCTGCAGGGTAACCTGAACTGGCTCCGGACCAGCGAAAAAGGATTCACTACCCCCTATTTCAGCAAGGAAGAGATGGATATGCTCCTGCCCATCATCGCCGAAGGTGCCTCCGACTCGGCCTGCCTCGACAATGTCATCGAATTGCTGACCCTCTGCGGCCGCTCCCTGCCCCAGGTCATGATGATGCTCATCCCCGAAGCTTGGGATGGCAACGAACAAATGGACCCCGTTAAAAAAGCTTTCTACGAATTCCACGCCTCCATCATGGAGCCCTGGGACGGCCCCGCCTCGATCTCCTTCACCGACGGAAAGATCATCGGCGCCACGCTTGATCGCAACGGTCTTCGCCCTTCCCGCTATTGCGTGACCACGGACGACCGCGTAATCATGGCATCGGAGACCGGTGTCCTGCCTATCGACCCCCGTCTCATCAAGGAAAAGGGCCGGCTCCAGCCCGGCAAGATGTTCATCGTCGACCTCGAACAGGAACGGATCATCAGCGATGACGAGCTGAAGGCAAAGATCTGCTCCCAACAGCCCTACGCCGAATGGCTGAACAAATACAAGATCCGCCTGGAAGAGCTCCCCGAACCCCGGGTACTCTTCACCCACCTCGAACACGACCAGATTTTCAAATACCAGAAGGCTTTTGGCTATTCTACCGAGGACCTGGATAATATCATCGCCCCCATGTGCCTTGACGGTAAGGAACCGCTCGGCTCCATGGGCACCGATATCCCGCTGGCCGTCCTCAGCGACCAGCCCCAACACCTCAGCAGCTATTTCAAACAGCTTTTTGCCCAGGTCACCAATCCACCCATCGACCCTATCCGCGAAAGACTCGTCATGTCTCTCGCAAGCTTTGTCGGCGGTAACTCGAACCTGCTGGAAGAAGACCCCCTGGCCTGTCATTCCGTAGCGCTTAAACATCCCGTCCTCAGCAATCACGAACTGGAGAAGATCCGTAGCATGGACACCGGCGTATTCCAGGCCAAGACGCTCCAAACCTATTTCCGCGCAGACGGCAAGCCCGGTTCCCTCCAGGCCGGTCTCGAACGCCTCTGCCGCTATGCCGTCGATGCCGTCGAAGATGGCTTCGAAGTGCTCATCCTGACAGACAGGGCCATCGATTCCGACCACGCCCCCATCCCATCCCTGATGGCGACGGCCGCAGTCCACCACCACCTCATCCGTAAGGGCTATCGCGGACAGGTAGGCATCATCGTGGAAGCCGGCGACGTATGGGAAGTTCACCATTTCGCCTGCCTCATCGGCTTCGGCGCCACCGCCATCAACCCCTATCTCGCCCTCTCCACGATCCGCGATCTCAAATTGACCGATAAGCTCCAAACGGATCTCGACACCGAAGACCTTAAAAAGAATTATATCAAAGCCATCTGCGAAGGCCTGCTCAAGGTCTTCTCGAAAATGGGCATCTCCACCCTCCAGTCTTACCAGGGTGCACAGATCTTCGAGATCATTGGATTAAATCGAACCGTCGTAGACAAATATTTTACCGGCGCTACCTCCCGTATCGAAGGCATGGGATTGGACGAGATCGCCAAAGAGGTCCTGGCCAAACACTATTTTGCCTTCAGCCGCAAAAATATCCCCATCGACCGGCTCCCCGCAGGCGGCGTCTACCAGTGGAAAAGAAAAGGGGAATTCCACCTCTTCAACCCCGGTACCGTTCACCTGCTGCAGCATTCCACGCGGATGAACGACTACGACAGCTTCAAAAAATACTCGCGGCTGGTCAACGATCAGAGTGAAAAAGCAGCTACCCTGCGTAGCTTGCTCACCTTCAAACGCAACCGCTCCTCCATCCCGCTGGAAGAAGTCGAACCGGCGGAAAATATCTATAAACGTTTTGCCACCGGCGCCATGTCCTTCGGCTCCATTTCGCATGAAGCCCATTCCACCCTCGCCATCGCCATGAACCGCCTGGGCGGAAAGAGCAATACCGGCGAAGGCGGCGAAGACGAGCTGCGCTATGAGCCCCTGCCAAACGGCGACTCCATGCGCTCCGCCATCAAACAGGTCGCCTCCGCCCGCTTTGGCGTCACCAGCTACTATCTCACGATGGCCGACGAGCTCCAGATCAAGATGGCCCAGGGCGCCAAACCCGGTGAAGGCGGCCAACTGCCCGGCCATAAGGTAGATGAGTGGATCGGTAAAGTCCGGCATTCCACACCCGGCGTAGGCCTGATCTCCCCGCCGCCCCACCACGATATCTATTCGATCGAAGACCTGGCACAGCTGATCTTCGACCTGAAGAATGCCAACCGCGCCGCCCGCATCAGCGTCAAGCTGGTGTCGAAAGCAGGCGTCGGCACCATCGCCGCCGGCGTCGCCAAAGCAAAATCCGACGTCATCCTTATCTCCGGTCATGACGGCGGCACCGGCGCCTCACCCGTCAGCTCGATCCGGCACGCCGGTCTGCCCTGGGAGCTTGGACTCGCGGAATCACACCAGACACTCGTAAAAAACAAATTGCGCAGCCGTGTAGTACTCCAGGCGGATGGACAAATGAAGACGGGTCGGGACATCGCCATCGCCACGTTACTGGGCGCCGAAGAATGGGGCCTGGCAACCACCGCTCTCGTGGTGGAAGGCTGCATCCTCATGCGCAAATGCCATTTGAATACCTGCCCCGTAGGAGTCGCCACCCAGGACCCCGAACTTCGCAAACGCTTCTCCGGTAATGCCGACCATGTCGTCAATTTCTTTAAATTCATCACCCAGGAACTCCGGGAGATCATGGCCGAGCTCGGATTCCGGACCATCGATGAAATGGTCGGACAAGTCGATAGCCTGCAGGTCCGGGAAAATATCACCCACTGGAAATACGGCAAATTGGACCTGTCGCCAATCCTGTACAAGGAGCCCGCTTCCATCCATACCGGTCTCTACCACCAGGAAGAGCAGGACCACGGCCTTGCCGATGTCCTCGACTGGAAATTGCTGGATGCCGCCCGTCCTGCCCTGGACCACCGGCAGAAAGTTTTTGCCGCATTCCCCATCCGCAACACCGACCGCACCGTGGGTACCATCCTGTCCAACGAGATCTCAAAAAAATACAAAAGCCACGGGCTGCCCGAAGATACCCTGCATTTCAAATTCACCGGCACCGCCGGCCAGAGCTTCGGGGCCTTCAACACCCGCGGGGTCTCCCTCGAGCTGGAAGGCGATGCCAACGACTACTTCGGGAAAGGACTTTCAGGTGCAAGACTCGTCGTCTACCCTTCACAGAACGCCGGGTTCGTGCCGGAAGAAAACAGCATTATCGGCAATGTCGCCTTCTATGGCGCCACCTCCGGTTCGGCCTTCATCCGGGGCAAGGCCGGCGAACGGTTTGCCGTGCGCAACTCCGGCGTCAGCGCCGTTGTGGAAGGCGTAGGCGACCACGGCTGCGAATACATGACCGGCGGCCGCATCGTTATCCTCGGCGAGACCGGACGCAATTTTGCTGCCGGCATGAGTGGTGGCATCGCTTATGTCTACGATGTCCGCGGCCGCTTCCCCATCCATTGCAACAAGGAAATGGTCGAGCTCGATCCCGTAGAGGCAGAAGACATCACCGAACTAAAAGACATGATCCAACAGCATTATGCCTATACCGGCAGTACCGTGGCCAAGTTTGTGCTGGATGACTTTGACAACCAGCTGCAGCACTTTGTAAAGGTATTCCCGACGGACTATAAAAAAGTCCTTCGCGCTACCCACGCCCCGGCCGTCAACAAACATTCCAACCACTAAAAATCTACCCACCGACATGGGCAAACCAAACGGATTCCTCGAATATACCCGGCACCTGCCATCCAAACGTCCCGCACCAGAACGGAAGAACGATTACAATGAATTTGTTCACTCCTATTCCGGCCAGGAATTGAACCAGCAGTCGGCACGATGCATGAATTGCGGCATCCCCTTCTGCCATCACGGCTGTCCCCTCGGTAATGTCATCCCCGAATTCAATGACGCCGTGTACCGCCAGCAATGGAAAGAAGCCTACGAGATCCTCCGCTCCACCAACAATTTTCCCGAATTCACCGGCAGGATCTGCCCCGCACCTTGTGAAAGCAGCTGCGTCCTGGGTATCAACCAGCCTCCGGTGGCCATCGAAGAAATAGAAAAACACATCATCGAGATCGCCTTCGAAAAAGGCTTTGTAAAGGCCAATCACCCGGCTTTGCGAACAGGAAAAAAAGTAGCCGTCGTCGGCTCCGGCCCCGCCGGCCTGGCTGCGGCAGACCAGCTCAATGCAGCGGGTCATTCCGTTACCGTTTTTGAACGGGACGACGAGCCCGGCGGCCTGCTCCGCTATGGCATCCCCGATTTCAAGCTGGAAAAATGGGTCGTATCCCGCCGCATCAAGCTCATGGAGGAAGCCGGCATCACGTTTAAGTGCAACGCCGAAGTCGGAGCAAACATCAGCATCAACGACCTGCTACGGGAATTCCACGCCATTGTACTGGCGGGGGGATCTACCATTCCCCGCGATCTGCCGGTTCCCGGACGCCACCTGAAAGGCATCCATTTTGCCATGGACTTCCTGAAACAACAAAATAAAAGGGTCAGTCATCTGGCCGTCCCGGGCGAGAATATCTGGGCGACCAGCAAAAACGTCGTCGTCATCGGCGGCGGCGACACCGGCAGCGACTGCGTAGGCACCTCCAACCGGCACAAGGCCCTTTCCGTTACCCAGTTCGAGCTGATGCCCAAGCCTCCGCATTCCCGCACCGAATACATGCCCTGGCCTACCTACCCGATGACCCTGAAGACTTCCTCTTCCCATGAAGAAGGCGCCGACAGACATTGGGCCATTGCCACCAAAGAATTTATCGGCGACGACAAGGGTAACCTCAAAGCCCTGCGAACCGTGCGGCTGGAATGGTCGACGGAAGGAGGCAGACCCGCCCAATTCGCAGAAGTGCCCGGCAGCGAAAGGGATCTCCCCTGCGAGCTTGCCCTGCTGGCCATGGGCTTCGTCCATCCCCAGCACCAGGGACTGCTCAAAGAGCTCGACGTCGAACTCGACGACCGCGGCAACGTACGGGCCTCCGAAAAAACGTATCAGACCAATATCGCCAAAGTCTTCACCGCCGGCGACATGCGCCGCGGCCAATCCCTTGTCGTCTGGGCCATCAGCGAAGGCCGCGAATGCGCCCGCAAAGTCGACGAATACCTGATCGGCGCTCCCGCCTCCCTCCTCGAAAGGCGCGACCAAAGCCTGATCGCCCTCTGAGCCTGACCCTGCGGTCGCCCAGTCCCGAGTACGCAAATTTGCGAATTCATCTCTCCGAATTGTCACTCCCGCAGCCGCGACTTACCATCGGCGGACATCGGAGGACATCGGCGCGCTCCATCCCGATAATCTTCTCCCTTCCTCCTGACACAGGGTTGTCACAACCACCTCCTATCTTTATCCTACACAAAAAATAAATACATGGAAACGAAAGAAATAGCAGCATTCAACATTATCGGCACCAGCATTAGGACAACCAATGAAAAAGGTCAGTCTTCCACTGATATTGCCGGGCTATGGAAAAAGTTCCTATCGGAAAACATATCGGACCAAATTCCGCACAAACTGGAGCATACTATTTACTGCGTTTATACTGACTATGAAAAAGACTATACCAAACCATATACAATTCTGTTGGGCTGCAAGGTGAAAAGTCTGGATATTATCCCCGATAACCTTGTCGGAAGATCATTTAGCGGCGGCAAATACGTCATTTTTACACCAAAGGGGAAAATGAAAACCGATATTGTTTTTCTGGAATGGTTGAAAATATGGACCACTGAAATTGATCGGGCTTATACAGCCGATTTTGAAGTTTACGGAATGAAAGCCCAGGATCCTGATAATGCTGAAATAGATATACATATATCTATCCGATAGTACCCCCAAACCCAAATACTCGCCAATTCTTACCCCCTTTCAATCTTAGATAAAAAATCAAAATATAGCCCCCTTTTTAAACGAATTCTATTTTTTTCAATATGAAAATCGCGCATATATTTTCACAACCTATTACTAAACAAATCTTTAAGAGAGGTTTACACCGTTAATTTTATCAAATTAAAAATAATTCTATGTAATATTAATACACCATTCAGGTATTAAAATCGCTAAATTGGTCTGACATAAATCAAAACTTCGACCAATTTAACCCAAACAATCACTATGCCTGCAAGGCTGCTCCCCGCTGTCCTTTTGACTGTCTTCCTCACTCCCCTAACCGCCTTATCCTCGCCTTTCTCCGATACCACCACCCCCGCCCTCATCCTCTCCGGCTCCGCCGATCTCTACTATCGCTACGACCTCGCCAGGACCGATAAAAACGAACTGACCGGCTTCACCCGCTCCAACAACCAATTCAGCCTGGGCATGGCCGAGATAAAGCTGGAACACAAAACCACCCGCGTGGACATGGTCGCCGACCTGGGCGTCGGCCCGCGCGAACGCGAATACGCCTATACCGACAAAGGCATCGCTCAGGCCATCAAACAGCTCTACCTCAGCTACTCTCCGGCCCGATGGCTCAAACTCACAGCCGGCACCTGGGCTACCCACCTCTGCTACGAATCCCCGGACGCCCCGGCCAATCGCAACTACAGCATGTCCTACCTTTTTTCCAACGACCCTTTTTCTCACACCGGTGTAAAAGCCGAGTTGACGTCCGGCAGGAACGGCCTCATGATCGGCATCGCCAATCCCAGCGACTACCGCAGTATCCCTCCGGGCGGCTACAACAACAAGAACATCATCGCTCAGTATAGCTATTGCGCAGGTGACAACCTAAAGCTCTATTTTAATTATGTCGGCGGTCGTGACATCTACGACAATCGCTCCCACGAATACGATTTCGTGCTCATAGCCAAAACCAGTACCCTGTTCAGCATCGGCTTCAATAGCGCCGTCAACAGATCCAGTCTCGCCACAGAAAAATATATGAACTCATACTGCTGGTGGGGCTCGGCCCTCTACCTCAACCTCGACCCAAAGCCCTGGCTGGGCCTCACCCTGCGCACGGAATATTTTAACGACCAGCAAGGCGAAAGGCTTCCCGCGCCGGCCAGCGTGACGGCCACCACCCTTTCAGCCAACCTGAAGGTCGACGGCTTCACCTTCATCCCCGAATTCCGTCTCGACAACGCCACCGTCCCCATTTTCTCCTACCACGACGGCGCCCCCACTCATACCAGCACCAATTTCCTCCTCGCCGTCGTCTACTCCTTTTAATAATGTTCCCCTACCCCCAACTCATATTCTTCCACCTTCCTGTACACCGTCGTCAGCATCTCTACCAGACCAATCTCGCCAAAGTCTTCACCGGCCCAAAGCCGGGGCTTTGTCATCCTGGCTCGTTGACATATAAACAACGTTGGCTTCAGATAGCTCTCCTGCCGGACTCGTGACGGTCAAACCGGAAATGAACCTTCGGATATTTTCTGGCAAGGCCCCAAAGTCCAACTCTCTGCCAATCCAGTCAGGATCAAGTTTGGCATTGTTCACGTAGTTTTCAATTTCTGTTTTTATTATTTTCCTCGAAGGCAATCCTTGTCTCCAGCCGGCTCCGCGCAGCACAACACGATGGTCGGCACAATTGCCGATAAATTTAGCTGCCCAATTCAGCGCATTCGGATTTTCGCTGGCTCCAAAAACATCCCCTGTCTCCCGATTGATAATCGTAAACCGATCCGGCGTTATACTGCCATTATCAAAAATTATAAACGTACTCATGTTCAGTGTAGGACCAAACCTGTGCCAGTGACCGGATTCCATCGACACAACTGAGATAATACAATATGCCGCAATAGCTTATAATTATCTTTTCGCTACGACGACATTTTTAATTGATTAAGGTGGCCTTCCAAAATAAAAGGATTTGCCATTTTGAAAAGGAATGGTCATTCATCTCCCGGCCATCATCTCCCCGGCCATTTTCGGGATAGCCGAAATTTGCCTCGTTTCTTTCCGCTAAACGAGCTTTTTGACAACCTTTTTGATCGTCAGACCCTGAACGATAATGGAGAACAGCACGGTAATATAGGTAATGACGACGAACAACTCGCCATGCATTTCCAGGGGAATAGATAAGGCAAGGGCCACGGGGATACCACCCCTGAGGCCGCCCCAGGTCAGGATGGCGATGGCATTCTTTTCAAAAGCCGTGCGGTGCCGGAGAAGACTAATAGGGATAAGAACAGACAGGTAACGGGCCAGCAGGGTAATGGGGATGCAGATAAGACCGAGCAGGATAAAAAGCCTGTTGAACGGAAGGACGAGCATTTCGAAGCCAATAAGCAGAAAAAGGATGGCGTTAAGGAATTCATCGATCATCTCCCAAAACTTGTCGATATAGTCACGGGTGGTATCACTCATGGCTTCGTCCCTGCTTTTACTGCCGGTAATGAGACCCGCGACGACCATCGCCAATGGACCACTAATGCCCAACCGATCGGCAAGGAAATAGCCGCCGGTGACGATGGCAAGGGTGATCATCACTTCTATCTGGTAGTGGTCGATGCTGCGCAGGAGTTGGTAGCCCAGATAGCCAAGCAATGCCCCAAGCACTATACCCCCGCCAGTCTCCCGCAGAAAAAGCCACACTATTCTGCCGGCATCGAGATTGGCGGCGCCGCCGGAGATAATCTCATAGACCGTAATGAAGATAACGATGGCGACCCCATCGTTGAATAGAGATTCGCCATTGATTTTTGTTTCCAGGCTGCCGGGAATATGGGCTTGGCGGAGTATGCTGAGCACCGCAATAGGATCGGTTGGCGAAATAAGGGCGCCAAACAAGAGACAGTATAAAAAACCAACAGGAAAATGCAGCAGGGCGCAAATGGCGTAAAATAAGATGCCGACGGCAAAAGTAGAGATCAATGTGCCGATAGTGGCAAAGGCAAGGATAGACAACCCTTCTGCTTTCATGCTTCGCCCGTCGATGTGGAAGGCTCCGGCAAAAAGAAGGAAGCTGAGCATGATCTTCATAAGTACAGTATAAAAGTCGATGCTCTTGATAAGTCGGGTGATCTGATCGAACAGCACAGGCTTTATTTCGCCAAGGAGAATGATAAACAGGGACAATAAAAGAGAAATGATCATGATGCCGATCGTGCCGGGAAGCTTGATAAAACGATAGTTGATATAGCCGAAAATAGCGGCAAGGACAGTGATGACGGCGAAGGCATTGTAAAGAGCCATATCGGCTATGATTTGGCTCAAAAATAGTGTATTTCTAATGCTAGCTGTACTGCATTTCCGCAGCCAATTGGGACCCCAACAGGGAAGGCGTCTTGATCTTTACCTTCCTGAGTCCGATAACCCAAAAATAAACAAAGCTCACTATCACCGAGGCGGCGATACTGGCTAAAACAGCAATCTTTGCAATATCCCTTGGCCCTGATGAAGAGAAGGCAAGCATAGCCGTAAAAATGGATACCGTAAAACCGATCCCCGCCAGGGAGCCCATCCCAAAAAACTGTTTCCAATTTACATTGGCAGGCAATCGGGCAATTTTCAATCCCACCATCACCCTGCTAACCAGGAAAATACCCAGCGGCTTACCGATCACCAGGCCGCAGATAATGCCCATGCCGAGATTTGAGTTCAGCGAATCAAGGACATGCAAAGGCATTATCATCGCGGTGTTGGCCAGGGCGAACAAAGGCAGCGCCAGGAAATTCACATACTTGTGAATCGCCTTTTCGATAACGCTCAAGGTGTCAATGGGCAGGGCAAAAGCGAACAACACTCCTGCCATACTGGCTTCCACCCCTGATTGGAGCAGGGTATACCACAGGCCGAAGCCCAGTAATACCTGCAGAACCCCGAATTTGATCTTAAAATAACGACAACCCAGCAACAGGAGATATATCAAGCCGCTTCCAACCAGGTAGAACCCTTGCAGATGACCGCCGTAAAAAACAGCTATCACCAGGATCGCACCCAGATCGTCAATAATCGCCAGGGCCATCAGCAATATTTTCAGCTTGACCGGGAACCTCTTCCCAAGCAGCGAGGCCGCGGCCAGCGAAAAGGCGATATCCGTTGCCGTAGGAATACCCCAGCCATGTGAAAAACCGGTATGCCAATTAAAGACGATGAACAGCAGAGCAGGAACCATCATCCCCCCAAACGCAGCACCAAAAGGTAAGATGGCGTTCTTAAAAGAGGACAACTCACCGGCTACCAATTCCCGCTTGATTTCAGTGGTCACCAGTAGAAAAAAGAAAGCCATCACAAAATTGTTAACCCAGCTCGACAAAGTATCCGGCAGGCGAAGACCGTTAAGGATGACCATCTTGCTATTCCACAAACTCATATACCACGAACCCGATGCACCATTTGAAAGGCACAGCGAAATAAAAGCGCATCCGATTAGCAATACGCCCGTGGCCCGACTGTCATTCAACAAATCCCTCAGGGGAGTGGTGAAGTGATGCCGTACTTTCCGGGTATTCGTAAATGATGGCTCCAAAGCCATAATATATTAAATAATTTAAATGTATTTAATTTCGACCATCATATTAAATTTAAGAAAAAAAACACCCAAGCAACCAGCTTGTTCCAGTTATTTTGCAAGTTTTATAAACATTATATTTAAATCATATATATATCAGTCGGCATAGCCCGGCCCGCTCAGATCCGAAATATCCAAACCCACAAGCTGGTCCGTATCGCTGGAGCGAAGGCCGATTGGAGTCTTCTTTATCAGTTTAAAAAAGATATACATTACGGCAAATACAAAAGCAAAACAAGTCAGGCCCCCTATCAATTCTGCCACGAATTGTTTCCCGTCGCCGTAGAACAACCCTTTTACCGTACCGGGAACCCCGTTCCACCCGTCTCCATATTTTCCATCGGCAAAGAGTCCTAAGGCCAGCACACCCCAGAAGCCATTGGCTCCATGTACCGCGAAAGCGCCAACGGGATCATCAATCTTTAATTTTTTGTCCAGAAGATCATAGACCACGACTACCAGGATCCCTGCAACCGCACCGATAATAACGGCGCCTGTAGCATTCACGAACGCACAGGGAGCCGTGATGGCAACGAGCCCGGCCAGCAAGCCATTGGCGCCCATTCCGATATCCGGTTTGCCATACTTGGCCCATACATACATGACCGCCAGGAATGCTCCGCTGGCGCTGGCCAGCATGGTATTCGCCGCAATGATGGAAATGCGTAAGTCGGTTCCTGACAAGGTAGAACCGGGGTTGAACCCGAACCAGCCGAAAGCCAGGATGAAAGTACCCACGATAGCCATTGGAATATTATGCCCGGGTATCGTATTGACGGTTCCGTCTTTGCCATATTTATTAATCCGCGGCCCGATCACCATGGCGCCTGCGAGTGCAGCAACACCACCGACCTCGTGTACCACGGAGGACCCCGCAAAATCAACATGGCCGTGGCCAAGACCGAAATTCACGCCCAGTTGGGACAGCCATCCGCCTCCCCAAACCCAGTTACCAAACAGGGGATAAACGAACATAGAAATAAAGAAGCCGTATATAATGAACGATTTGAATTTCCAGCGTTCTGCCATGGCGCCCGTAGGAATCGTTGCGGCCGTGTCCATGAATACAAGCTGGAAAAGAAACAACGCAAAAATACCTACATCATACACCCCGCTGTTCAGAAAATAACCGGCCGTGCCGCATAAGCCAAAATCATGGCCGAAAAGATGGACACTGAATTCATGACTGACTACGCCGGCAGATCCGCCAAGGCTTGCTACATTCAGCGCTCCCCCGTACATAAACGCAAAACCGCAAATCCAGAACCCCAACACCCCCAAAGCATAAATGAAGAAGTTCATGGCCATGGTATGCGCCACATTTTTCTTTTGCGTAAATCCGGTTTCGACCATCGCAAAACCAGCCTGCATGAACATAACGAGAAATCCTGTGAGCAGGGTCCAGACTATGTTGATGGCGATTTTGTTATGGCCGCTCGCATCCCCGATGGTGGATACCGCGGCTGTCAGCCTGCTGATACTGTTACTTACACCGACTACCGAAGTATCTTTCGCTTTTGACACCGTGTCCAGTACTTTCACGACCGCAGTGTCAATGTCACCCAGATTTCCTGTCTTAACGCCCGCAGGATCCTGTGCAAATGATAAGGAAGGGAGGATGAGGACTACCAATAAAATTATCCCGGATAGAGCCACGCAGGAGCGGAGTTTGTTTTTGAGACTTGTCTTTGATCCCATTTGCTTTTAGTTTTGGTTTTAGTTTCTAAAAATACTGCCTTTTAATTTAGAGCAACCCGTACTCTTCCATTTTCCTGTATACGGTCGTCAGCCCTATATTCAATAACCTGGCCGCCTCAACCTTATTGCCCTTGGTATACTTCAGTACCCGCTGAATATGTAATTTCTCTATAGACGCCAGATCGAACGCCGTATTCGGATACCAATCCGTGGCTTCCGCCTGAAATTCGAGCGGTAGACTATCTGCCGTGAGTTCACACCCTTCGGTCAGTATCAGCGCCCTTTCGATTACATTTCGCAGTTCGCGGATATTGCCTTTCCAATGCTGTCGCTCCAACAGCTCAATGAATTCCCTGCTCATCCCTTCGATGTGCTTGCCAAGCTTCCGGCAAAAATGATTGATAAAATATTCCGTTAGCAACGGAATATCCTTTTTCCGCGCCCGCAACGAAGGAATTTCAATAGTAAATACATTCAGCCGGTAGAAAAGATCCTCCCTGAACTTCCCTTCCCCGACATCCGTTTCCAAATGGCGATTGGTTGCCGATATGATCCGGATATTCGCTTCGGACGGCACCGTACTGCCTACCTTGAAAAATTGCCGCGTTTCCAGCACCCGCAATAACTTCGCCTGCAACTCGAGATGCATTTCCCCGATCTCATCCAGGAACAAAGACCCGCCGGCGGCTGCCTCTATTAACCCGCGCTTGTCCTTGATCGCCCCCGTAAATGCACCTGCCTTATGCCCGAATAATTCGCTTTCCAGAATATTCTTGGATAACGCACTGCAATTGATCGCCATGAATGGATACCCCGCCCGGCTGCCATGCGCATGAATGGCCCGGGCGAATAATTCCTTACCGGTGCCCGTTTCCCCGAGGAGCAGAACCGTGGTATCACTCGCAGTCACCTTTCGGGCCAGCGCCACGGTATGTCGCAAAAGAGGAGACTGTCCGATAATCCGCTCAAAGCTGAATTCATGAACAATCTCCTCCTCCTCCTCATTCTCAATCAGCAGGACCTTTCCATTAGACATAGACATATATTTTTCCCAACATCTGTATGGGATACTCAGAATCTTACCAGTATCGCCAGCACGAACCTCGATTCGGAATTGACCAGATCGGGCTGCCAGCCTCCCCAACTGCTCAGCGGCGGCGCAACGGAAGCCCCACTGCTGGTGTAGGTGTACCCGCCCACATTGGTATACCCGGTGGGCGACGATACCCCGCCATGACCGGC
>Ga0207025_1092_pt1 | contig 14274 bp, 10 predicted proteins | sample Alteio_BWMinCont_45_FD_153261 | JGI IMG/M metagenome (GOLD analysis project Ga0207025, IMG submission 153261) | Enriched cells from forest soil in Barre Woods Harvard Forest LTER site, Petersham, Massachusetts, United States -... | ecosystem: Environmental > Terrestrial > Soil > Temperate forest >... | reverse complement strand
GCGTGGTACCGAGCCGCCGCAGCCGGCGGCGTGGGCGCCGCTGCCGCCCATCTCTCGCAGCTGCTGCGAGCTGGACGAGGGACGGCAACCCCTCCGCCCGGCGACTTGCCGCCAGTGCGCGCCGTCCCGGTCGCGCCGGTCGATGTCGTGCTGCCCGAGGGCCGCGACCGGTCGAAAGTCGCGCTGGTGTGGAATACGCCGGAGCAGCCGGTCCCAGTCGAATACTACGTCGAACTCAGGGCGCTCGATGCGTTGGGGTCGCACGAGGTATCCGCAAGCTACGTCGAAGCCTCCGCGACCCTCGTCGTGCTGCCGGGCACGCCGCAGCGCTACGTCTGGCGCGTCGACGCGGTGGCAAGGTCGGGGACGCACTATGCCAGCAGCGCCTGGAACTCATTCTCGATCGGCAAGATCGCCGCGGACTAATGCCATGCCGATCTCGGCGCCGGTCCCTCCTTCGGCTATGCGCGCGTAGAAATCATCGCGGTGGAGGCAACTCTATTATGCCAACCCTTGTTCATTAGATCGGCTCTGCGATTTTTGGCGCCCCATAGAGGCCGCCGCCTATTGAACGATCTGAGGTGGAAATCGGTATCCTTCGTCTTGGATTTTCGTATCGCCCTCGCTGCCGAGCCTCCCCAGCGAATGCAAGCCCGATTCGATCATCAAGGCGTCGGGCGACGATCTCAGCGCCATGATCGCTGCAAACAAGACAATCGCTTGACGAGTCGCAAGTTGCATTGACTGTCCGCTCAGGGATATTCTTGAATCGACTCAAGAATTTCGAGAGCGGTTTAACTTCGTCGTTGAATTCCGCAATGCTAGCGCCTCAACGGACCCGCGAAGCTGCTGGAATCGAGTTCGACGACAAGAGCCACGACGCCAAAATGCGCGAGGCGAAATGAGCGACGCGCCAGGTCCGCGATGGCTGACGGCATTGACCGCGCTAGCGGTCGCGGGCTCTGCCGTCGCCGCGCTTGTCTATCTGTTGTATCAATGGTCGTGGATTGGGACCCCATAGGGTCGCGCAAAATCGCGTCGTTTAAATTGAATGGGCTGGACCTTTGCGATCGCAGTTGACGATTAAGCTCAACGCGACGGAGCCGCCGAAACCCCACAGTTCAACCGGCTAGCCATCCAGCTCTCGTCTTCAACGTCCACAACCTGGCGCCTCGTAAGTCGGTCACATTTCCCGGAATGCGCGTTGCATGCTGTCCCTGAGGGGTTTGAGCAAATATTCGAAGAAGGTGTGATCGCTCGTCTTAATGTAAACTTCCGCCGGCATGCCCGGAAGAGGAGAGAAATTGCGAATTTTCTCTGCATCCTCGGGATTGAGCCTGATGCCCGCGACATATTGATCGCTTGGCGCAGCCTGGACGCGCTTCTCATCGGGAAGCGTGTCGGCGGAAACATAAATGACGACGCCGCTGACCATCGGAGTCACTCTTGCACTTAGCGCCGTCAGTCGAATGTTGGCAGCCTGCCAAAGCCGCAAATTGGCGATATCTTGCGGGCGCACGCGCGCTTCGATCACCAGTTCGGTTTTCCCGGGGAAAGCTTCAGCGCGCGGGACCGCTCTTGTCGCTGCAATGGGGGGAGCTGTCTGGTCCGCCGCCGATGAGGCGCGGCCTGCATCGCTTGTTGCAACCTTCGGTTCCGCCGCGCCCAGCTCGGGGCCTTCAGGAGCCTGGCGCGCCGGGGGCGCGACAACCTGCGTCGGAACCGCCTGAATGGTTTTTGGTTGCGTCTCAGCGTCGCGCGGGTCCGCCTGATCCTCCGCCGGCAAGGCGCGGCCGCCATCGACTATCGCAGCTTCCAGTTCCGCCACGCCCGACTCAGAACCGTCGGGAGCCGAGAGCGCAGAGGACGGGACAACCCGCGTCGGCGCCTGCCTCGGTCTCGGCGCGAAATAGAGCGAGCGAGCCTTGCGCTGGTATTCCTGATCCAGCGCCTCGAGGCCGCGCACCAGCGAGCACCGCTCGACGCGATCCAGCGCTTCGAGGCCGCGCGCCAGCGAGCGCCGTTCGACGCCCGGCGGTTCGGCGCTCGCTGGACTCGGCGGCGACCCCGGCGCCCTGTCGCCGACATGTCTGTCGCCGAGGTCCTCAGTCATCCGCCCCTCCCAGTCGAAGCCAATGAGTCCCAATGCTTGATCTGTTCGAAATTTGGCTCATAACCCCGCGAAAGAGATCCTGCTGGTGACTTGCGTCGGCGAGCATCGGATGCGCTTGCTGATGATATGGGGCGAGATCGCTTTGCGGCGCATCCTGCAGCCCTGTGAAAGCGGCGACCTCGGGGCGCTAGCGTTTGCGCGTCGCCGATCGTCACCTGGCTCTTGTGTTCGACCAAATTGGCCGGCGCCAAGATCGCATCGTCGTAGTGCTGACCGCCGGCGAATTGAAAATCCGACGCCGCGCCTACCGTCGCGATGCTAGCGAGGTTCGCGAGCTGATTGGTTCCGGAATTGATCGTCTCGGTCGAGGACGTCGGCGCGCCGGTCGGCGCATGATTATGCGCGACATGCGGCAGGTATTGAACAACCGTATCGGTGTTCAACAGGACGTTTGTCTGTGAGATATAGTTCACATTATAGAAATTGGCGGTAATGTACAACGCATGGATCGTCCCCGTGCCGTTGCCCGGCAACATCGAGGCGGCCGTCTGATCGATGGCGCCGCTTTCGATCCCCGCCATCGAGGCGCTTATCGATGCGGTCAGCGGTTTGAACACTGCGTTCCCACAGTAATTATGTGAACTTATCCACATAATTTTTCAGTCGCGCTTTACTGTACGACTTTAGTTACGGCGATACCAGACTGTCGCGCCAGCGCAACAAAGGACTACCCACCTTGATCCAGAATCAAATAATCTTTTGTCATATAAAAAATGCTCCGCTGAGAGGGCGCCGGAGATTTTCTGACTTTGATCACGGAGCCATGTGATTTCCGAGAGGAGCAATTCTCCGGCGAGGCTCAGGGCGATGTTCGAGTCCCGGGAATAATCCCGCTTCGTGATCGGAGCGAGGCGGTCCTTTTCTCGCTCGCCGCCGAGATGACCGAGTTCGACGGCAGCAGAAACTGCGTCCGACGATCCTGACGCAATCAAGTCCCGCAGCTCGACTGACGGGCGCCCTTGAGAGGCGCCAAGCGGTGACGGCGAGCATCACAGTGGGATCGTTCCCCGTGGCTCGCGTCGCCGACCGCAGGTCGCGGAACATCGACATCTTGCCAGGCAGGCGCATTCGCGTTCCAGGCGAGCGATCATTGACCTGATCCGCACGCGCCATCAAGTTGGGAAGAGCGTTCGCGAAATTGTTCAGCAAACGGGCGTCAATTGGCGCCGTGTCGCAAGACAGCGTCGGCGGACTGCGCCGCTTGAGCGAAACGCGATCGCGCACAGGTTTGGCGCGGTTTTTGCGCCTGGTCGGCGCCGCCATAACGTCCCCTTAGAGGACCGCCTGCCCCTGCGGCGCCCGCCGGCTCGTCTTCCCTCCGCCCGACGAAGTCGGTGCGCCGCAACAGTCCTACAATGCCTCAGATCAGATAAGGAACCTCGGCGACGAACTCCGGTTTCGCCTCCCTCGCGATCGTCGTGATCGTCGTAGGAGACGTTATCGGCGCTCTCTCGAGGATGGATCTCCGCCAGCCATTTCTTGCGCTCCGCGCCCGAAAACGGACGCTCGCGTCAATGTCGCGGCGCCCAGCAAAGGGCCTCATCGGAATTCGCCCCGGCGCGCGTTAGCGGTTTGTTTACCATACTTGTTGATGGATCAGGCGGCGGCAAGGCGTCGATGACTCGCGATTCGGAGGGCTCGCACGCGATAGCGAAGTAAGCCAGGCAGCCACTGGGAGCACCAAATCGGGCGGTATTGGAATCGGGAATAAGGAATGACGATCGCCGACCCGCTGAGTGAGGACGTTGTCGGTGGCGCCGCCCAAATCGGGGCGTTTTGGTTGATCCTAGCTGTGCTCACTCGGACGCTATGCGCCCGGGTAAGATTCCGAGCGGCGCGAAGCGGAGCGCTGATTGCAGCTTCGATGGGGGCCTCATTGGCCGTCGCGGCGGCCCACGCCGAAACAATCAGCGGCGCCTTGGTCAAGGCGTATCTTAACAACCCCGACATCAATCAGCAGCGCGCCGCTGTCCGCGCCAGCGACGAAAACGTCCCCAAGGCGACTTCCGGTTATCGGCCGACGGTCACTGCCGAGGCGGACGCCGCCATTCAGCAGGCTGACACCTCCTTGCCCGGCCTCGGAGGCAACAGCTCGATTTACTCGAAGCCGCGCGGATATGGGCTAACCGTCAATCAAACCCTCTGGAACGGGGATCGGACTTTCAATTCGATCCGCCTCGCGGAGTCGGGCGTGATGGCCGCGCGCGAGGTTCTGCGCAACACCGAGCAGAACGTCCTGCTGGACAGCGTCACCGACTATATGAACGTCCTGCGCGACACTGCGATTCTCGATCTCGACCGCAATAACGTTCGGGTGCTGCAGCAACAATTGCGTCAGACTAAGGACCGTTTCGCCATCGGTGAAGTGACGCGCACCGACATTGCGCAGGCGGAGGCGAGTCTGGCGGGCGCGCAGGCGACGGCCTTGAGCGCTCAATCGACTTTGCGGACGTCAATCGCGAACTATCGGCAGATGATCGGCGAAGAGCCCAAGAGCCTTGCTCCGGCTCAGGCGTTGGCCAGCCCATTGCCGAGGTCGCTCACCCAGGCGATCGCGATTTCGCAGATCGAGCATCCCGCCATCGTCGGCTCGCTCCATGGAGTAGATGCGGCCGCGCTCAACATTAAGGTCATCGAGGGCGCGCTTTATCCGGCGGTGGGTCTGACCGGGCAAATCGCCCAGCGCTTTGACGCGGTCGGCTTCCTCGCGCCGAACAATGTCCTGACCGCTTCGCTGGCGGGGCAGATATCCATTCCGATTTACGATGGCGGCGTCACTTATGCTTCGACTCGCCAAGCCAAAGAACAACTTGGTCAACAGGAACTCCAGACCGACCTTCAGCGCGACAGGGTGCGCGCAGCGGTGATCTCCGCTTGGGCCGTGAATTCTAATTCGGCGGCCATCATTCGATCGGCCAGGTCGCAGGTCGCCGCCTCTGAAGTCGCGCTCCTTAGTGTCCGCCAAGAGGCTAGAATCGGCCAACGCACAACGTTCGACGTGCTTACCGCGCAGCAGACTCTGCTGAATGCGCGGGTGCAGCTTGTCGTGGCCCAGCACGATCAGGTCGTTGCGACATATGCAGTGCTGTCGGCAGTTGGCCGGCTTTCGCCGGCAAACCTCGGCCTCCCTGCGATCCAATATGATCCCAAAGCGCATTTCGAACAGGTCAAAGACAAATGGTTCGGCCTGCGAACGCCGGACGGGCGCTGACTCATGGCCCGGAGCTGACACGCTCCGATTCCCAAGCAATCCGCGATTCCGAAGGCGGAAATAGCGCGGGGTCGCGCCGAGGTGTGAGGGGGCTGATTGAGAGCCACCCCGACTTGCATCTAAATATTCACATTGCGCCGGCGCGAAGACGGGCGTCGATTGCAATTTCGCGGGAACGAAAAATGCCTTGCGAAGCTTGCCGGCGCCTTGCTTGCGAGATGCTTTCGTGGCGCTTTCGCGCAAATATCGTGGACGCCCATCGCGGCGACCGCCAATTTTTCCCATTGATTTCAATGATAATTTTGGCGCACCCGAAGGGATTCGAACCCCTGGCCTCTGCCTTCGGAGGAAAAAACCGTGCCCTACGCTAGCGCCCGCCACCTTACTCAGACATGCGATATCACTCTGTTTATACAAGATTATTTTGACACGACCCCCGAATTTGATACGCTGGAGCACGCAGGATTTTCCCGCGAACTGCTTCCGTGGTGCTTCCGCGGAAGCATCATAAAGCGGTGCTAGGACGGGCGAATGGCGAAGCTCAATAAGCGTGTGGTCGACGCTGCCGATCTGCGGTCGGCGGACTATTTCATTTGGGACGACGAACTGCCGGGTTTCGGTCTCCGGGTTTTCGAATCGGGCAAACGGAGCTACGTAGTTCAATATCGGGCCGCCGGCAGAACACGACGCTTCACTATCGGTTTTCACGGGGCGTGGACGCCGGAAACCGCGCGAAGAGAAGCAAGAATTCTTCTTGGACGGGTCGCGCAAGGCGATAACCCTGCAGAGGAACGGCATCTCGATTCCAGAGCCATGACCATAAAAGAGCTCTGCGAACGTTATCTCAAGGACACCGAGAACGGTCTCATACTCGGGAAAGGTCGACGACCGAAAAAGGCGTCGACCCTAATCATCGATAAAAGCCGGATCCACCGCCATATCATCCCGTTGCTCGGAACGCGCCGGGTTAAGGACATCGGGCAATCCGACGTCAATCGCTTTATCCGCGACGTGATATCCGGCAAGACGAGGGCCGACATCAAGACAAAATTACACGGCCGCGCCATCGTTCGAGGCGGCGCGGGGACCGCCGCGAGAGCGGCCGGTCTGCTCGGAGGTATCTTTACTTACGCGATCGAGCACGGTGTCATTGAAAGGAACCCAGTCCATGGAGTGCGGAAGCCGGCCGATCGGGTCAAAAAGCGGCGGTTGAGCGAGCACGAATATCGGCAACTTGGAGCAATCCTTCGTAGGCTTGCCAATGACGAGCGTTTTGGGACGAGCGTCTCCATCATTCAACTCCTGGCGCTAACGGGTTGTCGCCGCGGCGAAGTCGTCAAACTGAAGTGGGACGAGCTTGATGCCGAGAACAGTTGCCTTCGCTTGAGCGACAGCAAGGAAGGCGCGTCTATCCGCCCAGTGGGCCTTCCCGTTCTCGACCTTTTGGACCCTTTACGCTCTCAGGAAGGAAACCCGTTTGTGTTCCCTGGAACGGAGGAAGGTAAGGCGCTCATCGGCTTTCCCAAGTATTGGAAAAAGCTTTTCAAAGGCACAGATTTTGAAAACATTACGCCTCACGTTTTGCGCCATAGCTTTGCCAGCATCGCAAACGACCTCGGCTTTACCGAAGCGACGATCGCAGCCCTAATGGGCCACTCCCGGGGAACGATCACGAGCCGCTACATCCACGCTATTGACACGGCCTTGATCATGGCAGCCGATACGGTGGCGGGCTATATTCGCGGCCTCCTCAACGGTGTTGAATTCAAACGGAGATCTTACGCTCTGGACCGGGCATCAAGAGAAGCCGCTCTTGCACTATTGTTTGACCAACAAGTGAGACCCGCCGAGAATATCGAGGGGCGAATTGCTGCGTGACCTTCAAACTACGAATCTGGGGATCAGGGCTCTCTCCGGGCGCGCCAATCTTTTCAACAACTTACCTGAAAACACCGTTTGAGAGCGATCGCAATAAAACGGTTTTTCGAACGGTTTCCGAGGTGGTTTAGGATATCAGCGCAAGCCGCATCGCATAAACGGCGGTGATACCAAAAAGCGCCGAAAAGATTTTGCATGCGTCATCCTGGAGAGCTTGCCCAGCACGCCAACCTATCGCCGTGGCCTCGCCGCTCCCGATAGATCAATCCCGCGGCGCCGCTACTCCTAAACCGATTTAGTCAACTGACGTTTTATCTTCTGGTACGTCCCTGGGTCGACGAAGGCGTTTACAACGTCCAGGAGCTCCTGGAGAATTTCCTGACGCAACCGCGTCTTTAGGCCCATTAGCCTCTCATCTTCGTCCAAAAATCTGCCTACCAGCATGCGAGCTTGGCTCTCGACGGTCTCAACGCTCCTGGCGGCCTCCTGGAGCACGGCGGCACGTTGACCTTGACGGTCGCCAGCATCGACAACCGTCTCATCGAGATCGCCAACGACTTTCAACGCAGATGAGGCTCGCCGTCGAAGCCGCTTGGCCGTATTCATAAGGTCGACAACCTGATCGTATGAAGCGCGAGAACTCTCAGCAAGATTCTGGCTTCGCTCCACAAGCTTGTCGATATCCTCGACGACTTTCGTGACGTTGATTTGCCCTTGCTGCGAGGCGTCGTACGCGTCGGATGCGAGAGGCTCACAAATGTTCGCCATCAGGCTGCTCTTAATGTCCATCCAGCGCGGCGTTTCCTCAAAACCGTCTCGACGCGCATTGGGGATGACCTGCTCAGCGTCTACGTGAATCTCTCCAACATAGTAGCTGCTGAAGCGACCGTAAGACGGCTTCACTTGAGTGAACAGCTTTTCAAAGATCTCTGTTCCGTCAACTTGAATATTACGGACACGGACTCGAAGCCCTCGCGTCCGCCAGTCTGTCACCGCAGCGGACTCGCTCAGACGACCGACCCACCCCCAATATCGATTGTCCTCACCGGCAAAGAATTCGACAGTGCGAAGGTCCATTGTCCCTTTTGCGTGATCGTACGTTTCTCCGTATGGTTTCAAGATCTTTTGAGTTGTACCACCCGCAACAACAATAACGTCGATCGTCTCAAGAGCACCACCGAAATAGGTCTTGTAATCGGCCTCAATCTTCTGGCCCCACGTCCAGTTTGGATCAAAATCAACGGGCACTGTTTCCGACAGGTACGCGCGAACCTCAGCTCCGTCCTTCAAACTTGCTGGGGCGTTTTCCAGACCTCGTAACGTAACCTCAAAAAAATGGTCGTCCGCGCTGGCAGCGTCTTCGACAGAATCAAACTTTATCGCCCTCGCCAAGAGCTTAGCGAGTTCGACATCACCACCCTCATCGGGACTCATTGCTTTCAGAAGCTTCTCGCAATCGAAGCTAATGGTCGTGACCGTCGTCTCACCTGGAAAGGTTGTACGAAAGATAAGCTCGTCGCAATACGCCATACCAGCAAGACGGCCGATACCTCTAAATCCGGCATCGCGTTGACGGTCCTTCTTAGAAGCTCCAACCGAGGTCAGTGTGTTCCAAGCTTGATCCGCCGAGACACCCAGTCCATTATCTTTGATCGCGATCGCGCCGTCTGTGATGGTGATAGTTACCGCTCCTCTCCCATCCAGGAACCGTGTGCGCTGCGCGGTACGAATTGCGTCGAAAGAGTTCTGCACATATTCCCGCAAGGTGTGCCGGGGGTCGCCGTACATTCCGAGCGTGAGCGTCTCAAGCACAAACGCACCGATGTGGGGAATACGAACCGCCGCTTCAGCGGATCCTATTTGCTTTGGCTCAGTCACCGTCGTTCTCCCCGTCGTCGGCCAACGCGCTCAGGCCCCCGGTACTTCCTGTGTCCAGCATAGCCAGCCCCGCAGACGGGTTCCAACTGACGTGGCGTTTGTCGTGGTCAGTGCCCAGGAGCTCGGGAGGAATCAAATATTCTTGTCCGACCAGCGTCCGCAGTTCCAAGCCAGTGCAACCTTCGTCCGGCCGTCGACCGAAAAGACGTGATAGTCGACGCGGACCATCGGATAGAAGTGGATCGATCAGCGCCGATTGGTCGCCAATGCGGACCCCGCGCAGAACGCGCGGGGTATTGCCTGTCCCCTCAACCAAATCCACAACGTAACGAACGCGGCCTCGACCCGATCCCGGTAAGTACGGAAGCTCTGCGGCGGCGTCCAGTAGATACCCCTTCAGAGCCAGAAAGGCAGGCTCAAGCCGCCTATCCCGTTCGAGAAGCAGTGCGACACCTCCCAACTGCGCATTCGGACGTCGCAGCAATTCTCCATACCGATCGAAGTATGCCGGCGTGATAGCGCCGAGTGCGATGCCGTTCAACGCCGCAGCGTCGATGTCACTCGAGAGCTGTTCGACCACTGCGGGAATCTGCGTCGCCCACTCCGCGTTTGCCGCAAGCACAAGGTCCGCGAAAATTCGACCAAGTCTAAATGACGACAGAGATTCCGATTTTAGGTCCTCGATCCACTTCGCGACAAGCAAAGCTTTTTCGGTCGGAAGCGCATGCTCGTAAGCTCGTGTTTCTGCCATGCCGGAAGGGTTCATCAGCTCATTCACCGCCGGTGGCGCGAAGCTCATACCTGAGCGCGCCGGCGGCGCCGGGATCACAATATCGGTGATCGAAGCGACGTCTGAGGATCGTGCGGTCTTGCCTTTAGGATCGAGCGCAAGTGAGGCACCGGCCAGCCGCCCGAGAAAGTCTGGTCGGTGAGCTGCCGCCAACCATTGTGCGATCGCGCTGGCGCGCCTCGATTTCCTCGCCGCGTAGTCGAGCGCCGAGGCTAAGAATCCTGGGTGGACGATATAGAGGCGGTCACCTCGCGCGCGAGCGACAAATTCGTGGACCAGCAGCGGATGTGCACGCGTGACATCGAGATCAAGGTCCCGATTGGACTTGTGGGGCTCGGCCTGATCGCTTCGAATAAGCGGGGCCGATGATACCCAATCCGTCTTCTCATCACGTGAGATCAAAACGCCATGGCGCCTTTCATCCCCCTCTGCTTCAAACAGGTCCTTGACCATCTCCTCCCAAATGACAACGTCGCCGTAGCGGTTCTCGTCCTTCTTGTCGTGGTATCCCGGCGGCATCAAGTGGCTGTACCTAAACTCACCTGTCTGCCCAAGTGCCGCGACGATTGGCGCTAGGTCTGTCGCGAGTACATACTTGTTCACGAAAACGACGACCTGATCCGCCGCCGCACGCAATCCGGTGTCGTCATTTACAACCTTTGACAATTGCCGCAAACGCGCAAACGATTGTTCGATCTCGCTCACATAGCCGTCCCGACCCGTGTATCCTCTCGCTTTGCAAACGACCTCATCAGCACGTTCCGCAGCGAGACGAACGAACTCGTCAAGCTTCCTTTCCGTCTCACTGACTGTCGCTCGCACGTTCGCGCCGACTGTCCCTCGGATGAGATGGCGATGCAATTCGTGCGCAGCCCAAACCGGAACCCGCACCGTGCCAGCAGGGCGACTCACGCACCAATCGATAAACTCGCTGCGCGCAGCGCTGCCCAAGCGGATCAGCCACATGAGCAGGGATGTATCGAGGTAGAAGCGAGTCGTCCTCGCGTCGAGCGCCTCTACGAGCTCGTCCATGAAGGCCCGATAATCCCGTATGAACGGGTCCAATTGCATCCGCCCAGACCCTCCCGTTGCCCGCGGCTTCCTGCTACGGCCGCTTCTTTCTCGATACCTTCTGCACAGCAACCTTCTTGGCGCGAGTTTTACCGATTGGACCTTTCTTCGCGACGGCTTTCCTCGCGCGAACGTCCTTCGCAACTGCTTTCTTAATCCTTCCTGTAACGATGTTCTCGTCACCTGCTGCGTTGAGCTTGTCGAGGATGCGGTCGACCAGCGCCTTGGCTGCCACTCGATTGGCCGAGCACTCGTAGACAAGACTAAACAAGTGTTCGTACATAGAGCGCCGACGAGGCGGAAGACGTGCAAGAGGCGAGGCCTCAGGCACGACGCCCCGCACTGCAGCTGCAATTTCCGCCCGCAAACGTCTGATCATTTTCAGCAATTCATCCGGACCATCGTCGCTCAACACGCTCATGCCGGCGATTTTTTCCATCTGGAGAAGTGTCGGCTCAAGAGACACAACCAGCGCATCGCGTTTTGCCCTCGCCAAACTTCCTTGACGGATGATTCCAAGCCTTTCCATCACGCCACTATGATGAAGGTCGAATTCGCGGAGCCACTTACGTCTGATCGAACTCGTTCGACACCGCCTCGCGATGTCTCGAGCGGTTGGCGTTAAATGATTGATGAGGTTATGAAAGTGCGCGCTCTGCTCAAAATGGTCGCGGCGGCCGTTCGGCACAATTCGGCGGTCGATTACGTGTATCTCACCCACTGACCAGACGTTGAAGCGCGGTTCAGGAAAAAGCTCCTCTAGCGAGGCGTGATCCCCTACCTGAACGTTGCCTGAGCGAAGCCTTAGGCCCTTATATAGTGATCCACTAGGGATGGCGCCTTCATAGGCGTGATGAAGAATCCACCCAACTGCTGCTGTTTCACCATCGATTCCGGGTACTGTCACAAACTCCACATCTTCAAAGGTAATTGTACGCTTGTCATCAGCCACAAATTGATTGCGGTGAGGGCGGAAAACAGGACCATCTACGCCGTCAACGACAATTTCGAGATTCCCGAGATCAACGTTTTGACGCAGAGCTTCGGTGATCTCAGGACCAAATCGAAAGTCCGGCGCAAAAGGCACGGGCGCCACCTGACTTAGGTATTCGGCGATGGCCGTCGGACTCATCAGGCGGTCATTTCGGAGCCGGAGAATGCCCCGAAGCTCAACTTCGAAGAAGCGGTCGGGATGGTCGGCGGCAGCAACTCTCTCCACTGTCACAATGCTGCGAATTAGCGTGGCCACCCCGCTATCTGGTTCGCTTGATCGAAACGCTGCCTTCATGCGACGGCAATCCCAGCGGAGTTCTGAAACCAAATCTTCGCCAGGGATACGTGAGCGGAAGACGAGCTCCTGAGCATAACCAAGACCGGCCAACCGCCCCACCCCGCGAAATCCTCGCGCTGATGTGCCTCGCTTAACGCTCGCACCAAGTGCTGTCAGTCGCCGCGCGAATTCTGGCCACCCAATCCCGCTCCCGTTGTCACGAATTCGAATGTTGCGGGTCGAAGGGTCGACCGCTATTTCGACCCGACCGAGCTCCGTGGCTCCGAGAAGCCCGCGCCGCCTTGCCTCCTCGATCGCATCGGTCGCGTTCTGGACGTACTCGCGATACACCGTCATGGGATCGACGTACATGGCGCTGGACACCAACTCGAGCACGTCCCTCCCAACCACCGGATCTTCGAGCGCAATCGAAGTCGAGCCCAGTACACCCACATGTCCTACGATCGCTCGCTCGGACTTCGCTACCCCATGAGCAATCATGCCGCGACTCTTTCTTTTGTGGTTCTCTTTTTGATTTTCGGCAACGACGGCTCTTCTTCATGTTCGAGGCCGGCGTCCTCGACCCGCTCGTCCTCAGCAAGACCCATATCGGCGGTAGTCTCGCCGCGAGTTAGCTCCTTCTGTTTGGCCCAAATCGCAAACAGTTCCTCCTTCGGAAGCGGGACGTAAAAGCGGAGCACCCGCTTCAGCGCAGATGTCGTGGCTCGTTCGGCCAGCAACACGAACTCGCGCGGATCGCACGATGACAGCAGCCGTACGAGTTCAGCACGCTCGTAGGAATCTAGCGCCGCAAATTCCGCGCGATATTCGCCAAGCCGTTCCTGCGGGTCGAACCGCTCGTACCAATCACGGTTGAAGACGAAGTCGTGCGGCATAAGGAGGATGCGTTCATATTCCTGGAACGTATCGCCGAAAGCTCGTCTAAAGAACGTTGGCTCGCCACTGACAATGCCGTGTGTCGCCTGTAAAACGATCTGCATCGATCGGAGTTGGTAGCGCGACCATTTCTCACCGACGTGGCCTCGATCCGGCCGATCCGTTGGCTGGTAGCGCATTGGGAAAGACCAAATCCGGACACCCAACTCTTCGTTGAGAGTCACGTTTAGCCGCATGCGCTCGAACAGGTCGGCGGGCCCGTCATGAAAATTGTAAAGCATATAGTTCGACAGTTCTGTCAGGCCAAACTCCGCGGCGTAACGCACAGACTGCTCGTACGGCTTCTTCAAGCCCAAATGGTCGAACGCAATGCGAAGTGGCTTCAGGCAAATTGTCGCCAGCTCACGCAGGTACATAGGGTCTTTGCACAGGATGCGAGCATCGACCCCTTGGTTGAAATCAACGCGGCGCTGAACCGGAACGCGCATGCCGTCGCGCTGCAATTTCGCACCTCGTGTAAAACCCAAGTCTCGAATCTCCGCAATGATCTCTTTGAACCGTGGCGATGCCACCACGTTGTTGTCCATTAAGATCAGGTCCTTCTTCGGACCATAAAGCTCCTCGATGGCGCGAACGAGATCGGTGAGCGACTCCATATCGCGCTGCGCGCCTTCAAGTTTTGGCACCCCACAGAAATGGCACTTTCGGATGCAGCCGCGCGATGTGTACGCAAAATAAGCATCGCGAACGGAGTACTTGTAGTCGATCTGCGCAAGAATATCGTAGTCTGGGACGAGGTCCTCGATTGGGCGGCCATGAAGGTCGTCCGCATAGAGCTCTTCGGAGAACTCATCCAGCTGGAGCGCAACGGCCGGCGGGTCCGAAAGAAGCCCCTTTACGAAGCGAACGCCATGCCAACGTCTCTCATTCAGGAACCGACCATGCATTAGAGATGCGGCTATGCCACCAACGAAGACCTTATCGGCCTGCCCATTTGCGACCTCCAGCGCGAAATCGATTGTCTGCGCGATCTTTGGGTATTCAAAGGAAAATAGCGTCGTTACGTAGATGCGATCCCAGGCTTGCATCAGAACCGAGCGATCTTC
>Ga0207025_1090_pt1 | contig 14456 bp, 12 predicted proteins | sample Alteio_BWMinCont_45_FD_153261 | JGI IMG/M metagenome (GOLD analysis project Ga0207025, IMG submission 153261) | Enriched cells from forest soil in Barre Woods Harvard Forest LTER site, Petersham, Massachusetts, United States -... | ecosystem: Environmental > Terrestrial > Soil > Temperate forest >... | reverse complement strand
CGGGAAAACAACGGGCGACTTCTCCGTAAGTGTGGCGAAAAAGAACGCCAGCTTCAAGGCGGACGCTCGTATAAACGGAATCAACATGGGCCATCTGCTCGCGGCATTCCACGAAACGCGCGGAACAATGACGGGGAAACTAGAAGGCGACCTGAAGCTTGCCGGAGAGATCGAGCACAGCCTGAGCCCGCTGGCTGGAATGCATGGATCGGGGCACGTGAAAGTGACGAACGGCAAGGTGCCGAGTCTGATGCTCAACGCAAACCTGATGAAGCTCGCGCACTTCAACGATCTGGGCCCAGCCAAAGAGAATCCCGCTTCGTTCTCCTCGATTTCCACGGACCTCGAGCTGTCGAATCTGCGCATTTCGAGCAGCACGATTGATATCGACGGCTATGGAGTGGATGTGGATGGGTCGGGGAGTGTGAGCATTTCGGGCTCCGACGAGCTGAACTATCAGGGCGTGGCCGCCATTGCCACCAAGCAGGGCTTTCTGACGAACACCGTCGCTCGGTTTGCGGGAGCCAAATTGAAGGATGGCAAGTTGTCATTTCCGTTCCGGATTGACGGTACGATCGCGAGCCCGAAATTTTCGAAGGGCACCAAGGACAAGTAAGCGTTACCCGAACTTCTCTTTTCCTGAAGAATGCGCCCCAAGCGCAACCGTCGCATGAAACCTAATGGACCGCGGTTATGCCCACGCAAAGCAGTGTTAGGGCTTTATCAACGTCTCAATTGCGTCCAGCAGGTCTCCCGGAGAGCGTCCCTTGAGAATCCATCGATCGGCGATGCCGACACCCTCTCCGGGCAATTCCGCCAGTCCGGATAGCATGATGATCGGCACGGCCGGATTCATTCTTTTGATCTCGCGGGAAACAGCGAGGCCGTTCATCCCTGCCATCCAGTAATCTACGACAACCAGATCGATGCGATTCGATCGAAACAGCCGCAATCCTTCCTCGCCCGTTCCGGCCTCAATTACCTGGTAGCCCTTGGATTCTAATAGGAGCTTTCGAGTTAGCAGCAGATTGGCTTCGTCATCGATGCACAGTATTGTGGGCATTGCGTTTCGGCACGGTTCTCCGGTCTCCCCCCATTATATGGTAGACCGAATCTAGCCTCTTGAGATTGACCTTAGTTTCTTAGGATGGTCGCCTATTGGCGATACCTGTGCCCTTCAACTTGGTCCGGGGCATGACGTATGGAAGTAGCTGAGGAAGATCGAAAGCCAATCTATCCCAGGGTATCGGGCCGGACGCACTAGGAGTTACCCGTCCGGCCCGTTTGTCTCGCAAAACCTATCTGTCTCGGCTAGAAAGTCAACTTCAAGCCGAATTGAATGTGGCGCGGACCACCCGACCCCAGCACTGGGTTACTCGAGTCAGGCGTGGAACAGGAGCAACCGAAGTTGCCGGTGACTCCCTTGGATGGATCGGTACTGCTCAGATTGAACGCGTTGAGCGAGGTGAAATCAGCTCGGTTGAAGAGATTGAAAAACTCCAGCCGGAACTGGGCGCTATACCGTTCGCTGAACTTCCAGAGTTTGCCCACCGAAAGGTCCACGTTGTAATAGGCTGGCGAGCGGAAAGCATCACGCCCTTCGTTCCCGATCATTCCGAAAGCCGGAGGAGTCAGAATGCCGCCGCCTTGCACGTAGCAACCGAAGGTTGTGAGTGCGGCGAGGGCCAGAGACTGCAACTGGGCATTACCTGCATATGGAGCCTGTGCGGCACTCTGGCACGCTGCCTGCGTCGCCGCCGGCGCGGAGGCGAACGCAGTGCAACCAGCCATGGTACCGAAGCACGGAATGGGGGTCGGACCGCTGTTGAAGGCGGAGCGAGGCCCGGAGTAATTCCAGGTCTGGTCAGCGCCTTTGATCTGCGGACCGTTGTTGAATTCGCCGGTTCCGAGGAGGTCATTTGAAGTGGCATCGTAGGCCCACCACGGCGGACCGCCTTGCAGCGTCAAGATGCCACTGAGAGACCAGCCTTGGAGCATTTGCCCCGGGAACTTCATTCCAGGGATCAAATACGTCGGCGCAAACGTAAACCGATGCCGGATATCGTTCGTGCTGTTTCCGTATTCTAGGGCGGTGTTCGTCAGGTTGGCCGGAAGGGGTAAATTCGTCTGGGTACCCTGATTGCTCTCGTCGAGAGCGTGGGCAAAAGTGTACCCCGCAAGGAAGCTTAATCCATGCGAGGCTCTTTCGCTTACCGTTACTTGCAAGGCGTCATAGGCGGAATGCGCGTTGTTCTGCGCCTCGATTATGTTGCCAAGATACGGAAATTGGGTGTTGTACGGCCGAGCCGCAATTTCTGCTGCGCTGTTGGCCTTGCAGGTCGCGCCATTCGTGTTGACGCAGATCTGGGCGCTCGTCAAGCCCGCGTTTGTGAGTGGTATTTGATTCGCTGCAGTTTGCGTTGCGTTGAATGCCGTCAATTGAGTCGCCGTCCATGGAGTGTTCCAGCCCGTACCAAGTGGCGGCTGGTTGAGATCGCTCCACGACAGTTCCTTAAATCCGCGGTTGCCGACATAGGCCACGTCCACCGTCAAGTTATTGGTGACGGCGCGTTGCACGTCCAACTGAAACTCGGCGGCCGAAGGCAAACGGTACATTGGGGCAAAGGTGCCGAAATTACAGGGTGTGGGAACGTAACCGGCGGGCAAGCCGGGCTCACCAACGTAGGTGCATGAAGTTCCCGTGTACGTGGCCTGGTTGATGGTCACGGGTGTGGTGACGTTGGGGAAAATCGCAGTGGGGCTGTTCCAATTAATCTGACTTGGAGTCAGGGATAATTGGGCGTTGGTGTGAAGATTTGCGGCCGTGCCGCTGGTATTGAGCCCGATGGCGGGCACGTTGGCCCCGAAGGGGATAAAGGCAACAATTATCCCCACGGGTACGTAATCTCTGATCAGGTTGGCTCCAGCGCGGACCACGGTCTTGCCATTGCCCCGAACGTCCCAGGCCACGCCGAAACGCGGCCCAAAACCCAAGCGATCGGCACGCCATAGGGGCACGCCTGGACCCGTCTGTTGGATCGCGAAGGTGGTCGCTGGGTTGGCATTGGGATTGAATGTGCCGGTGTTGTTGTCGCGTTCCACGGGAGCCCGTTGGATCTCGTAGCGCAGACCCATGTTTAGGGTAATCCGGTTGGTGACGCGCCAATCATCCTGGAAAAAGCCTGCGTACCATCGGGCGCGATAGTTGATTGCAGGGCTGCCCACGAGTATCGTTCCCCCGTTCGTAACGCCCTGAAGGAAATTTTCCAAAGCCGTGGTTGCCCCGCTGGCCGCGAATTTGGCCGATCCCATGGCCAGGCTATAGTTATTCTGGTCGAAAACGTTGTCGATATACTCGAAACCGAACTTGAAGGCGTGCTTACCATGCAAGTACGAAACGTTCTCCACCAAATCGACGTTGCCTTCCGGTCCGCGGACAGATGTATTTATCCCACTGCCTAGTTGTCCCGTGAAACCGGCAATCGTGGTAATAGGGAACCCTTTACCCTGAGACGGGAAAGTTCCCGCAGGAATCGTGACACCTGTCGGGAAGCTGTACCCCGCAGGCCATGGATCCGGCGCGAACTTGGCGACGTCGCCGACGTCTGTCAAATTGTGGTCGTACGTATAGCCCAGCCTGAACTCGCTCACCCAAGTGGAATTCGGAGTCCAGGTCCAGTTTCCACCCCACATTTGAATATTCTCAGTCACGAGAGACATCCACTCTTGCGTCAATTGCGCCGCTGAGGAGTTAACCAGTTGGCTTGACTTGGAGACGAAATACGTGCCGCTGATATGGTGGTGGGGACCGAGAATGTAGTCGCCCTTAAAAAGCCCGTTGTTGAGCGGCCCTGTACTGATTAACCCCGGGGAAAAGGAGTTCGATGTGCTTGGGTTAAAAGGAAACAAGTTCTCATTTCCGCCCGCGACCGGGTTCGCCGGCTGTACCTGGCAGTAGTTCGGGTCCGTAGTCGGAAGGTTGTACGTGTTTGCAAGACCCGCAATACGCGCACTATTCGCACTGATCTTTGCCGCTCCCAAAGCTTTACAGGCGTCAACCATACTCAGTTTCGGACCTGGCCCCGCAACATCCGACGGGATCGTGGCCACGGTTACGTCCCCGAGGGTGTCACGCAGACCGTCGTAGCCCACAAACCAGAAAATCTTGTCCTTGATAATGCGACCGCCCGCCGTTGCGCCAAACTGCTCCAGAGTGGCCGGGGTGACCGGGGATATGCCGGGAGTTGAGAAGTAGTTGCCTGCATCCGTGGCGCTCGCATCGCGCCCAAACGCGTAGGCCGTGCCATGCAGGCTGTTGGTGCCCGACTTGATTCCAACATTTACGACCGAGCCTTGCCTCCAGCCATATTCCGCCTTGGGATTCTGCTCGGTATTGAATTCCTGAATGGAATCGAGCGGCAGGAGCGAGCCTGAATCTCCCGCGCGGTACGGGACGCTCAAAATACTGGAGCCGCCTGCTAGTTGGGCAAAACTGACGAGACCCTCCACGAGCAAGTCGTCGTCGCCACCACGCCGCCCATTGGTGCTTTGGCCGCTCCCTGCACCGGCTCCTACCGGGTTAACAACTCCCGGACGCAGTTGGAGCAACCGTTGAAAGTTGCGGCCGTTCAAGGGCAGCGAGTTGATCGAGTCGTTGCTGACGGTGCCACCCAAGGTGGCGTCGGTAGTATTGACGGAGGGAACTTCTCCGGTGACGGTGATGGTCTGGGTTTGCTCGCCCGGCTGCAGCACGACGTCGACACGAATATTTTGCCCCACCTCCACCAGCACGCCAGTATGCTCCACCGCCCGGAAACCTTTTGCCTCGGCACGGACCGTATACGTGCCCGGATTCAGGGTCGTAGCCACGTATTCTCCGGCGCCATCCGTGGTCAGGCTTCGCGTGACGCCTCGGGCCACGTCGGTCACGGCTACAGTGGCACCAGCAATGGCGCCACCGCTCTGGTCAAACACTCCTCCTTGAATTGTGCCCTGACTACCTTGTGAAAACAGAGGGAGACATATCGCGAACAAAGCGATCGCCGCTCCGAGCAGCCGCACCGCTTTCCTTGCGTTGCTCCACACCCGTCCCTTACCCGCAAAAGTCGGGAAAATCATTTTGAGACCCCCTTATTTGTCGTCGCGACACGACGCGACGCAATTTGGGCTGCCTATAGCATAGGTTTGAGCAGACCGTCAAGAAAGACTCTCAGTGAACCCGATGCTGCATTGTGGTGCAGTGCCAACGAGGAGATAAATAGCGAGGATTTTGGCGAACCAGGGGAAAATTTGGAGCTGACGCCCGGGATTTGAAATGGGGCCTGCGGTTTACGAATTTACCCGCCGCCTGTCGGCGGCCGACAGAATCAATCGGTTAAGCGCCCGGTGGTTGGCAACGCTTGGCATGTTTGAGCAGCGTCGTCTCGCTTTTGAGGGGCCGATAAAAGCTTCGGTAGGTGCGACCCAATTTGTGAACCAAGACTCGACTAGGCACGACCTGCTTTAGACTTATCCTTCGCCACCGGCCTCCTTTTCCTTGTCAGGTTGGACGTACTCTTCCTCAGGATCGGGTTGAACCGGCCCACACGGGGAAGCGATCTCGCCCCTTTCTAGGTTCAGAAACGAAATAGCGCAGCCTTTCGTGGAATCGCCTTTGCTCGCTTTCGCATCCTTGTCGAGAGCATCCATTGATCCAAGCCTCCACTTACGTCGCTGCGTGTTGGATGCTCCCCCGATGGGTGCGGGCCATCACGAAACCCTCGAACAACTTCTCGGCTTCAGCATCGATTAGGCCCGCCATTTTGGAAGATTGCCCCGAGCATAAAGACCAGCATCTAACGCGATAGGAGCCCTACATGCAACGCATAGCAAATCACATTGTCACATTCGCCCTAGCAGCTTCACTGGTAACGCTCATGGGCTGTGCCGCTCGCTTTACCGCGTATGATTCCGCACACGGCGACAATCATCGCTGGGACCGCAACGAGGACCGCGCCTACCGCGCGTATTGGAAGGACGAGCATCCTCGCGACAACTATCGCTCTTTCCAGAAGTCAAACGCGGATCAACAGAAGGACTACTGGAATTGGCGCCACAACCACCCGGACTCAGATAAGCATTGAACCCCTGGGTAGTCACCCCGCGTTCTCGGTTATCAACTCGGCTGACTTCGTTTGGAGTATCGGGTTCCGGCATCCGCATCAGTTTCATGCACTGAGGGCCAGAGTCGCCGTGTTCTTCAACGGACAGGCGTCCACGTCCAACGAATGCTTATGCGACTTCTGATTCCCCCGGCGATTCCTGTCTGCGTTCCACCCGTTTAGGAAATAAGAACTGAAGCGCCCGCTGGGCATCTCCTATAGCTGTACATTCAAATTCATCCGGGGTAATGCCATCGCCTAGACGGTTGGCAATCGCGTCTTCGGCGATGTTTATTTTGGCGGGTAGGTGGTCGGGGCCAAACTCCCGAAAAACATCAAGAACTGCTCTTTGCCAAGGATATTTGAGTTCCGGGTATTCGTTGGTTTCTAGCATTGACTAACGTCTCCTTAGTGATCCCTGAAACCAACTCACCGGGACGGTCGCCAAAAGCTAGCTACTTCTTGAAACGCTTCAACGCTAAGGTGGGTTACATTGAATCGCGGGAGGCGCGGGCGGAATAGAAAAGGCAACAGGAGTGAAAAAGTGACGCTCGTTGCTCTGCGTCTTGCAACGACTGGCCTCCAAGGACCTTCTCAGGCATTCGAGCGTTTCCACAACGGAGCGCCACTACACCAAAAATCTGCCCGAAAACACCCTCCCAGCCATGCATCGCCTCGTAACTTTGTTCACCGATTGTTCAACGACAAAACAGTAGAAGGCTATTAAGTAATTGAGAATTTGAAGCCGAGGCCCGGGATTGAACGGGGACCTAGGCTTACGAAAACAGACCGCGATCTGCTACCGACGCACCTCGCATCTTTTTTTCTTGCAGCCCGCGTCAACATGTGCTACCAAGCGCCGTCAAGGGACCTTCCATTAAGCACTTTAGGCTCGATAAGTCTGTCAGGCACAAAGGAGTGTCACATGTGCGCATACAACCGACGTATCGATTACTTTCTTCGTGGTTCCGTGAAGCTCTTAAGCTGCTGCGTATCGCTCGGCCTTCTCGCCTGTGTCTCTCTATTCGCCCAAGTTAATACCGGCCGTATTCTGGGAAGCGTCACCGACCAAAGCGGCGGCGTAATCGCCGGCTCCGCGGTAACCTTGACGAACTCGGACACAGGCGTTGCGCGAAATTTGATCACCGATGCTGCCGGTGAATATAGCGCTCCCAATTTGCCTCCTGGCAATTATGTCGTTCGCGGCACATCCCCGGGCTTCCAGGCTCTCGAACGCCGGGGCATTGTGGTGCAAATCGGAACCGATGCCCGCGTTGACCTTCAACTCTCTCCCGGTCAGATCACGCAGACCGTTACAGTAACCGAGGCCGCACCTCTTTTGGAGACAACAAGCGCCACCATCTCCGGAACGATGAACACCGCGGCCATAACCGACCTCCCGCTGAATGGACGCAACTTCCAGAGATTGCTGGTACTCCAACCCGGCCAGGTCCAGACTCCCGGGGGCGGAACCAACACTCAAGAGAGCAACGGGCTACGTGCTGAGGATACGAGCTATTTTGTCGAGGGATTGGATAATAACGAGCCATTCTTTGGCCAGGGCATCGTCAACTCGTCTGGGGCCTCCGGCGATGCGGCTACCTTTTTGCCCATCGATGCCATTCAAGAATTCAACGTGGAGACTAACCCACCGGCTGAATTCGGCCGGCACGCCGGAGCGGTAGTGAACGTCGGTATCAAATCCGGCACGAACAGCATCCACGGCTCGGCTTTTGCCTTTGGGCGCGATCAGTCCTTAGATGCTCGAAACTTCTTCAATCCACCGCCCAACCCGCTTGCTCCCGTGGGTTATGAGCAATGGGGCGGGACCGTAGGTGGACCCATAAAGAAAGATAAGCTCTTCTATTTTGCTGGATTCGAACGAGAGACCTATACGGTAGGTAACACCTTCACGGCGAGCATACCGACTACGGCTGGTGGCGTTGGTACAACCGTTAGCATTCCGGATGCTGAAGCGGCGCTAACGGCCATGTGCAAGGGAACGCCTCCTGCACCCCTGGCGCCGTCCTGCGTAGCAGGCACTTTCAACCCGAATGCGCTGAGCGTGAACTTGCTGTCGCAATATGGGTCAAACAGCACAAACAGCAGCCTTGTGACTCTTGGCTTCCCAAACGTCGTTAGCAGTTATAACATCATCGACAAGATCGACTACCATCCCAGCGATCACCATACGATCTCGGGCTCCTTTTTTTTGGGTAACGGCCTGTTGCACACTCAGGACGTGGCTATAGTCACTCAACCTTACGATCTAAGCATCTCCCACATGCGCACATATTTTGTAACCAGTGACTGGACTTGGACCCCGAATTCCAGTTGGGTGAACGCTGTCCGATTTGGCTGGAATCACTATATTCGCCCTGCTTTTCCAGGAGACTCCACCACCCCTGCGAGCAGCTATGGGATGAATACCGGCGTGACCAATCCCTTCTTAGACGGCCTGCCTAGCATCGCCGTTGCCGGACTCACGACGTTGGGCGGCAACAATGCCTGGCCAAAGCAACATGGCCCAAGCAATGATTATGACATCGTCGACCAGGTTTCTTATCTACACGGCAAGCATGCCTTTAAGTTTGGAGGCGAGGCACTTTATTATCGTTCATATGACGCTGAGTATCCCACCGGCAGAGGATCATTCACTTTCGCAGCAAATGACTTGTTCAGGGGCTCCACTGGGCTTGAGGCCTTTCTCGCGGGGGTTCCTAATCTTGGCAAGCTCCTGCCAGGCGACCAGGTTCGCAACTATACACAGTGGGATTACTCCGGCTTTGCCGAGGATGTTTGGCGTTTCACTTCGCAGGTGACCGTCAATCTGGGCCTGCGTTACGAGTACTTCACTCCCCTTTCGGAAGTAGATGGTCTTGTTGGCAATTGGGCGCCAGCAACCGGATTCGTGCAGTCGAAAACCGTTTACAATGGTGATCGCAAAAATTTTGCTCCGCGTTTGGGTGTGGCCTGGGATGTTGGCGGGAGAGGGAAGACTGTTGTTCGGGCTGGTTATGGGATCTTCTACGAAGATATTCCCCTAGCCACCTTCATCTCGCAAAGTGCTGGCAATGCGGCTACCCCTGGCATTAGGTCGATTCCCACCGGCTATACCGCCGTGTTGCCGAATGGAACGACACAGCCAGTTTTACAGGGGGGCACGATTACCTCGGCTGCAATAACTATTCCTGGTTCGGCCCTCAACTGGGTGCTAGCGCCAGGCGGGCCCATATTTCCTGCAGTGAGTTCAAGTGCATTTGAGTGCGGAAATGGCATCGGTAACCCCGCCCCTTGCAGTATGGCCGTTGTTAATCAAAACTTGCTCAATCCGCTGATCAGCACGTGGAATTTGACCGTTCAACACTCTCTCACATCGAGTCTCCGCTTAGAGACTGCGTATGTCGGCACCCATAGCAAACGCTTGCCGGCCTTGATAGACATCAACCAAGTGCAGCCTGGTTCGGGTTCCACAGCCGCTGGATCGTCATGTACACTGGCAGGCGCTGCACGCACTGCAGCAAATTGCGAACAGTTGGCCCATCCGTATTATGCCCAGTATCCCTACCTGGGTTTTATTAACTATATGACGAACCTCGATACATCCAATTACAACGCCCTGCAGACATCACTGACAGAGCGGAATTTCCACGGTCTTTCTTTTCTCCTTGGCTATACCTATAGTCACGCTGTAGACGACATGTCCCACTACTATCCGGGCGGGTCGCTTCCCCAAAATAACTTTGCGCCGGGCCTGGAATATGGCAACTCGGACTACGATATTCGGCACCATTTCACCATATCGCTCACCTACAACATTCCCGGGAAAAAGTCGTTCGGACAGCTTCTGGAGGGCTGGACGGTTAATTCGCTCGTGACTCTCCAGGGCGGGTTGCCGTGGAAAGTTTCGGATGGAAGCGACAACGTCAGCCAGACTGGCGAGTTTACAGACCGCTGGGATTTCTTCGGGAATCCAAGCGACTTTACTGCCGGCCCCAACCGAATTCCGTTCTACCCGGCCGCCCTGGCCGGCACTTCCGGGATGCCCGCCGCGTGTACGAGCGACGCTGCGTCTGTAGGTGCTACGGCTTCTCTCGCGCAGTTTGGCTGCTATGCACAGGGTAATTCGGTCATGATCGCCCCGGCGCTCGGAAGCTTCGGCACGATGGGTCGCAATGTGTTCCGCGATTCTGGTTTTCGCAATTGGGATTTCTCGATATTCAAGAACTGGAAGTTCAAAGAGCGGCTGACAGCTCAGTTCCGGGTGGAATTCTTCAATGTCTTGAATCACCCGAATTTTGGAAATCCCGGCTTGATTGGTAACAACAGTCCTTCGGGAGCGGCATTCGGCGCCGAAAATTCCACGCCAGACGTTGCCGCACTCAATCCAATTCTGGGAACGGGAGGCCCACGCGAGATACAGTTGGGACTAAAGCTGCTGTTCTAACTGTTTATCTTGTAGATTTTTTCAAAGATCGCGGGCTCACTGTTCCCGATGTTTGAGAGTAGTGAGCCCGCAGTTTTTTGCGTGACTATTGAGCCGGTCGCTCGGGGCGCTCAAGTCGACTGGCAAATGAAGAGAGAATTTGGAGCCGAGGCCCGGGATTGAACCGGGGACCTACGGTTTACGAAACCGTCGCTCTACCAGCTGAGCTACCTCGGCGTACTCTGTGGCTCCGCGATTTTATATGATTGAGCGCCATTCTGTTGGACGATTTTCCAACGGAATGGCCATCGAACTAAGACCTTTCTCAAGATCCACATCAATCCATCTTGGATGCAGTGCTTCCCTTCCCACCCGCAATCCAGTATCAACCTGCAGGGCAAAGCCTCGCAACCAGACGTCAACACCTAGAAGTCTTGGGAACAGCGGAGCCGGGTCTTTCTCAAAGGCGGGCTACCGGGAGAAGGGATACATCAGCCAGCCAATTCCGATGGCCACCACCAGGAAGGCTAAGAATGCCCAAACCGCGTACCGAATGCGCTCGCTCATCGAATTCTTTGAAAGAAAAGCGAACGCCAGGGATACCGCCAGCGCGAAGATTATCATGGCCTGAAAATGATTGAGCATCATCCCGCCGCCGGACCTTCGTCTTTGTGTCCAAACCCAATCTGCAGGACTTCAAGCACGCAAAGCAAATTCAAGACGCCCGCCGTGGCAAAAAGCCTGGTGCCGTAATCCCCTGCCGCCTTGGAGACGTCGCCTCCCGCGGGATTGATCGTGCCCGACAGAAAATAGAAGATTCCGCTGCCGATATCGGCAATGAAGCCAAGCATGTCAAACGCGTCGGCGGCGTTCGAGCTGAAAACGTTGCCACGCATCCACAGCCCTACGAGCGCCAGAATTCCGACGCAGCAGAAATATACGATGGCCTTGTTCCACTTGCGAAGCACGACATGGCCCAGTCCAGGCACAAACCAGCCCGCGGCAGCAGCTATCAGTGCCAGCGGCGCATTGATCGAACTCTTCTGTGCGTCGGCCATGCTATTCACCCTATAGAGGCCAATAGAGGAAGGATGCCGGTCTGCATGGGACCGGTAACCCGCGCCTCCGCTCCATCTACGTAGACATCTACTTCACTGCGAATCCCAAACTCTTTCAAATAGATCCCCGGCTCGATCGAGAAACAGGTGCGAGCCATAATGCTACGCGAATCGTGTGTCTCCAGGCTATCCATATTCGCGCCGTTGCCATGTACTTCCTGCCCAATGCTGTGACCGGTGCGGTGCACAAAATAGTTTCCGTAGCCGGCCTTCGAAATCACCTGCCGCGCGGCGCGATCCACTTGCCAGCCCTGGACGGCCCGCCCCTTGGCCAGCGCTTGCTGCACAAAGGCAATCGCTTGGTCGCGCGCCTCGCGCACATGCTGGAAGATAAGTTCATACCGGGCAGGGATCTTTGCGCCCATATATCCGACCCAGGTGATGTCATAGTACACGCTATCGGGGCGCTGCATTTTCCCCCAAACATCCAGCAAGAGCAAATCGCCCTCTCGAATGGGCGCGGAGCTCGCCGCCGTGGGCTCATAGTGAGGATTACCGCTGTGAGGGCCTACGGCTACGATGGGCGGCTCGTCCGTCGCGATTGAATTCTCTCGAAATTTCCCGAGAATCCACTGTTGCAGTTCGTACTCCGTCAGTCTCGACTTCGCGCGCACCTCCGCCGCAGCGTGCGCGAACGCCTCCTTGACCACGCGATCGATAATTTTCCCCGCCTCCAAATGCGAACGAAACTGCTCGGCGCTCCAGCAAGCCTCAAATCTTTGGACCAGGTCGGCGGAGCTCATCACTTTACAGCCCTGGGCGCGCACCATCTCCACCGTGCCGGCGTCGACCAGCGAGACGTACGGTATGGCGTTGCGCGGCGAATATTGCATGGCCACTTTGCGCGCCTTTCCGATCAGGCGCGGAAGATTCTTGTTGAGCTCCTCCAGGCTCGCGTACATGAGCTTCTGCCCGGGCAGACCATCCAGCGCTCCGGCCTCGATGCGGTGAACCAGTTTGCGCGGAGTGCCGCGGCTGGGAATCAGGTAAAACCAGCGACGCGTTCCCATGCCCCCGCCGTTCAGCTCTAACACGCGAGTGGCAATCGGATCGCGATGATGGAAATCGTAAAAAAGCCAGGCGTCCAGCCCTGCGGATCGCAACTCGCGTTGAATGCTTTCGATTGGCGGCATTAGTTCTCAACCATGGGCGCCTGGGTCAGACGACGCCGCTGGCCCGAGGCGATTTTAGCAGCGCCCCGCGGCACATTCAAATGAGCCGCCGGTAAGCTGAACGCGCGCCCTTTCGTCCCCACCCTCTAATGGAGCGGCAAACCAGCGCCATCGCAGACTTGTGATACTGTGTCGGAGCCGCCCGGATCAGAACTCACATTCCATCAGTCTCAGATCGAATCCTGGGCGGGCCTACCGTTTGGAGGCGTCATGAAACCACTCGTCACCAAAGTATTTGTCGCCACCGTTTTCGTCGTCAGTGCCGTTTGCTTGAGCACCTGGGCGGCGACGGGTGGGAAGAGCATTGCCATTGGCCCCGGCAACGATGAGCCGGCGGTGCTGAAGGCCGACCAGACGCTGCAGTCGGCTATCAGGGGCAAGGATGAAAAAACAGTCGGCGCCCTCTTGGACGAGCAGTTCACCTGGACCAACGGCGCTGGACAAACCCGCGGCGGCGCACAGTTTCTGCGGGACGTAAAGGCCGGCAACGACACCGAGTACACGAATATGAAAGCGCGCGACCTTGGCCAGCTCGCGGTCGTTACAGGTTTAGGCGTTCATGGGGGAAAAGCTGACACCGTCTTTGTGCGCGTCTGGGTGAAGCGGCCGGCCGGATGGCGCTTGCTCGCCCATCAGGGCACCAGCATCGTTGCGGAAGGCGCGCCGGCTCAGCAGTCGCCTGCTACCGGAAACGTCGCGGCTGGCGCGGCCGATTGCGAAAATCCCTGCCGTTCAATCCCATTCACGCCAAAAACGGCGCAGCAGAAGGAAGTCGCGAAGGCGTACCAGGATGTGGAGACCGCCGTCACCGCTCACGACGCGAAAACTTGGGGCTACCACGTCGCTGACGAATTCGTGGGGATTGGCCGGCGGTACACGGGTAAACCTGACACCAAACAGGAGCGCATGGCACAAATCAAGAACGGTTCCGGTCCCGTAGTCCTGCCCAAGATGACTTCGCTTCAGATGTTCGTCTTCGGCGATGCGGCAACCATGATCGCCGATCACCAGGCGAGCGGCGAGCGGCCTTTTCATGTCATTCGTGTCTGGGTCAATCGAGACGGCCGTTGGCAGCTCTTCCACAGACAAGAGACGAGCATTGCGCAACCCGCTGGCGCAACGCCATAACTGATCCTTCAGTCGGTCTCGGACCCGGAGCTCACTCTGCGGTGCGTTTATAAGCCTAGATTCCCAGAATGTTGGTTTGTAGCTTCACATAGCCGTGCTCGCCCGCCCACAGATCCAGCGGAAGAGTCGCCAGTTCGTCTACCACGGGATCGGCGCGACCGTCCTTGGTGAAATCGATCGTTTTGATGTACGTGCGGCACGCGTCGCAGGCTTCCACGCGCACGTGGCCAAACTCCTTCGCCGTGTAGACAGCGAGCTTGTGCACATCCTCCTCGCCGCAGGCCGGGCACACCAGTCGGCGGTAATCCCACTCCAGCGCGCACAACGCGCAGATCAACGAGCGCTTTCCTCCGTCGCCTTCCGGCCGAAGCGCTCCCGCCTGCGGTTTGCCGCCACACAGGGGACAGACCGGCGGCGTGCCGGCTGGCGCCACCCACGCCGAGTGGTCGGCTAGATATTCTGCGTACGGCTG
>Ga0207025_1088_pt1 | contig 14564 bp, 11 predicted proteins | sample Alteio_BWMinCont_45_FD_153261 | JGI IMG/M metagenome (GOLD analysis project Ga0207025, IMG submission 153261) | Enriched cells from forest soil in Barre Woods Harvard Forest LTER site, Petersham, Massachusetts, United States -... | ecosystem: Environmental > Terrestrial > Soil > Temperate forest >... | reverse complement strand
AGCGGCCGGTCGTTCACGTTGTCGCCGGCGCGGTGATCGACGCGGCGGGGCGCGTGCTCATCGCACAGCGTCCGGCCGGCAAGCACCTGGCGGGCGGCTGGGAGTTCCCCGGCGGGAAGCTTGATGCAGGCGAAGACCGCCGAGCCGGTCTCGCCCGCGAGCTGCGCGAGGAACTTGGGATCAGCATATCAACCCCCCGACCTTTGATTCGCGTGCGCCATACCTACGACTACGGCGGGGTGCTCATCGATATGTGGGTGGTGAGGCACTACCGCGGCGAGCCACGGGGACTCGATGGCCAAGAGTTGCGCTGGTGCACCCCGGAGGAATTGGAAGCGACCGAGCTGCTGCCGGCGGATGGCCCCATCGTCGCGGCGTTGCGATTGCCCGAGCGGCTGACCCAGGCTTCGACGAGCTGTGGGCCTCTGCGGGGCGTGCTCTGTGCGGGCCTTGCCGATGCGTTGGCGGGAAGCGATGCCGGCGCGGATTTTCTGGTGCTGCGGAATGCGTTGCCGCCGACCGAGATCAGATCGCTATGCGAATTAGTGCCGGTTCCGGTGTACGTGCCCGGACTTGGGCTCGAGGAGGCGTGGGGGTTGGGGGCGACGGGGGTCATAGAAACATAGAGTTGACTGTAATCTTATTTTTGATAAACTCTTTGTTATGCCAAAGAGTCCCCAGGCCCTATTGACCATGCCGCCGGCCGCAGCCCAGGCGCTGCGGGCCTTGGGCGAAAACCTAGCGATCGCGCGGAGCCGGCGGCGTGAATCGCAACGCGCCTGGGCGAAACGCCTCGGGGTCTCGATTCCTACGCTGATCCGCATGGAACGGGGCGATCCCGGGGTCGGTGCCGGGATCTACGTGACGGCCCTATGGCTGATCGGTAGGTCGAGCGCGCTGGCTGAGCTGGCTGCGCCAGGGTCGGATCGCGGCGCCCTCGAGAGCGATGTCCGCGAGGCCATACGCAAGCGTGCGGTCCGATCCGCCGCTTCAGCGGAAGCGCGACTTGCCCGCAAACCGCTCAAGGCCAAGCTGACTTGAGCGCCGCCCCGTACCAGCCTTCGGACCGACTGCATCTCTGGCTGCTCACCCAGCCCCAGCAGCCGGTGCCCATCGGGGAATTGAATCTCGTTCGCTCGGCCCAGGGCGTGTCGCTGCGCTACGCCGATTCTTGGCTGCAGCACGGCTTCCCGCTCAGTGAAGATTTGCCGCTCATCGACGAGGAATTTCTACCCACAGAGAAAGGCATCGCGGTCGGCGCGGTGGACGACGCCCGGCCGGACCGGTGGGGTGAGCGAGTGATCCGCTTCATCGACAAACCCGCCCGGTTGTCGCTGCTCGAATATCTCTATTTTGCCGGGGACGATCGGTTCGGCGCTCTCGGCGTATCCACTTCGCCGGATGAGTACTTGCCGCGGCGCATAGGTCCACTGCCCACGCTCAAGGACGCGGATGAGCTTCACGAGCTGATCCGCAAAGTTCAAAACAACGAGCCCGTCCCGCCGGCGCAGCAGCGCTTGATCGCGCCCGGTGCCACCATGGGCGGCGCCCGACCCAAAGCGCTGATCGACATGGCGGCTGAACAATGGGTCATCAAGTTCTCCGACGGAGATCCCGCGGACACGCCACTGATCGAGCATGCAGCCATGACACTGGCGCAAAAGGCCGGCATACGAGTCGCGCAGACGATGCCCGTGCGCTTGACGCACGGGCATGCGGTGGCCATCAAACGCTTCGATCGTCACGCGGGGCTGCGGGTGCACAGCTTGTCCGCCAGCGTGGCGCTGCGCGCCGCGGGGGAACGGTTCGGATACCCGGAATTGGCACAGTTGCTGCGTCGCAGAGGGGTGACGGACGGCGATGTCTACGTTGCGCAGATGCGCGAGGTATTTCGCCGGATGGTGTTCAACATTCTGATCGACAACACCGACGATCACGAAAAGAATCACGCGCTGCTCATGACCGATGCGCAGCAGTACGAGCTTTCGCCCGCATTCGACGTCCTGCCCTCGGGCCAGGCGCTCGGCTTCCAGCAGATGCGGGTGGGCGAGCAAGAAGCCGACTCGACGATCGCCAATGCGCTGTCGATGTCGCTCATGTATGGGCTTGCCAAGAACGAGGCTGTCAAAGAGGCGCAGGCGGTTGCGCGGGTCGTGGATGAATGGCAGCAGCACTTCGTCGCGTGCGGCGTCACGCGTGGAGACATCAATCTTTATGCGGAGCAGATCGACCGGCCGTTTCTGCGGGATCAGCGTAGGGAGCTGGCATGAACCTCCCTCCCGGTACGCTGATTGATGAAGGAAATGAGCTCGAGGAAAAGGGGCGGATCGCTGAGGCAATGGCCCGTTATGACGCTGCGGTCCAGGCTGACCCTCAATGTGCAAGGGCACACCTGAACCGCGGCAACATTCTGCTCGCGCGTACCCGGTACGATGAGGCCAGCAGCGCATACCAACTTGCCATCGTCTGCGACCCGCATTACGCGGCAGCCCACTTCAATTTGGGCAACCTGAATTATCGCACCGGCAATTTCGAGCTTGCATTGGGCAACTACCAAGCAGCCATTGTCCTTCGGCCTGATTTTGCAGATGCGTTCGTCGCCATGGGCAATACGCTTGATAGCTTGGAGCGCACCACCGAAGCACTGGCAAGCTACGAGCGCGCGCTGGCCATCAATCCAGGCTACGCCGAAGTCCACTTAAATCTGGGAGTCATTGCAACCGGCCAAGGCCGGCTTGAAGATGCCGCCAATAGCCTGCGACGGGCCGTCGAAATCAAGCCTGATTTTGTTCAGGCCCATCGTGCCCTGGCGGGCTTATTACGCGGTTTCGGCCAGCTCGAGGCGGCCGAGGCAAGCCTGCGCCGCGCTTTTTCCGTCGAGCCCGAATCCACCGAAACCCTTTACGACCTTGCGATGGTTCTGCTGACACAGGGCAAATCTCCGGAAGCATTGCAGATGCTGGTACCCGCGCTCGAGCGCGCGCCGGCGTGGACGACCAAAGTCGCCTTTGTCAGCTGCGTTGCGCGCACCCGGTTCGCGACCAACGACGTACAGGTCCGCGCAGCGCTCACAACCGCCATAACCGAACCATGGGGAACACCCTACGAGCTTTGCCAGCCGGCACTCAGTCTGATAATGCTCGACCAGAGAATTGCAAGTTGCGTGCACCTCGCCAACGGATCGTGGCCCGCGCGACTTCCAAAGGCCGCGTTGTTCGGTGCCGTAGGCCTCGACGCGCTTGCGGCAGATACCTTGCTCCACGCAGTACTCGAAACAGCGCCCGTGACCACGGTCGAGGTCGAGCGCTTCCTCACATGCGCACGCCATGCCCTGCTCGAGACCGCATCGAGCAAGCGAGCACCAGACTCTGCGGACTTGGCGGCGCTGCCATTCTACAGTGCCCTCACCCGGCAGTGCTTCATCAACGAGTACATCTTTGATTGTTCCGAGGCGGAACGACTCACCGCGGAGGCCTGCCGCACGAAGTTGTTGGCAATGCTGGATGCCGACGCAGCCGTGCCGCCATTCCTTTTGCTGGCTGTGGCTGCCTATTTCCCGCTTTACAACCTGGACGGCGCCCGGCGCCTTCTTACTGCCCACGGGTGCGGCCAAGTTGAGGAGGTTCTACGTCAACAGATTCGCGAGCCGCTCAAAGAGCAGGAACAGCGAGCTGATATCGAATGCTTGACCTCGATCTCAGAGGGTGTCTCCGAGCAGGTGCGCAAGCAGTATGAACAGAATCCCTACCCGCGCTGGGTCAAACTGCCAGGACGCGAGCACGCACTGCACTTCAATAACGCAATGCGGGACACACTGCCGTTTGCACCGTTTACACCGCTACCTAATGACAACTCGCCAGAGCTACTTATCGCCGGGTGCGGCACGGGCAGTCATCCGATCTTCGCAGCCCAAAGATTTTCGGGCGTTCGTGTGTTGGCTATCGACCTGAGCTTGAGCAGTATCAGCTATGCCAAACGAAAGACGCAGGAACTGGGCTTGACCAACATTGAGTATGCACAGGCCGATATCCTTAAGCTTGGTGAGACCGGACGCACGTTCGATATCATCGAGTCGGTAGGGGTGCTGCATCATCTGGCGGAGCCTTTCACTGGGTGGCGAATTCTGCTGTCTAAGTTGCGGCCAGGAGGATTCATGTGTTTGGGCTTCTACAGCGAGCTTGCGCGCAGGCACGTGGTCAAGACGCGTGAATTCATTGCCGCTCGAGGTTATGCAGCCACGCCCGGCGACATTCGTCGATTCCGCCAGGAACTTGGAGTTGCGGAACTCAACCTTGAACTTCAATGGCTTGGCAAGATGCCGGACTTCTATTCGACCAGCGAATGTCGCGATCTACTTTTTCACGTGCAGGAGCATCGCCTGACGCTGGGTCAGATCGAGTCGTTCCTCGTTGAGTTTGGACTCCAGTTCATCGGCTTCGAGTTGGATTCCCGTGTGCTACATCAATACCGTACACGTTTTGCCGACGACCCCTCCGGCACTAATTTGCGCAATTGGACACTCTTCGAGGCCGACAATCCGGACACGTTTACCGGAATGTACCGATTCTGGATTCAACAGCCAACGAGTCAGCTCGAGCATCGACCTGCACTTGCCTAGCGGCTCGCACTCTCACTGCGGCTTAAGTTCTCGTCGAAGAACCGCAGGATCATTTTATAGCCATGCCGCCCATCATTCTGGCGCATAAGCCCGTGCTTCGCCCCGGGATAGACCATCACGTCGAAGGGTTTGCTCAAGTCCTGGAGCTTGCGAAAGAGTTTGGTGCTATTCAGGAAAAGCACATTATCGTCGGCCATGCCGTGCATGACCAGAAGACTGCCCTTCAGATCCTTCGCGTAGGGCAGCACCGAAGTCGCCGCATAGCCTGCGGCGTTGTCCTGAGGGCGATCCAAATAGCGTTCGGTGTAGTGCGTGTCGTACAGCGCAAAATCGGTCACCGGAGCGCCTGAGACGCCCGCGCGAAACACATCCGACGCTTTGAACATCAAATTGAGCGTCATGTAGCCGCCATAGCTCCAGCCCCACACGCCGATGCGCTTGGGATCCACAAAACTCTGACTCCCAAGCCAGCGCGCTCCCTGAACTTGGTCGGTGACTTCGATATCGCCCATTTTACGGTGGATGGGTGCCTGGAATGCCGTGCCCCTAAAAGCGCTGCCGCGGTTGTCCAGCGTGAATACCACGTAGCCCGCCCGGGTCAGGATCTGCGTGAACGAACTGCCGTGCCAATTGTTGAGCACGCGCTGCACGCCCGGACCACCGTAGACATCGACAATGGCGGGATAGCGCTTGGTCGGATCGAAATGCAGCGGCTTGAACAATTGGTAGTAAAGAGTCTGGCCATCAGCCGCCGTGAGTGTGCCGACTTCGGGGATGGAGTTATCCGCGAGATAGGGAGCATCCGGGTGCTGTTCACCTAAGCGATTCTCCAGAAGCCATGCCTTGAGGGCGCCGTCCGCCGAATGCAAACTCACCTGCGGCGGTTGAGCGCTGCTCGTGAAATTATCGATGTAAAAGCGCGCATCGGGGGACATGGCAATGCCGTGCACGCCGTCGTTCTGAGTGATCCGATGGACTAGGTGCGGATCCGCCGTGTCCAGGGACGTGCTGTACAGATGTCTTTCGGTGGGGTTTTTTTCCGTGGCCGTGAAATAGACAGTTCGAGTCTTTTCATCGACACCCATGACGGCGCGTTTGCGGAAATCATCCACCACCCAATTGCCCGCCGTGAGCTGCAGTATCAAGTGGCCTTCGTAATCGTACAAGTACAAATGCGTGTAGCCGTCACGGCTGGATGCCCAGATAAATTCACGGGAATTCTTCAGGAACGACAGCTCGTCGTTCAAATCGATCCAGGTATTGCTGGTTTCAGTCAGTATGGTTCGAGCGTTGCCGGTACCGATATCGGCAAAGAGAAGATCCAATTTTCTCTGGCTGCGGCTCTCGCGTTGTACGCTCAAGGTTTTGCCGTCCGGCAGCCAGTTCACTCTCGCCAGATAAATATCTTGCTCGGGGCCTAAGTCGACCCATGTGACCGCGCCGCTCTTGATATCTATGACTCCCAGTCGAACCAGGACGTTGGGTCCGCCGGTGGTGGGGTAGCGCTGGGCGAAGGTAGCGACATTGTCCGCGGCGATCTCGAATCGTTCGGTCACTTTGATCGGAGTCTCGTCCACGCGTGCAAAGGCAATGTGTTTGCCATCGGGTGCCCACCAATAGCCGGTACTTCGGTCCATTTCCTCCTGAGCGATGAACTCAGCCATGCCGTTCTTGATGGGGCCGCCGCCATCCGTGGTGAGCGCTTTTTCCTGCTTGGCTGCGATGTCATAGCTGTAGAGATTCTGATCGCGCACATACGCGACGTAGCCGCCCGCCGGTGAAACTGTCGCGTCGGTGGCAAATCCGTGTGTATCGATGAGCTCCACCACCGGTTTCGCCTTCTTCTTGGCGAGTTGGTAGTAGTACAGCTTGCCGCTCAAGGGAAATAACACCGCATCGCCCGAGGGGGCAAATGTGTATTCCAAAATGCCCGACAGGGCCGCGGTTCTTTGCCGCTCGCGCCGCGCCAGTTCCTCATCTGAGAGCTTTTCCTGCTTGGGCGCGAGGGCTTTGGAGTCGACCAGCACGCGGGCCTGCCCGTCATGAATGTTGTACTCCCATAGGTCGAGACGGTCCTTGTCGTCCGCCTTGCCTTTGAGATACGTGACGCGCGAGCCGTCGGGCGAGATTTTGAGGCCGACAATCGTGGGACCTGCCAAGGCCGGTGCATCGAACAAGCGGTCGATGGTGAGTTCTGCGCCGCTTGCGCCTGTGGCCACCGCGCACGCCACCAATGCCGGCACCAGGTATCGGCCCGAGTTACGAGAGTCGGTCATGAAGGTCAGCCCTGTTCGTTGTGATAATTGCTGGAGATGGGAAGTGTATTACAGTCGCGTGAGGCGGTAGCAGACCTCTTGCAATTCAGTCAGCCCGCGCGCCTTGAGCCTGGGTTCGAGGTCCAATATTTCGTCTCGCGCCAGTTGCTCAATGGAATGATGGGCGGCGTATAGCCGGTGGATGTCATCGCCTGTCACGCTGAAAGGTGGCCCGCTCATTTGCGCTTGCGGATACTCCACCGCGATCAGCAGAGTTTGGGTGCCGGGATTTGCCAGAGCCGTAACATGCTCGACGTACGCTGCGCGCAACGCCGGTGTCCAGGAGATCAGGGATGCGCGATCGTAAACGCCCGACACCTTCCCAAGCAGGGCGGGAGTGAGCTTGAAGAAGTCCCCGAGGAACAGTGTGAGTCGCTCGGCCTCATATGCATCGAAGTCGCCGAGTGAGTGGCGCCTGGCCGGGATCCCCTGCTCCATGCAAAACGCTTCCACCGCGACGGGGGAGAGTTCCACGCCCGACACCCGATGACCTTGATCGCGCAGCCAGAGCAAGTCGAGACTCTTGCCGCAAAGCGGGACAAAAACCCGGCTATCGGCGGCTAGCCGCAACGTTGGCCAGTACGCCTTCAAATGCCGGTCGACGGCGGATTGATGAAAGCCGATTTGAGCCGTGCGCCAACGGTCTTCCCAGAACTCAGGTTGCACGCGCTAGGATTCCTCGGCGGAGTCCGAATGCAATTGATCTTCCGCCGTGCCGGATTCGTCCGGAATTTTGTGCTGCTCGGTGAGCCAGGCGCCCAGATCGATGAGCCGGCATCGGTCGCTGCAGAACGGCCGGTATTGCGATGCCGGCGACCATTCGACCTCGCGCCGGCACGTAGGACATTTGACTATCGCTGCCATCGACTCTTGAACCCAACCCTTAAGCGCAGCAGGTCAGCAGAAACGCCACATCGGCTTCGATGTGCACCGGACGCGCCGTGGCATCCAGCCAATTCAAAAAGCGTATGGTGCAGCGATGCTGGTTGCCGCTCATCTCGGGAAACAACTCGGTATCGGCAGGCAGGGTCACACGAACCAATTGGCAGGGATTCTCGCGATCGAACTGCAGCTGGAAAATGCCGCCGATCGCCATTTCGGACTTGCGCTTGGCGTTCTGACGCGTCAGCCATAACAATTCGGCGATACCATCGCACAGCGGCCGGATCAAGGCCAGCCAACTGTCGAACTCGGCGGCGCGAACATCCGCGGGACGATTCAACCAGTAAGAATAGTCCGGCAGGTCGAAGTCGCAGGTGCCGCCCGGGATGGCGCTGCGGTGCTTTACCGCGCTCAAGAATTCGGAATCACGTAGCGGCGCCATGAAGTTTCCGCCGATGGCGGACAGGTCGGTGCGCAGCTGGACCAGGTTCGACATCAACGACTTGAGCCGCGCCGGATCGACGCCGGTTTTGGTTTGGTACTCCTTGAGGATGTTCACCTGGCGTTCGAGTTCCTTGAGCACCTCGCTGCGTGAGTCGCCGCGGGCGGTGATGGCGAGAATCTCGAGCAGACTGGAGACGGCAGCGCGCGAACTCCAGGAAGTGGGTGATTCGCTGTGATACGTGGCCTGGGTGTAGAGAAATTCGAGGCGCAGGAAGGTGCGCATGCGCTCGTTGAGCGGCTGCTCGTAAACGATAGGCGCCGCCTCAGGTTCCGCCTCGGGGGAAATGTCAGGGTAAGAGTTCATGCTCCCTATTGTGAGCCAACCCAAGCCTTAGGGTAAACCTTGGATTTAGGTTAAATCTGTCAGGTAAGCCGAAGTTTGCGCCAAGTGTAAATATTTCTCATGTAGGAGATCGACCGCCTGGCGCAGATCCGCGACGCTTCCTGTGTTCAGCAGCACGTCATCGGCGGCTGCCAAACGCTGAGTGCGGCTGGCTTGAGAGGCCAGAATCGCGCGGGCTTGGGTTTCCGAGCAGCCGTCGCGCGCCTGCACCCGCTGCACTTGCGTTGCCTCATCTGCATCCACGACCAAGACTCGATGCACCCGCTCGCGCGCCCGTCCGCCTTCGATGAGCAAGGGAATGGCCATCACCAGGTAGGGTCCCTTCGCGGTGGCCGCTTGGCGTTCCATGTCGGCCCGAATCAAGGGATGCAGGATGGCATCCAAGGCTTGGCGCGAGGCGGGATCCTTGAATATCAAGGCGCGTAGCGCGCGTCGATCCAGGCTGCCGTTGACGTCGAGCACGCTCGGGCCGAAACGCCGCACGACCTGCTCCAATCCCGGTTTTCCGGGCTCAACGACATCGCGCGCGGCCACGTCGGCGTCGATCACCGGAACACCAAGTTCCGCGAAGCGTTGGGTTACCGTGCTCTTGCCGCTGGCGATGCCGCCGGTGAGGCCGATTCGCAGGCGTGGACTCATGACTTAATGCTTGAGACCCGATATGCGCAGGTAGCCGTTCAACAGCGCGTCCCCATACATCATGGCAATCCAGCCGGCGGCTGCCAGGTAGGGCCCAAAAGGCATGGGAGCGCTGCGGTCCCGACCGCGCAGGGCGATCATCAAGATGCCGAGTACCGCCCCGGTGGCCGCGGACAAGATGAGGACCAGAGGCAGCAACTTCCAGCCCAGCCAGGCGCCCAGGGCGGCAAACAGCTTGAAGTCGCCGTAGCCCATGCCTTCCTTGCCAGTAACCAGCTTGAACGCGTGGAACACCAGCCAGAGGCTTGCGTAGCCTGCCGCAGCGCCTATTACGGCATCCTTTGCCGACACCGGCAGGGCTGCGCCCACGGCTGGGCCCATCGCGACCGCTGCCACGAGCCCTGCCCACATCAGCGGCAACGTGATGTTGTCGGGCAGCAGTTGGTGGTCAACGTCGATGCCGGTCAGGGCAACCAAGCTCCACGTAACCAGCAAGCCGCACGCCGCCGAGACTCCAAAGCCAAAGTGCCAGGCCACCGACGCTGAAAGCACGCCGGTCGCCAGTTCCACCAAGGGATAGCGGGCGGAGATTTTGGTCTTACAGGACGCGCACCGTCCGCGAAGCACCAGCCAGCTCACCACCGGGATGTTCTGCCAGGCTGTGATGGGTGCCTTGCAGTTGGGGCAGGCGGAGCGGGGGGTGCTTAATGTGAAACGTGCGATCGGGGCCGGTTCCGGCGACGCGGCTGCGCCGGCGGCGAGCACATCAGCCGCTTGGGATCGCCACTCGCGCTCCAGCATGATGGGCAACCGATAGATGACGACATTAAGAAAACTACCGACGATCAGGCCGACCAAGAAGACAGACCCCGCGAATAGTGCGGGGCTGGATGAATAAAGCAGCGCGACGTCGTTCAGCATGGGCTAAACAACGATAACGGTCGTATGCCCGGAAGACGACTTAAATCGCTTGGCCGAGCTTGAAGATGGGCAGGTACATGGCGATGACCATGCCGCCGACCAGTACACCGAGAACTGCCATGATCATGGGCTCCATGAGGCTCGCCATGCTGTCGACCGCGTTGTCGACCTCGGCTTCGTAAAACTCGGCGACTTTCGCGGACATCGTGTCCAGAGATCCGGATTCTTCACCCACCGCGATCATCTGCACCACCATGTTTGGAAACAGCCCGGTGTTTTCCATGGCGCGCTGCAAGCGTTGACCCGTGGCTACCTCGTCCTTCATGCGCAAGGTGCCTTCTTCATAGACGATGTTGCCGGTGGCGCCGGCGACGGATTGCATCGCCTCGACCAACGGCACACCGGCGGCAAACATCGTCGACAGGGTGCGCGAAAAACGCGCAATCGCTGATTTGACCAATATGGGACCAATAATGGGAAATTTCAGCGCCATGCGATCCAGGAAGCGGCGCATATCTCTCGATCGCCTGTGAAAATACGTGAACGCATAGATCCCGCCGCCGGCCACCACTCCGACGATCCACCCTTGGTGCTGCATGAACTTAGACATGTTCACGACCATCTGTGTGAACGCCGGCAAATCGGCACCGAATCCTTTGAACAAAGACTCGAACTGCGGGATCACGAATATTAAAAGAATGACGCTGACAATGACTGCAACCACGAGGACTGCTATGGGATAAAACAGCGCCTTTTTGATTTTCTTTTTTAGCGCCTCTGTCTTCTCCTTGTAGGTCGCAATTTTATCCAGCAAAGATTCCAACGCACCCGCGTGCTCGCCGGCCTCAACCAGATTTACAAAAAGATCGTCGAAATAAAGAGGATGCTTTGCAAGCGACTCGTGCAGCGTGCTGCCGCCTTCGATGTTGGCCTTGATATCCAGCACCAGCTTTTGCATCGACGGCTTTTCATGGCCGTTGCCGATGATTTCGAAGGCCTGCACCATCGGGATACCGGCCGACATCATGGTCGCGAGCTGCCGGGCGAAAACGGCGATATCTTGCGGCACAGGTTTGCCGCCACCGCGTAAGCCGCTGCCCTGGGTTTTGACGCGAGTGGGTGCGACACCTTGTTTCCGCAGGTCCGCGCGCAGCGCCTGTTCGTTCGCCGCAAGCGCCTTGCCGCGGACTTTATGGCCGCGCTTGTCCTTGCCTTCCCAGATGTACTGGATGTCTCGCTTACTTGCCGTTGTAGATATCGCCATAATTCAATTCCTCTCAGCCAATCACTATTCGATGGTGACGCTGTTTACTTCTTCCAAACTCGTCGCGCCCGTCTTCACTTTCTCCAAACCGGAGCGGCGCAAATTCCACACGCCGTCCTTGACGGCCTGGTCATTAACGTTCATCGCGCCACCGCCTTCCATGATGATGCGGCCGATGGTGTCGGTGACCGGCATGACTTGGTAGATTCCCAGCCGTCCCTTGTAGCCGTCCGTGCATTGGCCGCAGCCGACAGCTCTGAATACCCTTATGCCGTTCGCGATGTCTGCCGGTTCGAAGCCCTCTTTTTTGGCGGCTTCAGCCGGGATATCGATGGGTTGTTTACAGTTGTTGCAGAGTTTGCGTGCCAGACGCTGCGCGATAATGAGGCTCACCGAGGTGGCAATCGCATAGGGCTTGACGCCCATGTCGACCAATCGTGTCAGCGTCTGGGGGGCGTCGTTCGTGTGCAACGTCGAGAGAACCAAGTGGCCGGTCTGCGCCGCTTTGATGGCGATTTCGGCCGTTTCCAGATCCCGAATTTCGCCGACCATGATCACGTCGGGATCTTGGCGCAAGAAGGCTCGCAGTGCCGATGCAAACGTCAGTCCTACCTTATTGTTGACGTTTACCTGATTGATGCCCGGCAAGTTAATTTCGGCCGGATCTTCGGCCGTCGAGATATTGGTATCCTCGGTATTGAGGATATTCAAGCCCGTGTAGAGCGACACCGTCTTACCGCTGCCCGTGGGCCCGGTGACCAAGATCATCCCTTGCGGCTTGGCGAGAAACTTAAGATACAGCTCGCGTTGGAAGGGCTCATAGCCGAGCGCATCGATGCCCAGCATGGCGCTGGAGGGATCGAGAATACGGGTGACGACCTTTTCGCCAAACAGAGTTGGGCAGGTGCTGACGCGGAAATCGATGGCGCGATTCTTTGACAGTCGCATCTTGATGCGTCCGTCTTGGGGTACTCGGCGTTCCGCGATATCAAGGCGTGCCATCACTTTCAAGCGCGCGACGATCTTGACCGCCAACTGCACCGGCGGCGTGGCGACTTCTTTGAGAACACCGTCCAAACGTGTTCGGATCCGGAACTGCTTTTCGTAGGGTTCGAAGTGAATGTCGGAGGCGCCTTTCTTGATGGCATCCAACATGATTTTGTTCACGAAACGCACGATCGGCGCATCTTCGACATCGTCGCGCCCTAATGCTTCCCCACTTGGGTCTTCGTCGCCTCCGGTGACTTCCAGATTTTCGAGATCAAAGTCATCGTCGGTGAGGCTGGGCATCACCGCCTCGGCCTGGTCGATGGCTTTTGTGACCGCGGCTTGCAGCTTGTTGTCCTCGACGACCACGAACTCGATGCTCATCGAGGTCTGGAATCGGATCTCATCCAGGGCGTGAAGATTGGTCGGATCGGCAACGGCCAGGAACAAGCGCTTGCCGCGCTTCATCAAGGGTAAGACGCGGTGCTTTTGCATGAGCTTTTCGCTCACCGCACGGACGGCGTCCATATCAATGGCCACGGCGTCCAAATCCAGCAGAGGCACGCCAAACTCGTTGGACGCGGAAATGGCAATATCGCGTGCGGTCGCCAGATTCATCGAGACAAGGTGGGTAACCAGGTTGGCGCGTTTTTCCTTTGCCTTGACGATGGCGTCCTGCATGGCATTCTCATCCAGCAGACCGTCTTGCACCAGCCGCTGGGCAAGACCGCCCAATGCCACACGACTGGCACTCCCAACCGACGCTATTGCGTTGTCATTCATGGACTTGCACTAAACCCCATGCCTGCTTTTAGTCTACTATCTGTAGCTAGCAGAGCAATTGTCAAATCATCCGTGGATAGTCGCACATTGGCGGCATGGCGCTCGTGACTTCGATCGCAAAATGAGCCCTCCCCACGGCTGGTGGCTCCGGCCGGTGGTCAGGGCAAAAAAAAGAAGCCCCTCTTTGGGAGGGGCTTCCGGTGCCTTGCACGGCGAAGAGTCCGCCGGCAGCGAATCGACACTACTTGCAGTTGGTCGGGACAAACTTGGTCTGGACGCCGGTCGCGCTAGCTGCCGCGCCCAAGGACTGCGCCGCCGCAGTTGAGTTGCCGGCCGAGGTGCAGGCCCAGTCAATATTGCCCGAAAGCGTGTTGGTGCTCGATAACGCAACCGTTGCAATGTACGGTGTAAGGACCAGATTGACGGCGGTTCCCAACTGCGGAATCGCAGTGTTGTTGTAGGTAACCGTGATCGCCCCTGAGGTTGTGCTTACCGCAATAGTTGAAACATACTTGGTCTTGCCGGCAGAGACGAAGCTGGCGTTCCATGAAGTTGCGGCCGCTTTGAGACCCACTACACCGCCGGACTGCCACGATTCGGCAACCGCCGTCTTCGCCGAATCCGCCAGATTCAGGCCTTCCGTCACTTTCGCGCGGATGGTGTAGTCCTGATACGCCGGGATGGCGATGGCGGCCAAGATACCGATGATGGCTACCACGATCATCAATTCGATGAGCGTGAAGCCCTTTTGCATTTGCTTAATCATTTTAACTCCTGAAGATGAACACGAAAGAAGGCATTCGAACCACGGCTTGCGCCAGTATCGAGAGGAGTAGCATGCGTCGTGCCAAGCGCATGCAGGGTGACTTAAGCATATGAATTTACTAAGAAATATGACGGACATCTACAAAGATATTGACATATATGCGTCGCAAGCGGGCGTCATGGCTGACACGCGGCGGCCACTAGTGACGAAATCTGTCACTCGTGAACGATCGGGAGGGGTCGCCGACGCGGACGGGCCTACTTAGACAGAGCCTTCAGAGGACCGATGAATTTCTCGTAGTTGCGCCAGCGAGCCACGGAACTCTTGTAAACCTTCTGGCGCACCTGCCAGGCGCTCGCAGTCGTCACCTGCCGCTTGTTCGTATGGAACTCCAGACACCGTGGATCCCACTCGAGACCGATGAAGTCGAGCATCTTGCGCGACCAGGTCTCTTGATCGGCGACCAGTTCCTCGTAGGGCACGTCCAGGATAAACCCAGGCGGTAGCACCGCGCGCCAATGCGCGATGATCCTCTGGTGTTC
>Ga0207025_1086_pt1 | contig 14788 bp, 11 predicted proteins | sample Alteio_BWMinCont_45_FD_153261 | JGI IMG/M metagenome (GOLD analysis project Ga0207025, IMG submission 153261) | Enriched cells from forest soil in Barre Woods Harvard Forest LTER site, Petersham, Massachusetts, United States -... | ecosystem: Environmental > Terrestrial > Soil > Temperate forest >... | reverse complement strand
CTCAAAAACCCGTATTAAGCCGGTTCAGCTTAACGGACCGTGTGGCCCTGGTGACAGGAGCCTGCGGCCAATTAGGGCGTCAATTTGTCCAGGCCTTGGCCGAGGCAGGCGCCCGGGTGGTACTCTGCGATATTGCCAAACGACCGGTCCTCGCACTGGCCAAGCATTACGCCGAAGTATACCGCTCGCCCATGCTGGGGCTTTCGATGGATGTAACGCGCCCCGTGAGCATTGAAGCCGGTCTCCGCCAGGTAAAGCGCTGGGCAGGGTCGCTCGATATCCTGGTCAATAACGCCGGGATGGGCCTGTTTACCCCTTGGGAGTCGCGGACGGAAAAAGAAGCCAATCGCATTATCGATTTAAATATAAAAGGCGTCCTCTGGTGCACCAAGATCTTTTCGCGTTTCATGCGTCAATGTCGCCGGGGGTCGATTATCAATATCGGGTCCATCTATGGCCTGGTGTCAGCGGACCCACGCATCTATGGGAAGTCGGGCCGAAACAGCGCTGAACTTTACGCAGCCACCAAAGGAGGCGTGATCCAGATGACGCGATATATGGCAGTCCATCTGGCGCCGTACAACATTCGCGTGAACAGCATCACCCCCGGGGGCGTCTTTCAACATCAAGAAAAAGCGTTTGTAAAGAAGTATGCGGATAAAACACCTTTGCATCGGATGGCCCAGGAGGACGAGTTGAATGGAGCCGTCGTATTCCTTGCCTCCGAAGCGTCTTCCTATGTGACCGGCCATAATCTGGTGGTCGATGGGGGATTTACGGCATGGTAAAAAAAGCTGGTATCATCCAGGCGCGCTACGGCTCGACCCGCTTTCCCCACAAAGTACTTGAACGCGTTGACGGCAAACCCCTGCTACAACTGCAATGGGAAAGGTTGCAGCGTGCGAAGACCCTCGACACCATTATTCTTGCGACCACCGGGTCTCCCATCGATGATCCCATTTTTGAAATCGCCGAAAAATTGAAGATGCCGGTCTTTCGCGGGTCGGAGCGGGATGTGTTAGACCGCTATTACCGGGCAGCCAAGCATTTTGGGATTGACGTCGTGGCGCGCATCACATCGGATTGCCCGCTGCTGGATCCCGCCGTCGTAGACCAGGTGATGGATGTTTATTTAAGGGACCCCTCGCGTTTTGATTTTGTGGCGAATAACACGCCCCCTTCGGCTACGTTTCCTGACGGTATGGATGTCGAAGTATTTTCTATGTCGCTGTTGGAACGCGCCTGGAGGGAAGCTGTCAAGCCCTCCGAACGTGAGCATGTGACTTTCTTTTTCTGGAAGCAGCCGGAACGCTTTAAACTGCACCGCGTGGATGCGCCGGAAGATTGGTCTCACTATCGCTTGACTGTCGATTACCCGGAAGACCTGGAAGTGATCCGACGACTGGTGGACCATTTCCATACAACGAACAAGTTTGGCAGCTTGCCGGAAATCATCGCCTACTTGAGAGATCCTGCGGCCCGGCTTCCAAAAAGCACGCATGTCTTTGGAGAAGGGTGGCAGCCTTCCTTGCAGCAAGATGCCCTGGCCGATACCGTCCAAACGGTCAAAGCGCCAGCGCTGAAACTTCAAAAAACAGAGGCCGCCTGGAAGCGGGCCCTGACGCTCATTCCCACCGGGGCTCAAACGTTTTCCAAAACACCGAATCAATTTGTCGCCGGAGTGGCCCCTAAAATGGTGGCACGGGGCCGCGGCAGCCGTGTCTGGGACCTGGATGGGAATGAATATCTGGATTACACCCTGTCGCTCGGTCCCACACTGCTCGGGCATTCTCATCCCGAAGTGAATCGCGCGGCCGCCCGGTGCGCGGACGAAACCTTCAATTGCCCACCCTTGCCGCATGTTCTGGAGTCTGACTTGGCGGAGACCTTGCGCCGCTTGATCCCTTCCGCGGAGATGGTGAAATACGGAAAAAATGGGTCCGACGTTACGACCGCGGCGGTCCGAGTAGCGCGAGCGTATACCGGGCGGGACCATGTGGCTTTTTGCGGATATCACGGTTGGCATGACTGGCATATCGGAGCCACGTCACGGAAGAAAGGGGTCCCCGAAGCCGTACAGCGCCTCACCCACCGGTTTCAGTACAACAAGATTGAAACGCTGAAGAAAATTCTTTCAGACCATCCCGGGCAGGTCGCGGCAGTTATCCTGGAACCCGTGGGCCATACGCCGCCTGAAAACCAGTTTCTCGAAAAGGTCAAACACCTCACGCAAGAGCACGGAGCGGTTCTGATCTTTGACGAAATAATCACCGGTTTCCGGATCGATCTCGGAGGGGCTCAAACGTTTTTCGGGGTGACACCGGATCTTTCGACGTTTGGCAAAGCCATGGCCAACGGGTATCCAATCTCCGTGCTTTGCGGGCGCAAGGACCTCATGGAGCAGTTAGAAGAAGTTTTTTTTTCGTTTACCTTTGGCGGGGAACTGCCCACGATCGCGGCGGCCCTTAAAACCATCGAAATTCTTGAGCGGGACAAGGTTCTTCCGTATATCGCCCAGCAGGGCACCCGATTGCGGGACGGTTTCAACCAGGCCGCCAAAGGACTCAGTATCCCCTTCGCACGGTGCGTAGGCATGGATTTCTGGCCCGAAATCATGTTCGATGCGGCGGGCGGTTTTTCCTCTCTTGAACTTCTCACCCTTTTCCAGCAGGAAATCGTGCGGCGCGGCATCCTCACCCGGGCCCCCTTGTTCGTATCAGCCGCCCACAGTCCCTGCGATATCACCGTAACACTGCGAATTTTCCGGGACGCGTTGGCGGTCGTCAAGCTGGCCGTGCAAAACGGCAGCGTGAAGGCCTGGACGGAGGGTGATCTGATTCATCCCGTCATTCGAAACGAGTCTTCCCCGGACCCCGCACCAAACGTCATCCAGCAACTCCATCCGAGCTGAGATGAGAGTTTTTAAACCAAGAAGTTTTCGCAGCGCTATGGGTCTTTCAATGTTTTTTACGCTGGCGAGCAAGGCGGTCGGTTACCTGCGGCAACTTCTCGTTGCTTTCTTCTACGGCGTATCACGCGATCTCGACATCTATCTGATGGCCTTCAGCCTTACGATGCTGCTCATTTTTGCGTACACCACCTGGTTTGACCAGATCGCCGTCGCTCGTCTAGTGCAAACGTATGAGAAGGAGGGGGAGGAGCGTTTCCAGTCTCTGTCGGCTTCCCTCTTCTCGTTCTCCGTTTTAACAGGAATGGTTCTGGCCCTTCTCTTCATAATCGTTTTTCCAATCGCCTGCTGGGCATTAAGCCACGGGTTTGCACCGGCTGAACGGCTTCGCGTACGTCATATGGCCATGTTCTTTCTTCCCTGGATACTGATTATTTTTCCTTACAGCGCGGCCTCGGCCATCGTAAAGAGTCGACGTTATTACGACGTGGCCATGCTGGCCGACTTTATTGTTTCCTTGGTGGCGACGGCTGGATTCGCTATCGCACACAGGCATCTAGTTTCTCTCCCGCTGGCCCTCGGGGCCGGATATCTACTTTCCCTGACAGGGCTTGTCGCCTTCTGTTTGCGATTCACCCCTCTGATCGGGTCGGTATGGACCGAGCAAATCCGCCCGGTTTACCGCAACTTTCGAGAGTTGTTCCTGGTCAATCAAATGGGGAATCTGGGCAATGCCTTCGACCGGTTTTTTCAATCCCATCTGATCCCCGGTTCCATCTCCGCCTATAATTATGCACTCCAAGCGCAGGCTCCCCTGCAAGAATTTCTCGCGTTCGACGAGTTGTTTATCGTGCCCTTGTCCTCAGAACAACAGCGCATCCAGAAATTGCAGCGGCTAATCTCGGGGATCTTACTTTTGACCGTCCCGTTGACTTTTTTCCTGTTTACTTGCTCCAGTGACATTGTTCAATTTTTTTACGAACGCGGTCATTTCGACGTTTCCGCCCGGGTCCTGACGTCCGGTGTTTTTCGAGTGCTCGCCTTCGGGATAGTATCAGCAGCGATTGGAACGCCCCTGGCACGGATGCTGCAGATCTTTGATCGGCAGGTCTACAATGGCGTCATCAGTTTAGGGTCCTCCGTGTTGTTCCTTCTACTCAACATGCTTTTCGTTTTCCGGCTCAAGATGGATGTGCTTGGAATTGCCTGCGCCCTAGTAGCGAAAAGCTACTTTTCGGCTCTGTTTGCGCTTTACTGGCTGCATCATTTTTCTGTCCGGATGGATTATCTCCGTCTGTTGACCTACCTGGGTTACGCGTTGATCGTCGCTCTGATAGCGGTGAGGGTGGTGTGCTGGCTGCCGAGGCTGAATTCGTCCCTAGTGAACTTGCTTATTGCCGGTACCGCATTCGGAGCGATCGTCACACTGCTCTACTGGCCCGTCCGTGCCAACATCAAATTTATTGTCTATGGATAACGGGGAGGCATCTGCAATTCTATGAAAATAGTCCTTTACGGCCATTGCGGCTTTCCTTACCTTTATCGCGAAGTCATCCTTCGGGCGAAAGAAATGCACAGTCCGATAGAATGGAAAATTATTCTTCTATCGTGGCGCCACCGAGCCCTTTTTGACGGAGTGCTCCCTTCCGAAAGCGTCTTTTACGTATCCGACCGAATCAATCAGCTCATGAAAGAACCGATGCCCGATTTGACGTGCCTTCGGTCCTATCCCGGCTCCCTCTTCAAAGATATCGCCACGGATAAAAACTTTCCAGGCATGTTGGGACGTAAACCGAAAGACTATCAACTCAAGAATGCGGTCGCCTATTACCGGGCCTACAAGGACTATTTGCTGAAAGAAAAACCGGACGCCGTTTTATTCCCTGTGACGGAGTCGTTTGATGGCATCGTGCTTTACTCGGTGGCCCGAGAATTGGTCATTCCGACCATTTTTGCTACGTCCTCCCGCAATTTTCGCATCACATTTTTCTCGCCAACTCCCAATGAAGAATTACCAGCCTATGTTTTTCGTGAAATGATCCTGCCGGAGGTGAAAACGAAGGCTGCCCAATGGGTCCAAGACAACGAAAAGAATCCAATCTCATCCTTAGGCTATACCTATACGCCCACTCCGGAGGAGTTAATCCCTTTCAATAAATTAACACCGGTTAGAAAGAAACTCTGGCGCCTCCCCCGATGGCTATGGGACCTTATCCAGGACGCACGCCGTGAACCGCATGTCTCTCGGCCAAACCCGCTGTGGTTTCAACCCATCGCCCAGTTTTGGTGGCTTGCCATGCTGATTAGCCGCGTGAAAGGGACTTTTCGTCGGCGCTTTTTTGACCTTCGGGACACCCGCCAACTGCCTCCGCGGTTCATCTATTTTCCGCTCCATGTTCAACATGAGCTTTCCATCATGACCCTGGCACCGTACTTCATCGATCAGCTGCGAGCCATTGATTTGCTGCTTTACAATATGCCGTCTGATCATTACCTGGTGGTCAAGGAACATCCTGTCATGCGGGGACGACGGGAAGTGCAAGCGTACAAGGCGCTTCAACGTAAAGCTGGACTGATTCTGGCCGATCACGATATTCCCAGCCATGAGCTGATTATGCGGGCGTCCCTGACGGTCACCATTACCGGGACCGCCGCTCTGGAAGCCCTCCTGCTCGGGCGTCCTTCTTTAATACTCGGCAAGACATTTTTTTCTTCCTGGCTACCGATGCTGACCTCTATTGATCATTTTGACGAAACGCTTCGGTCCGCTATGGCGACCTCCACGGAGGACATTCATGCCAAAGCAATCGACTGCGTATCCCATGTGCTTCAAGCGGGCTACGATTTTGTCTTTTTTGATCCTCACGGCGTGGGATTTGATTCCGATTACACCATGAATCGCAGGAATATTGATGTTTTTTTGCAATCGCTGGATGACCATTTCCGGCGAATGGCTAATCTAAAACGGTGAGGGCAGGATGACCCGGAATTTGTTAGTGTTTATGGCCAAACCCCGGCAGAACAACTTTGGCGGCAATGATACCTTTGCGATCCAACTCATTGAACGTTGGCCGGACAAACGAGACCACATCGTCTTCGCCATCAACGCCTCGCATCCTTGCGCGGACCTGTTTGAATCACGTCTCCGGCAACGGGCCGAGCTACTGCGGTTGAACGAAGAATTAATCATCGAAAAAAGAGCCCGTTTATCGTCCTACTTCGCGCCTCGCGGAAAAGTGGTCTCCATCCTTCTCGAAGCCGGCCTGGACATCCTCCGACCTTTCTTGGCCGTGGCCGCTATTTTCCGTTTGTATCGTGTGCTCAGCATGTTTCACCCCGAGGTTGTCATCTTAAACGTCGGGGGAAACCCGCCCGAAGATTTGGGCTGGCGGATGATGCTCGCCGCATGGCTTAGAAGAACACCGCAAATTATTCTTGTCAATCACAGTTTTCCAGGTCATGCCACCAATCCCTTCCGCAGAATAGGTCTTCTCATTTTGCAACGAATGACCAAGTTTTTTTGTGACGTGCTGGTGGTTCCTTCCCAAGATATGGCAGTAGCTACGGCTCGGTCCATGCGAGACAGACGCCCCCCTATTGTCATTCCAAACGGAATTGAACCCGAACCCGAACCCGGGCTTTCCTACGAAGAAAAACGAAAGGTCCTTGGATTAAAGAAATCTATGATTATTGGCGCGTTGGCCAGCATGGAAGAGTGCAAAGGCATCTATTATCTCGTCGAAGCTATGAAAGGGGTTGTTCAACAATATCCCGACGTAGAATTGATTATTATTGGAGTTCCGGTAGACCCCGACTATGTCAAGAATGTTCTGCAGCTTATCCGTACACTTGGGTTGGAAACTCATGTAAAGTATGTCGGATATCTTCCCCAGGCCCATCAATACTTTGAATGTATAGACATTGGTGTGGTACCCTCCGTTTACGCCGAAAGCTTTGGAATCGTTGCGATCGAAGCGATGCGTTATGCAAAACCTGTGGTGGCCGCTCGCACGGGAGGATTAAAAGAGATTGTGGTAGACGGGGAAACAGGGTATCTCGTAGCTCCACGCGATTCGGAAGCCCTGGCAGCGGCGCTGAAGAAGCTATTAGCCTCCCCTTCACTCAGAGAATCTATGGGGCAGGAAGGGAAAAAGCGGTTTCTCTCTCTCTATATAACTTCCAAAATGGTGGACAGGTACTATCAACTAACACAAGGCACATCCTCTTTACCATCGATTCCGTTCAAAAGTTCCTAGTGTTCCCGGACAGTAATGTGCATAGAAACCATGATAATGATGAGGCGATAGTATGGTGGAATTATCTGGATGTTCCTTTTTAGAGAACATCCGCCGTTTCGAAGTAGAACGTGTCCGAGCATTTTTTGAGCCGGCGATATCGGTCCTGGAAATCGGCGGTGCGGATGGATGTCAGGCGAGCGTGATCGCTTCCTGGGGATGTTCCATTCGCTCCCTTGATATCGCTGAGCGGCCTGAGTATGAGAAGACCTATTACCGGGTCGAAACGTACAACGGCTCCCATATTCCGTTTCCGGCGGCCCATTTTGACATCCTTTTCTCTTCGAATGTGCTGGAGCATGTCCGGGACATCCCGTCCATGCTGGAAGAGATCCATCGAGTCCTTAAAAACGACGGGGTTTGCATTCAAATTCTACCCAGTCCGGCCTGGAGGTTCTGGACAATGGTAACTCACTACCCCTCCCTGTTAATGTCCGCGATTCGTGAAGGAAGGGGAGAAGCACACCCCTATAATCATCCCCCAGAAAAATCTTCTCATAAACGCACTTTGGGAGATAAACTGAAGCAGGCATTCTTTCCGCCACCCCATGGGGAATATCGGACGTCCATTTCGGAACTCTATTATTTCAGCGCACACCGCTGGAAACAGGTGTTTCGAATGCACGGCTTCCAGATACTCCGAATCCAACCAGCAGGTCTGTTCTACACTGGGCACTTCTTATACCCAGGGCTTTCGCTTACTTTGCGGCACAGCCTGGCTTCTATCGGCGGGTCCGCGATGCTCATTTATATTTTGAAAAAGGCACCCGAGGGTCCATGAAGATCGCGATGTTAATCTCACAGTTTCCACCCTCAGTGGGGGGAACCGAGCGGCAGGCCTTTCTCGTGTCACGGGAACTTGCTCGGTCGGGCATTGATGTGCAGGTGATTACCCAGCGTTATCAAAGGAATCTCGCTCGGCAAGAACGTGTCGAGGGCATTGAAATTCAACGGCTGGGGTTCCCCGGGACAACACGTTTGGCCTCACTCTTCTTTTTGATCAGAGGTTTCTTTTATCTGGCTTTCAAACGCCCCCGACCAGATGTTTTACACGCCCATATGATCGCAGCACCAGCTCTCCTTACGTGGATCGCGGGGATATGCTTCAACAGGAAAACGATAGTTAAAGTGGCCTGTTCAGGCCCCTATGGAGATGTTTTGACATCGCGAGAGACGTGGTATGGAAAACTGAAGTTGTGGAGCGTTTTAAAATGGACAGATTGCTTCGTGTGCTTAACGAACGAAATGGAACAGGAAGTGCTCAAAGCCGGCGCTAAGGCCGCTAAGCTGGTACGGATCCCTAACGGAGTGGATACGCAGCGATTTCGTCCTGTGGTTTCAGAAGAAGAGCATATAAAACTGCGTTCAACACTGGGCTTGCCGGCAGGTCGGTGGATCGTTTTCGCGGGGAGACTGACTCCGCAAAAACGTCCCGGGGTACTGCTGGATGCTTTCATCCGCTGCAAGGCCATGCTTCCCGATGCGAATCTGCTGTTTCTGGGAGATGGGCCGGAGAAGAATCGTTTGGAAAAGAAGATACAGGCCGAAAACCTTTCGTCTCGTGTCCTAGTGCGAGGCAACCAGTCAGAAATGGACGCTTTTTATCGTTCGGCTGATTTGTTTGTGCTCCCCAGCGCCGCCGAAGGTCTTTCAAACAGCCTCCTGGAAGCGATGGCGTGCGGACTTCCCTGTATCACCAGCGACCAGGGACGAGGGGAATTGATCCAAAACGATCGGACCGGATTGGTTGTCCCTTTGGATCAACCGGAGTCGCTGTCACGCGCGATACAGGATCTGCTGCAAAATCCAACTCGGGCCCAGGCGCTAGGCAGCGCTGCAAGGAAAAAGATTGAAGAAGAGTATCGAATTGAAACGGTGGCCCAGAAATACGCGGCCCTCTACCGTGAGCTTGTGGGGAGCACGGCTTAATTCGATGCTGAAGCGCTTTCAATTCGGAAAGAATTGGGCCGATTACCTGGGCCAGATCTCTGATGAACATCTTCAAAAGGCGCAGGATTCGTTTCAGCAATTTACAGGTCTTCAGGAGTTAAAGGGACTGCGCTTTTTAGATGTCGGATGTGGAAGCGGTATTCATTCTTGGGTCGCCTACCGCTTTGGGGCACGGACCATCGTTAGTTTTGATTACGATGCCGACTCCGTTCAAACCTGCGCCCGATTAAAAGAAACGCACGCCCCGCAAGCCGCTTTGTGGGAAATCCGACAGGGCGATATCCTGAATCAGGGCTTTGTGAACTCTTTGGGAACCTTCGAATTCGTCTATGCTTGGGGGGTGCTGCATCACACCGGCCGGATGTGGCAAGCGATCGAAAATACGCTGCGCTGCGTCGCGGAGGGGGGAAAATTCCATCTAGCGATCTACAACCGTCATTGGACGTCGCCGATCTGGAGAATCATCAAATGGACTTATTGCCATAGCCCTTCTTTCATCCAGAAAAGTCTGCTGTATACTTACGCGAAGCTAATCTTTTTAAAGGCCTGGCTGCGGCATCGAGGTCGTACGGCGGATTGGGTGGCTCATTATTCAGCGGACCGCGGTATGCTCCTGTTAAACAATTTGCATGATTGGCTGGGGGGCTATCCTTACGAATATGCTTCTCCAGAGGAAATCCAGCAATTCGTCGCCCGATTTAATTTCACGTGCGTGAAAGTGATCCCGAATCGAGGCACCGGCTGTTCAGAATTCTTATTTCTGAAAGGAAAATAAACCCTCGTGTGCGGTGTCTGCGGCATCGTTAACAAGTCGAACCAACCTGTCTCGCTTGAGCTCTTGCAGGACATGACGCGGACGATGCGTCACCGCGGGCCGGACGATGAGGGCTTTTACTCGCGCCAGAACGTCGGGCTCGGCTTCCAACGGCTGTCGATCATCGACCTCAGTGGCGGCCATCAACCGATGTCGAACGAGGACGACTCGCTTTGGATCGTTTTCAACGGGGAAATCTACAACTTCCAAAGCCTGCGCGAGGAACTCGAAAAGACCGGACGTCACCGTTTCAAAACGCATTCCGACACCGAGATCATTCTGCATCTTTATGAAGAGCATAGCGAGGCCTGTGTGGAACGCCTGCGCGGCATGTTTGCCTTCGCGATCTGGGATATCAAGAACCAAACGCTGTTTCTTGCCCGGGACCGTTTTGGTAAGAAGCCTCTGGTTTACGCTGACCTTTCGAATTCCTTTCTGTTTTCATCAGAGTTGAAATGCCTTTTGAAGCATCCCGACGTCCGGAAGGATATCGATTACACCGCGATTGATCATTACCTCACCTACCAGTACATCCCCAGCCCGATGACGATCTTTAAATCAGTCCGGAAGCTCCCGCCTGCCCACACGCTGACATGGAAAGCGGGAAAAACGACGCTCCGTCACTACTGGGAACTGAAGTACCTGCCGAAAACGACACTTACTTTTCAGGAAGCCGGGCAGGCCATGGCCGCTAAACTCAAGGAAGCGACGAAGCTGCGTATGATCGCCGATGTCCCGCTGGGCGCCTTTTTGTCCGGGGGTCGGGACTCTTCCGCGGTGGTAGGCATGATGAGCGAGCTCTCGCCGCGCCCGGTAAAAACGTTTTCCATCGGTTTCGAAGAAGCCGAGTTCTCCGAGCTGAACTACGCCCGCGCCGTCGCACGCCACTTCCATACCGATCATCAGGAATTCATCGTCAAGTCGGAAACGATCGACATTCTGCCCAAGCTCGCGTGGTTCTACAGTGAGCCTTTCGCCGATTCCAGCGCGGTGCCGTCCTATTACGTCTCGAAGATGACACGCCAGCACGTGACGGTAGCCCTGAATGGCGACGGCGGGGATGAAACGCTCGGGGGCTACCAACGCTACCAGGCGATGAAATTCATGCTGCTTTGGTCGAAAGTACCTCGGCCCGTGCGCCAGGCATTTTACCGCTCGCTTACACTTCTGCCAGACGGGACCCCGCCGTTTTCCTTTACCTGGAGGTTGAAGCGGCTGTTCCGGCTCGGGCTGGATGACCCGCGAACGCTCTATCTGGATGCGCTCTGTTACTTTCACGAAAGCCAGAAGCAGGACCTCTACACACCGTTCTTGAAAGAGCAGGTTCAGAACATCTCGGCGCCGGATTACATTCTTTCTCTTTTGAACCGCAGTCAATCGCTCCCTGGGATCGATCCCTTTCTTTATACGGACCTGCGATCCTATCTACCTGAATGTCTCATGGTCAAAATGGACATCGCTTCCATGGCCAACTCGCTGGAAACGCGCTCGCCGTTTCTTGACCACGAATTCGTGGAACTCACCGCAACATTCCCGTCCTCCTGGAAGCTGCATGGACTGTTCCACCTCAAATATATCTTTGACAAGACCTTCAAAGGCTGGCTGCCTGACGAGGTGATCACCCGCGGGAAGCAGGGGTTCGGACTGCCGATGAGCCGCTGGTTTCGAGGAAATCTACGAAACTATTTAGAAGGGACGCTTCTATCGGACAAAGCGTTGTCGCGCGGCTTGTTTCAAAAACCGGCCCTGGAGCTCCTTTTGGCTGAAAACAGAACCCTGAAAAAAGACCACAGCTACCGCCTTTGGGCCCTGCTGATGCTCGAACAGTGGTACCAAGTATACATGGACTAGTCCCAACTGCTTCATCGTTTCTCCAGAATAATTGTCTGAAAAAGCGGAAAAATACGAGGAGAACGCGACAGGAACAGATCCAGCTGTTTCAAGGCAGAATGCGTAAAAGAGGGGGCCATCTCGCGCCACGAGAGCCCGCCGGATAATAGATAGCGTGTGACCGTATGCGGTTGGATAACGCGAATTTGAAGATCTGGAAAATGCGTCTCGAAGAGCGTTCGGTCACGGGAGAAAATGATCCAGGGCAAAGCTTGATTGGAACCGGTCAGCCGTCCCGATCCCTGAACGGACCACGAGCTCGCGTTCTCATCAAACGGTTCGTGATGGGCTTTTTTGAATACGATCCGTCCCAGCCAGGAGTTGTAGGGTTCGATCATTACCACACGACCCCTCGAGACAAGGCTGCGCAAGGCTTCCTTGAAAAAAGCCATCGGGTCGGGCAAATGATGGAGCACGTTTAACATGAAGATGCCTTTGAGTTCGCGGTCGCCAAAGGGCAAATGGCCCGCATCAACGACTCGGTCGACTAAGGGATCCTCGCATATCTCCGAAGTCACGACCTCCGACAATCGTTCCTTCAAAAACCCGCCCCCTGACCCAAGCTCCAGAAGCTTGCCCGGCAAGCTAGCGAGAAGCGCGGTTTGCTCGCCAAACACCGCATAATAATCTTCATACATCGCCTTCAACAATTTTTTGCGTTGGACAATTGAACGATGAACGCGCACCGCCTCAGGGGAATCCAGATCCAATCCCCTGACTTCTGGCAACCCAAAAATCCGCTCCAAAAACGCTCCGGAAAAGCCTTTCATGCACGCATTCCTCTCGCTTGGCTCGATATCGAAAGCAGAATAGCAGTTCTGTTAAATCCGATCAAAATACTGGTGGCTAGAGTTTTATTGAATATTAAGTTATATTTGTGCGAATTCAGACCCAATGACAAAGCCTTTTATTCTCCCTCCCCCGGGTTCCCTGGCGCCCGCTGATAATTCAGATCCTTTACCGTTTTACTATCGCCCTTTGATAGGTGCCCTTTACAAGGCTCGTCTTGACGTGGGATTGCAGATGCTTCCTGAACGATGCGACTCTCTGTTGGAAATTGGCTATGGCTCGGGGATCTTAATGCCTTCCTTGGCCGCCCGATGTAATCATTTGTTCGGTGTAGACATACATTCGAAAAATCTCGAAGTGGGTCAAGCTCTTCAACGGTTGGGCATCACTCCTACTTTGTTGAGTCATGACGCGCGCCAGTTGCCATTTTCTGATGGTCGTTTTGATGTGATCGTTGCGTTTTCTTTTCTAGAACACGTTAAACCGCTGGAACCTTTCCTGAAGGAAATGTGGAGGGTTCTTCGAACCCCGGGTCATTTGATTTTAGGGATGCCGATGGTCAACAAACTATTTAATCGACTTTTTCCTTTGATTGGTTTCTCAGGAATTGAGGATCACCACATTTCATCACCACCGGACCTGGTTCACTCTCTTAAAATCCTCCGCTGGGAATGGACTGAACGCGGCATGCCTGCTTTTTTGCCTTCTGCCCTTCGCTTTTACAGAGTCTTTCATATCAACAAACGCGATGACCCAATCTAACCTGTCTGTTTCCTCGTCCTCTTCAAAAGTCCTAGGTTGGGCGTTGATCGGTTTTCTCGTCGTGGGGATGCTGACCTTGCGACTGCAAACCGTATTGACATGCGGGGTCTTTCACTTCGATGAGGCCTACTACCTCCTCGAAGCAAAAACCTTTCGTGAAGCGGCAGACCAATTACCCCAATTACTCAGCGGACACTTGACGTTATCAGAATTCAAGAACCGCCAGATGGCGGAGGGGAATCTGTTCCCGCCGGGCACAGCCAAACCCTTCTTTTCATCCTTGCTCATCATCTTTGGACTTCTTCCAATACCCCTTGAGGCCGCGGGCAATTTATTGTCATTAGTCGCAGCCATTCTCGCAGGTCCGGCCCTTTACATCGGCGCACGCACCCTCGGGACCCCTAAGGAAGAATCGGTCCTTTTGGCGGTCCTGCTCTTTGTGTCTCCAATCGTCACTTATTACGGTGATAGCAACCTGCCCAACGTCGTGGCTTTCACGCTTTTTCTCTTTTCGCTCGGGGCTATACTTAAGGGCGATTTCATGATGGCAGGCCTTTATTTAGGACTAACGTTGACTACGCATTACGGGACTCTGCCCAGTGTGCTTCTTTGCCTGATATGGTTGATGTATGAGATTCTGGAATCAATAAATCCGCAGAAAACGAAATGGCTTTATACAATTCGGGTGTTTATCATCTTCTTAAGTCCTGTCTTCGTCTTTGAAGGGATATACCAGTTTGTCAAATGGAAGTTTTCAGCCTATTGGAAAGACATTACCTACCGCACCTATATAGAGCAATTATTCAGGCAGGTTTTTGCCAATGCCCCTGAGGGGCATCTGGAATTCTCAAGGCTCCATCGCAACCTGCATGTTTTCGAAGGTTTTGTCAAAACCCAGGGGCTCGTGCTTACATTCATTATGTTAGCCAGTCTCATGGCGCTCTGGTTGCAATCGAAATCTTTAAACAGACGCTCCAGAGGATTTCTCTGTGTTGCGACCACACTGCTGTTATTTTGGTTGTTGAATCCTGGATATGTAGTCTCGCGGATCGCCATGTTTCTACTCCCCGGGCTGTATCTGACTTTGGCATTGGCGATCAATCTTTGGCATCGGGGGGACTTGAGAAGAATCTATCTCATCAGGAGCGCGTTGGTTCTCCTTATTCTAAGTTCATCATTCCGCTCTTGGCACATCATTAAAGCCCGCATAAGCCCTTACCCTGATGCCAAGAATTACCTTGCTCAAATTGGTTATCAGGGTCCTGTAATAGATCCCTCCAACATCTTGGTCTGGCAATATTACCTCGGGCGGCGCGTGGATTTTGAAAAAGGCTATCAAATGAACTTTCCGATGCTTAAAAAACATGCTTTCATCCTGCT
>Ga0207025_1084_pt1 | contig 14889 bp, 15 predicted proteins | sample Alteio_BWMinCont_45_FD_153261 | JGI IMG/M metagenome (GOLD analysis project Ga0207025, IMG submission 153261) | Enriched cells from forest soil in Barre Woods Harvard Forest LTER site, Petersham, Massachusetts, United States -... | ecosystem: Environmental > Terrestrial > Soil > Temperate forest >... | reverse complement strand
AAATAACTTCAGTCGGCGCTGTTGATGAATTAGGGCAGCCCATCACGAAAGACCATCGCCTTGCGGCTAGCTCACATAGTTTGACGATTGATGCGCGAATGGTCCGGCGTGGTTTGGAAATGAGATTGGTGATTGCTGGCGATGGCGACGATGAACCGCTGCGGATGAATCAATCGCTTATTAAGGCTATTGCGCGCGGGCGTCATTGGTATGAGCAGCTCATTTCCAGGAATCACATCACGCTCACTGAATTGGCTGCAGAAAGTGGCGTGAATGACCAGTATGCAAGCCGTATCTTGCGAGCAGCGTTTATCGCCCCCGATATTGTTGAGGCCATTCTTGAAGGTAAGCAGCCGAGTGGTATGACGTTAAACAAATTGTTAGATAACTTGCCGCTGGATTGGTGTGAACAGCGACGATTATTGAATTTTTAGTGCAATGTAATGACTGATCACGGTGAATCTTGATGTCAGCGTCAAAATGACGCTATTGGCTGTAGCAAATTCTATTTGGGCAGCTAATGTAAGACCCGTTTGATTTTTAATAGTTGAAAATGAGGTTAGGTGTCAAACCAAAGAAACCTAATCATTCAATTAATTCGGCCCAGTCATGGAGTCAAACATCGCTTGCCGTGCACTTTTTGATGCCGAAAAATAGGCCAACATGATTTGGGCGAATTTATCGTCTTCACAAAAGAAATAAGCCGTGGGTACTTGTAAAATATTTGCCATCTGCTCAATGATTGCAAACGGCGGCTCATGTATGCCAGTCTCGTAGCGACTTATTCTAGCGCTACTACTCCCTTCATCTAGTCCCATCAGCACCCCGAGGCGGTCTTGTGCGATGCCTGCTCGTAGCCTTGCTTCTTTAAAGCGGCGGCAAAATAGAGTTTGTGTGGATAAATGTTTAGACATCCACCGATAATCGTAGATTCTGCTTGATTATTCTCTACGAAATACGTAGATTGTCCGTGGGTAGAAATTAATTCTATTTCCCTCCCTAACACATAGGGCGTTCAATTAACCAAGGATAACAATGAAAAATGTATTGATAATTTTGACTGCGATAATATTAGCGGCATGTGCTTCATCGGGCGTGATGGTCGATCAATCAAAGGTAGATAAATTCCAGAAAGGTGTCACCACAGAAGCTGATGTATACGGTGCGTTGGGAAAACCGACGACCGTAACGGTATCAAACGGTATGAAAATTCTGACTTATGTAGGCTCGCAGGCACAATTGAAAGCGGCTTCATTTATTCCTGTCGTGGGATTATTTGCAGGTGGAGCAGATGTGCGTGCAAGTGTTTTATCGCTGACTTTTAAAGATGGCGTATTATCAAATATAGTGAGTTCACAAACGCAATCTGACGTACGAAACGGGAGTGGTGTCACTGAGTAACTGGGTTGAAATAAATAAGTTGATTTAAATATTTTGTATAACCAAGTCATTTGATTATGCCTATGTTGCGACAACTTGAATTTATGCCCGACTCCAAACCGAACCTGTTCGGCGCGCGATTCGAGTTGTGATTGATGCAGCGTAGGTATCGTCAGGTTTTAAAAGAATGGTAAGTTCGCGGATAGTGGGAATGCGATTGATATATACAAGGGTTAAAATTTCAATAATGAAGCCAAATCTAACATCGTCAATTAAATTACATGTGGAATATATTGGCAGAGAGGTTGACGATATCGCATCAACGCTGTTGACGTTGATTTACTGTTTCGCTGAATGTCAATTCCATCCTTCTATTATTGAACATAGCATTGAATACAAAGGTTTCACAATGAATCTATATCGGCTGACCGATATTGTTAGCATTGTTCACTGTGTTGAATTAAGCATGAATAGTGTCACACAGGATGGAAAAGTGCATACTGGTAATTACGATGTTCACAAAATTTCTTCTGAACTCACAAAATTATCTTTATTGATAATGTGTTTCGTCGATTATGATTTGCCTGTATTAATGCGCTTACCTAACATAGTTAAGCAGACTGGTTTATTTAATATACTCAAATCCGTCCTGGAAGAGTTTCAACATATTTATTTTCGCATCAATGAACTGATCAATTGCAGTGCAATTTTGGTTTCAGACTAAAGATGCTCATTGGAGCTACCTGGGAGATAAGGTAGTAAAGCCGACATTCGATTTATTGAGCGGAAAGAGGCTGGAGATACTTTGTGGATTGGTTGTCGAGGTCGTTCAAGATGCAACAACGCCTGCCGTGGAGGTCAGGGCTGACAACGGCGTCACGGTTAATTGATCGGTAATTTGTATGCCCATGTTAAGAGCCAGGGTGCGATCAATTTCTAACACCTCAACTTCAAGCATGACCTCTGATTCTGGCAGGTCATAAATGGAAATTAATTTTTCAACCAAACCAATCGCTTCGGGTGAATCGCGTACCACCAGCATGCAGCACAGGATATGAACCCTTCGGGACGCTTGAATTTTGATTCAGCTAACCTCCGCCACTGCCCGGCGTGTGCTGAATCTAAGTTGGATCCCAAACTTAACCAACAAATCCATTGACTTTCAAATAAGAATTGCATTTAATGTCCGGAATGACGCTCGGGAGAATTGGAAGCATTCGACCTGGAATCAATCGGTAATGGGAAACCCCTAATTTTGCCTAACTTCACAATCCAATAAATCAACCCACAGCTGAAAGTGCGCCAATGAATAATTTACTTCGTAATGTAACAATTACTGGCTTGTGGGATAGTAATGACGCCTTTAATCTCAAATTTGACCCGACCTTTAATTTCATCATAGGAAAGAATGGAACTGGCAAAACAACTGTAATAAACTTACTTGCCGCTGCCTTGACTGCCGACTACGAAAGATTGGACAAGATCCCATTTAAAAAAATTGAAATCAAGCTCGGATCAAAATCCACTCGAAAACGAGCGTCTATTGAAGTCGTCAAAGAAAAAAATCCAAATATACCCATCTTCGATATTAACTACAGTATTAAAGAGTCGTCCAATGGGAAGACCATAACTTCAAATTTAGACTCTAGTGAATTGGAACGGATGGCGCGAAACATGCCGACACGAGTGTTCCGAGAGCGCTTTCACCGGGAAAAATTTATCTATATACAGCGCCAACTGGAGAATATGATTACTGTAAATTGGCTATCAGTCCACAGACACCCAGACGCGGAGCGCACAACAGAAGAGAAAAGATTTGGATCTGCAATTGACACAAAGCTGGCAAATTTACACAATCAACTCGTACGTTACTTCTCTAAACTCGGATCGAAATTTTCAGAAGAAGCAAAGAATTTTCAAAAAGCGAGTTTTCTATCCTTAACCGGAGTAAATGAAGATAAAAATATCAATGACTTCGTTAAAAACTTCGACATAGAAGAAGAACGCCGAGCACTAGCATCTGTTTTTGAACTTCTTGAAGTCGACAAAAAAGACTACCAAAAACAAGTCGACAAGCTCGCAACGGAACTTTCAAAAGCAAAACAGCCCTACCTAGACCAGGGCCCGATCACTCTTAAACAACTTTTCGCAGTCCTAAATTCCTATAAGGCTCACAACGTTGTTCAAGAGTACGAATCCTTGCAATCTAAACGAAAAATAATATTCGAACCAAGAGACAAATTCCTTCGCGTCATCAATTCACTATTCGCTCCGAGAAAACGAGTTTCAATTTCGCAGCAAAATGAAATCGTTATAAAGAACACCAACGAGGTCAAAATTGAGCTAGAAGACTTATCCTCAGGTGAAAAGCAACTTTTGATTATACTTGGTCAAGCTTTACTACAAGAATCTGCGCCTGTTGTTTATATTGCAGACGAACCAGAGTTATCGCTCCACGTCGATTGGCAAGAAAAACTAACGCTTGCGATTTTTGAATTGAATCCGAATGCGCAAATTGTTTTCGCAACCCATTCCCCAGATATCGTTGGTAGTCACTCCGATAGAATTATGGATATGGAATCATTTATCTCATGACTTACTTTCTTCGGTCTCCATCAGGAATTGCAAACCTCCATCGATTTCACGGCGCAGATTTTATGGTCTTCACTGAAGGAAGGATTCCATTCGATCCAATCAAAGAACAGCAGGCTCCGGTAGACGTTTTCTACTACGAATTCCTACTCTCTGCGGCAAGTGGTGGCCGTAAACCTAAAGTGAAGTGTGTTGGAAACAAGGCTACAGCCTTAGAATACGCAAAACGCATCCAAAATGATCGAATCACCAAGACCATCGTGATCGTTGACAAAGATTTCGAAGGTGTCACTTCGTCCCCTCTTCCAATTTTCCCGATCATTCGAACATATGGATATAGTTGGGAGAATGAACTCTGGGCGGCCAACAACGTCAAAGCCGTTTTAATTCAGATAACAAATGCGACCGCTGAAGTCAACGAGCAGGTGGATAAATATGTACCGCGCCTTGCAAAACGACTAAAGTTCCTCGCTCTGCTCGATGCTGCGGCACAAACATCTGGCATTGCAATTCTAAACAAGGGAAGTTCATTGGGTGGAGTGCATTATAGTTACCCAAACATCACCGCCAAAGAGGTTGGAAGGATCGCAAACAAATTTAAGAACTCAACCGCGGCCAACTGTCCAATAGCCCGTCAAATATTGACTCAAAACGCTGCCGCCGAATTCGGAAGTGTAATTCAAGGTCACTTCTGGGCAAACATGATTATGCAATTCATCATAAGCCTCTACAAAAAAATTAACAACGACACCGCACCAAGCAAAACCGTACTCCTTAACCTTGCACTTTCAAATCTCAAACTCAATCCAAACCACACCGTTGGCCAAGCACTAATATTGCGTTATGCAAGTGAACTAGCCCGAGTCGGAATCTAATTTCGATTACACTAGCAGATAATGATTCAACCAATTCTATAGAAGTCTCGGCGACGGCTTTATCAATGCCCCGCACATATTTATTACTACCCATTAAAGCGTTCAACGATACCAACGAATTATGAGCCGGCAATACCTAATTACGAATAAATAATTCATTTCATCCAGATTTGTCGCATCAAAAAATGAATTTAATCCCACTAGGAAATGACCAACCAGAGATAGCAGATAAAAATACACATGTATATTGCAATTTGCCGCGTTCTGAAATAGAAAAATGGCTTGAAAAATCAATCTAACTGATTGATTTTTCAAGCCATTTTAATTGTAACCCCAGAGATATCTCTGGGGTTACTGACTCTTTGGCGGAGAAACGGGGATTCGAACCCCGGGTAGGCTATGAACCTACACACGCTTTCCAGGCGTGCGACTTAAACCACTCATCCATCTCTCCTAATTCCTTCAATCAGTGCGTTGAACACTAACTTGGCGAAGCCAGCGATTATAGCAAAAGATTGCTTCTCGATCACGGATTATTTTATTGTCATTTGCTAAATTTGGTAACCGGATTAAAGTTTGCCTGAAGTTGTGCCGTTAATGGGATAGGACTTAGTGGGAGAGCAATCATGGATTTAGCTGCAGTAGCAAATGGTACACAAAACAATATTTCGGATGCTGGCGTTAGCCAGAGCGTGGCAATCGATGTCTTGAAAAAAGCTCAAGATATTGATCAGACTACAGCCAACGCGCTAATTCAGGCGATACCTCAGGCACCGACTACACCTAACTTGCCTGCCAATTTGGGTAAAAACGTTAATACAACTGCCTAGCCTGTTTTTAGTTTTATTTTTTTCAATAAAATTCGCCGATTGCCATCATGTTGGATGGCACATTCGGCGTTTTATTTTTTGGGAATAAATTTATGAATGCCGCATAAAAAAAGCGCGCCATGAATAAACTGGCGCGCTTTTTTGTTGTGATTATTTTTTAGCCGCGTGGCGATAAATTGCCATTGTCAACACGGACCAAATCACCACTGCGCCAGCGCTGAACATTCATGATAAAGCGTTGGCGACTACCGTCTTCCATGCGCACGATGACTTCATACGATGTCGACGTGTTTTTATTTTTTTCTACGGCGTTTCCTGCAAGACCGCCACCAACTACGCCGGCGATCGTCGCCAGAGTTTTACCATTACCGCCGCCGACCTGATGTCCCAGCACGCCGCCCAGCAATGCACCTGCTGCCGCGCCAACACCGCTGGTTGGTGCCTGCTGCTGAATTGCGCGTGCAGATTCAACTACGCCGCAATTTGGACAAGGTGGTGGTGGAGGTGGTGCTACAGGATCTTGTGGGGCGGATGCGACTTCCGGAGCAGGAGCTGGCATTGTATTGCTGGCCACGACGGATGGTTTTCTCACTGTTGGTTTCTTTACTGCTGGTACAGGTGCAGGTTCAGTGATCGCGGCTGCAGATGCAGGGGCGGAAGTATCAGCCGGCTGCGATGCGCTTGCATCAGGTGCGATCGTTGCAACGTCAGCAGTTGGCGCTTTGCTGAAATTGGGAAGTAATCCGGTCATGGCGGCAATGCCCGTCATACTAACGAGTATCACAGCGACGGCAGCGGCTGCGGTCAGCGGGTGTAGCTTAAATTTTTTTGGTTCGTTGTCCATACTTAAATCCAATGTTGTGTGACGAAAATTACTGGGGTTATCGCGAGGTTATTGCCTTTTGGGGGCAGATAATAAACGGTTAGCCTGTAAGATAGTGTAATTAATTGTTAATGCTAAACACATAGCCTATGAATCAACTTGAAGCAAAAAGTTCCAATAGCGGACATTCATCAACTTATCCGACTGCGCATTTCATCCGGGAGATCGGTCGGGGTATAAAAGGTGCGCGCAGTTTATCTTACGACGATGCTCGTGATTTATTTAAAGCCATCGTCGACGGTAAAGTGGGTGATTTGGAGTTGGGTGCGATTTTGATTGCAATGCGTATCAAGGGAGAGTCGGTTGATGAAATTGCCGGATTTCTTAGCGCAGCTGAATCTTCTTTTTCGTTGCTGCAAGCACCGCAATCTTCATTTTCTCCTATTGTGATTCCGAGTTATAACGGCGCACGTCGTGCTGCGAATTTGACGCCGTTATTAGCGCTGTTGTTGGCGCGTGCCGGTGCGCCGGTGCTGGTGCATGGCGTGGATCAAGATGCTGGCAGGGTAACCAGCGCTGAGATTTTTAAGGAACTTGGGGTACAGGCTAGTACAAATCATCAACACGCTGATGAGCAGTGGCAGCGGGGTTTGCCTGCATTTATGCCGATCGAAAATTTGGCACCGCGTTTAGCGCAACTGCTGGCATTGAGAAAGATTTTAGGTTTGCGCAATTCCACGCATACGCTGGTAAAAATCATGCAGCCATTTGCGCAGCCCGCGTTACGTCTCACTTCTTACACGCATCCTGAATACGCTGCGATGCTCACGCAATATTTCGGTACTGCGGCTGATCCAAATCGCGGCGATGTTTTTTTGATGCGCGCCACCGAGGGAGAAACAGTTGCGAATACTAAAAAGGTGCAGCAGATTGACTGGTTTCATGCCGGACTAAAAACGACCCTGGTCGAAGCGCAATTGGGTAGTGATTCCATTGTGGCGATTCCGCCTGATGCACACGGAACCGCGCAATGGATTAAACAGGTTTTGGCAGGACATGAGCAGGTGCCACAAAATATCGCGCAGCAGGTTGAACATTGTTTGATGGCGGCGCAACAAAAACAGGGTGAATCTCAGTGAGCAAAAAAGTAGATGTTGTAGTAATCGGCGCGGGCGCTGCGGGCTTGATGTGTGCGGCAGTTGCGGGGCAGCGTGGGCTAAGCGTGGTGCTGATTGACCACGCCGGTGTGCTTGCAGAAAAAATCCGTATTTCCGGAGGTGGGCGCTGTAATTTCACAAACGTTAATGCAGGTCCACAGAATTTTTTATCTGAAAACCCGCACTTTTGTAAAAGCGCATTGGCACGTTACACGCCGCAGGATTTTTTGGATTTAATGAAAAGCTATCGCATTGCTTATCATGAAAAACACAAGGGCCAATTATTTTGCGACGATTCGGCTGAGCAGATTATTCAGATGTTGAAAGCGGAATGTCAAAAAGGCAGCGTTGAAATTCTGATGCCGTGTAAAGTGCAGAAGCTGCTTAAGGTGGAAAATACGACGGATGAGCAATTTCAGTTGCAGACCGATCAAGGTGAGATCACTGCAACCAGCGTAGTCATCGCAACCGGCGGATTATCGATACCTAAAATCGGCGCAACCGATTTCGCTTATCGTATCGCCAAACAATTTGATATCCCTATCGTGACTCCCACACCGGCACTGGTGCCACTCACTTTTGATCCAGTCAGCTGGCAAACTTTTGTGCCGCTGGCGGGGATATCTTTGGAAGTTGAGATTGAAACCGGCGCTAAGAAACAGCGTGGATATTTTCGCGAAGATTTACTGTTTACCCATCGCGGTTTATCAGGCCCTGCGGTGTTGCAGATTTCCAGTTTCTGGCAGGAGGGTGGTGAGATACGCATCAATTTATTGCCCGATGTTGATCTGGCTGAACAGTTAATTCATGAAAAATCGACCAGCCGTAAAAATCTCGGCAATATATTGGCTAGTTATTTACCGCAACGTCTGTCTGAAGGCTGGTTGCAGGTAGGTGGTTACCAGGCGGATCAGCGCATTGCCGATATGCAGGATAAAACCTTGCGGGCGTTGGGCGATTCGATTAATAACTGGAAAATCACCCCGAACGGTTCCGAAGGTTATAGAAAAGCGGAAGTCACGCGAGGTGGCATTGATACCAAGGCACTGTCTCAGCAATCCATGATGGTAAATAAAGTACCGAATTTATATTTTATTGGTGAAGCGGTCGATGTGACGGGGTGGCTGGGTGGGTATAACTTCCAATGGGCATGGGCTTCCGGCGTGGCTGCCGGACTCTCCGCGCAGTGACAAGTTGGCATTATTGACACTGTTTGTGGGATATTTGAATAAAATTGCTGCAAAGTTCTTCCATTGGGTTTGTAAGTCTGCTAGAATCGCTGTCTTCCCATAAATTTTTTGGTTTAAGCTTACATGACCACTATTCGCCTAAAAGAAAACGAACCGTTCGAAGTCGCAATGCGTCGCTTCAAGCGCACCATTGAAAAAACAGGTCTTTTGACTGAACTTCGCGCTCGCGAATTTTATGAAAAGCCAACAGCTGAACGTAAGCGCAAATTAGCCGCTGCGGTTAAGCGCCATTACAAACGTATTCGCAGCATGCAATTGCCTAAAAAATTGTTTTAATTGCATTAATTCGCTATGCCAATTCGTTTTTAAATAAGCGGCATAAAGTATTGATGTATATAGGTAATTGATAGGCAGCAAAGATTTAGCTAACATGCCCGCTCCGGTTTAACCGCGGCGGGTTTTGTCATTTAATTACGAAGCAAATGGAGAGGAATTTGAAATGAGCATGAGCCTGAAAGAACAAATCACCGAAGATATGAAAAATGCGATGCGTGCCAAAGAAGCAGACAAGCTTGGCACGATACGTTTGATCACAGCAGCGATGAAGCAAAAAGAAGTGGACGAGCGCGTTGAGCTAACTGACGCCATGGTGTTGGCAATTATTGAAAAAATGATCAAGCAACGTAAAGATTCAATCTCTCAGTTTGAAGCAGGTGGCCGTCAGGATCTGGCCGATAAAGAAAAAGCAGAGTTGGTCATATTGACTGCATATATGCCGGCGTCATTATCAGAAGCGGAAATCGCAGCAGAAGTAGCTGCCGCTGTTGCGCAAGTTAATCCAACTGGCCCGCAAGATATGGGCAAAGTCATGGCAATCGTCAAAGCAAAATTGGCTGGACGTGCTGATATGACGGTGGTATCAGGTTTGGTCAAGGCCGCCCTGACAAAATAACGAATCATAATAAGACCCACTGAAGTGATCCCTCAATCCTTTATTGCTGATCTGATTGCCCGCGTCGATATCGTCGACGTGGTCGGTCGTTACGTGCAACTAAAAAAAGGTGGGGCGAACTTCATGGGATTATGCCCGTTCCATAACGAAAAATCCCCCAGCTTTACCGTCAGTCCAACCAAGCAGTTTTATCACTGTTTCGGATGCGGCGCACACGGTACTGCTATCGGATTTTTGATGGAATATTCGGGGCAAGGCTTTGTCGAAGCGGTGAAAGATCTGGCGCAAAGTCACGGTATGGTGGTGCCGGAAGAAGACCACATGCCACCTATGCAGCGCGCAGAAATGCAGGCAAAAAGTATGGCGTTGAGTGAGGCCATGACGCGTGCCAGCGATTATTACCGCCGTCAATTACGCAGCGCCCCGCAGGCTATCGCTTATTTGCAGGGGCGTGGATTAAGTGGCGAAATAGCTGCCAAATTCGGTTTGGGCTATTCGCCGGACGGTTGGGATAATCTGCGCTCCGAATTTCCTGCGTATGACGATACCGCGCTGACCGAATCCGGTCTGGTGATTGACAAAGAAGGCGAAGAGGGCGGCAAGCATAAACGTTATGACCGCTTTCGCGATCGCGTCATGTTCCCGATTAAAAATACCAAAGGGCAGGTCATCGGATTTGGTGGTCGTGTGATGGGGAGCGGAGAGCCGAAATATTTAAACTCGCCGGAAACCCCGTTATTCCAAAAAGGTTATGAGTTATACGGTTTGTTTGAGGCGCGCCAGGCTATCCGCGAAGCGGGTTACGCCCTGGTGACTGAAGGTTATATGGACGTGGTGGCGTTGGCGCAGATGGGATTTCCGCAGTCGGTGGCAACTCTCGGTACAGCATGTACGCCGACGCATGTGCAAAAATTATTGCGTCAGACTGATCAGGTGATTTTTAGTTTTGATGGTGACTCGGCTGGTCGGCGCGCCGCCCGTCGCGCACTCGATGCGTGCATGCCGTTAGTCAATGACAGCAAAACCATTAAATTTCTATTTTTGCCGACTGAACATGATCCAGACAGTTACGTGCGTGAATTCGGCGCAGATGGTTTTCAGCAGGCGATTAACGACGCAATCCCACTATCGCAATTTTTAATTAATCTGGTCAGTCAGGATCATGATTTGACAACATCGGAAGGCAGGGCGCATACCCAGTTTGACGCGAAACCTGCCTTGCAGGCGATGGAGCCATCCAGTTTGCGCTTGCAGATTGTGCGTAGTTTGGCGCAGTTAACGCATACCACGCCGATGGAAATTGAGACCATGTTTGAACTCAAGCAGCCTGCCGCGCGGGTCAAGGCTGCTCCTGCCAGAATCAAACGCAGTGCGCCGATGGGATTGGAAAGGCAAATGATGCGTCTGATTTTGGCGCATCCACCGTTATCGGAATTAATGGATGAAAACGCATTGTCAGCGGCAGAATCGTTGGCGCCGGACGGAGCGCAAATGCTGAAGCAATTGGTGAGTGCTGCAGAATCACTCGGCAAACAGGCCCAATTTGCTTCGCTGGCTCAGCAATTACGCAGCATTAATGCGGATTTTGATGACTTGATTATGGAAATTGCGGCCCAAAATGAAATCGATGTCGATTTGCATCGGGAAGAGCTGGTTGGCGCAATCCGTAGTATCAAAGCCCAGCAAATCAAAGCAGAACAAACACAATTGGCGAATTCCGGTTTGCAGAACGAAGCAGATAAGTTGCGTTATTACGAATTAAAAAGGCAACTGGACGAGTTAAACCGCCAAACTATCGATGAAATCGCCTTGCGATAACCCCGAATACGCACTAGAGAAAAGGCACTTTAGGTGCTATAATATTAGGCTTATGTTTTGAAGCGTACGTCATTTTTTTGTATTTTTGCAATAGATATTGCAGCACGAAATTAATTTACTGAATTAATTTACAGAGAATATATTTAGATAAATTGATTGATGGGTAAATAAGAAACGGTTGTTAAATTCAGTGAGCATGTAGTTGTAATTTGCTCTTTCCGAGTAACCTTTGATTTTGATTCAATGGCTAAAGCATGAAGAAACCCGCAAAACTCCCCGTAGCTTCCAAAGCAAAAAAGATTTTAACGAAACCCAGTGCAACAGAAAAAAAAGCTGCTAATCTGAAATTAGGATCTGCCTCAAAAATGACGACCTCGAAAAGCTCAACCAAGTCTGCCAATAAGACTGCTACCAAGCCTGCAACGAAGACTGTGGCTAAGGTGGCAAAGCCAATAGCCAAGGCTAAGGTTGCGGCGAAACCTGCTCCGAAAGTTGCGGCTAAAGTAAGTGCAAAGGGTGCGGCAGCCAAAGCAGTGCCGACCAGGAATAAAGTTGTGGCAGCAAAGGCGCCAGCTAAAGCGGCAGCTAAAACAGTTACACCAAAAGCGAAACCAGAAACCAAGAAAAATATCAAAGCGGTTAATGTTGCAGTAGCGAAAAAGGCTAATGCGGTAAAGACAGCAGGTAGTAAAACTTCATCAGGCAAGGTAGCAAATAAAGCGCATGCTGAAATGAAAAAATCGGAACCTCATGCAGCAAAAGCGATAGCAAAACCAGTCGCTGAAATTGCAGCAAAATCAGATTCCAAGCAGAACACGTCAGTAACATCTAATGTGCCAACTAAAGTAGCAGTGTTGAAAAGTGATTCAAAGACAGTGATTAAGCCTACCAAGATTTCAGCTAAAGCTGAAAAAGTGCAAGAAACCTCCGATGCGCGTTCAAGTTCCACCGCACCGGTTGTTAATCAAACGACAGACGCAGCCGTGTTAGCGGCAATCGACACGTCTGGCTATATTTTGCCTGGTGTTAAAGTGCCAGGCCGCCGTGGCCGCAAACCAAAAGAATATCAACCTGAAAACGAAGAAATGGCAGCATTGAATGCCGTTGAACGCGCAGAGTTGAAAGCGATAGATAAAGCCAAAGCCAAAGATCGTAAAGCCAAAGAAAAAGCATTGTTAAAAGATGCGTTTTCTGCTGATACAGAAGCGACTGAAGAAGAGTTGGAACGTCGTCGCCAGAAATTAAAAGCCCTGATTAAAATGGGTAAAGATCGCGGCTATTTAACCTACGCCGAAATCAACGATCATCTTCCGGAAAATATCGTCGATCCAGAAGCGATCGAAGGCATTATTGGTACCTTCAACGACATGGGTATCGCCGTGTACGAGCAGGCGCCCGATGCTGAAACCTTACTCCTGTCCGACAATGTAGTTCAGGTTACCAGCGACGATGATGACGCTGAAGCCGCTGCTGAAGCTGCCTTGTCCACAGTCGATTCTGATTTCGGCCGCACGACCGATCCAGTGCGTATGTATATGCGTGAAATGGGATCGGTCGAGTTGTTGACCCGCGAAGGCGAAATCGTCATCGCGAAAAAAATCGAAGAAGGTCTGAAGGACATGATCCAGGCGATCTCCGCATGTCCAACTACCATCGCCGAAATTTTATTGGCAGCTGATCGCATCTCCAACGATGAAATCAAAATTGATGAAATAGTCGACGGTCTGGTCGATATGAACGCCGACGATACAACGCCGGTAATCGTGGTAGCCAGCATCGCCGATGATGAAGATTTGGAAGGCGAAGAAGACGAAGAAGACGAAGAAGAAGATGAAGCCGCCAGTGCTGCAGGCGCCGCAGGATATTCGGCTGAACAGTTAGAGCAACTGAAGCGCGATGCGTTAGCCAAGTTTGCTACCATCGCCACCCAATTTGAAAAAATGCGCAGATCGTTTGAGAAAGAAGGCTTCAATTCCAAGCCTTATGTCAAAGCGCAAGAAATCATTTCGCATGAATTATTGGGTATGCGCTTTACTGCCAAAGTCGTCGAAAAATTATGTGACACCTTGCGTGGTCAAGTCGATGAAGTGCGCCATGTAGAAAAGCAAATCATGGATGTAGTGGTTAACCGCTGCGGCATGCCACGCGCCCATTTCATTAAAGTCTTCCCAGGTAACGAAGTGAATCAGGCATGGGTAGAAGGCGAAGTCAATGCCGGACATTCTTACAGTGCGATTTTGGGAAGAAATGTTCCTTCTGTTCAGCAGTTGCAGCAAAAATTAATTGATCTTCAATCACGCGTGGTACTGCCGTTGGCTGATCTGCGCAGCATTAATAAAAAAATGTCTGCCGGTGAAATGAAAGCACGTCGCGCGAAACGTGAAATGACCGAAGCTAACTTGCGTCTGGTTATTTCTATCGCTAAAAAATACACCAACCGCGGTTTGCAATTCTTGGATCTGATCCAGGAAGGTAATATCGGTTTGATGAAAGCGGTCGATAAGTTTGAATATCGTCGCGGCTATAAATTCTCGACTTACGCAACCTGGTGGATACGTCAGGCGATCACACGGTCTATCGCCGATCAGGCACGCACTATCCGTATCCCAGTGCACATGATCGAAACGATCAACAAGATGAATCGTATCTCACGTCAGATTCTGCAAGAAACCGGCGTGGAACCTGATCCGGCAACGTTGGCAATCAAAATGGAAATGCCGGAAGATAAAATCCGCAAGATCATGAAGATTGCCAAAGAACCGATCTCGATGGAAACACCGATCGGTGACGATGACGATTCGCATCTCGGCGACTTTATCGAAGATAACAATACGTTGGCTCCTGCAGATGCAGCATTACACGCATCGATGCGTAACGTAGTGAAAGACGTGCTGGATTCGCTCACACCACGTGAAGCGAAAGTATTGCGTATGCGTTTTGGCGTTGAAATGTCTACTGATCACACGTTGGAAGAAGTCGGTAAACAGTTTGATGTAACACGCGAACGCATTCGTCAAATCGAAGCGAAGGCGTTAAGAAAATTACGCCATCCATCGCGTTCCGATAAGCTCAAGAGCTTCCTGGAAGGTAATTAATCGGGTACAATGACTGCCGCTTTCTAGCAGTCATTTTATTTCTCGATGCGCTTATTTTTGTGATTTTATTTTGCGAAAAATAAGCAATCAGTTTGAAATTTAAGTATTAAAACAGTTTTAAAGTTTGGGCCTCTAGCTCATGTTGGTTAGAGCAGCGGACTCATAATCCGTTGGTAC
>Ga0207025_1082_pt1 | contig 14941 bp, 10 predicted proteins | sample Alteio_BWMinCont_45_FD_153261 | JGI IMG/M metagenome (GOLD analysis project Ga0207025, IMG submission 153261) | Enriched cells from forest soil in Barre Woods Harvard Forest LTER site, Petersham, Massachusetts, United States -... | ecosystem: Environmental > Terrestrial > Soil > Temperate forest >... | reverse complement strand
CGCTTGTCATTACCGATGGAATGTGGGTATTGTTTAATGCCTATTTTATTCACAATTTCGGAATCAAATCCCCGATTCCAGATTTTCTCATGCTCAGCAACAACAACCAGGTGCAGCTTCTTGATTTCTGGACTCCCGTTATGCAAGTTGTTCATGGCGATACCGGAGATTTGACTGATTTAACGGCAGAATCAGTTCTCATGTATGATTTGACAGAAAATAAAATACTCTATGAAAAAGATCCGAACACAAGGCGCCCGATGGCGTCACTCACCAAAATTATGACTGCCATAATCGCAATTGAAAATCAAAAGCCTGATGATAAATATAATGTTATCAAAGATGATATTGTCGGTCAGGATAGCATGGGTGTGAGTGCTGGGGAAATATATGATTTTGATGATTTGTTACATGGCCTTCTTTTACCCTCAGGTAATGATGCGGCGGAGGTTTTTGCGCATAATTTTCCTGGCGGGCGGCAGGCATTTGTAGAAGCTATGAATAACAAAGCAAAGGCGCTTGGGATGCTAGACACGCATTATACCAATCCATCTGGCTTGCAAGGAGATGGAGATCAGTACACAACAGCATATGATTTGCTCATTGTTACTAAATATGCCCTTGAGACATATCCTAAATTTGCAAAAACGGTTGCGACAGCGACATATGATATCTCCCAGACGAGTACACATAAAGAATTAGCTCTTGCCAACGAAACAAATCTACTCACAAGCTATCCAGGTGTAGAAGGTGTTAAAACAGGCTACACTCCTGAAGCCGGACTTTGCCTTGTTACCTATCTTGATTATGATGGACATAAAATTATTGGTATTATTATGAACAGTCAGAACAGGCGCGGTGAAATGAAAGATCTCCTGGATTATTCCCTCAAAACAGTTGACATCACTCCTCCTCCGTATGATCCTAATGAATAAATCTTTCGTTAGATATTTTGAAGTGAGATGTGAGAAATTTTGATCTTGAATTCTTGATTAATTGATGTTTTGAAATTGATCAAATGTTCAAAAATTCTAAAAGACAAACTGCAGCTCATCCTTATAGACACAACTATATCAATACTCTTACAATATTTTAACTTGACAGGACAAGGTTTTTTCTCTACTATATAAGCTATGCTCATCTGCCCTTTTGAGAATTCCAGAATACTTACCGGCTTTCAGGCCGGTTTTTTAGTGGAAAAGATGTGATAATTTACAATTTTTAATTATCATTGAATGTTCAATGTAACAATTTCCACTTTTGATACATTGCTTCACTGTAAATTGATTAAAAATTGAAAATTATATCGTGAAACCTCAGAGAAGGGAGGTGAGAAGAATGATTAAAAAAATTATAATAGGAATTTCAGCTTTGGCTGTAATGTTTGGAACAGTAGCAACACTATCAGTTTTTGCTGCTCCAACGTGCACTCCAACCGGGTTTTTTAGAGACAGCATCAATATGACAGCAGCTGTTATAAATCCTTCGTCTCCTGTGACAGGAGCAGTAGATGCAACAGGTTGTAACATTGGAGTCTATTTTGGTCCCGGACACAATGGAAGCGTTAATGGCGCAACTATCTCCGGATCAAATTATTATGGAGTTGTTGTTCAGAAAGCAAATGTAGATGTAGAAAACAGCAACATTCATAACATTGGTGAAAATCCTCTGAACGGTGATCAGCACGGTGTAGGAATCTATTATGCTACAGTCGCGGGATTAGCAAATGGTGACTGTACAACAGGTTCTACCCAAGGAAATATAGAGAACAATAGTATTTCAACATATCAAAAGGGAGGAATTGCAGCGGTTTGTACAGGAACAAGTGTTGCTATATCAAATAATATAGTACAAGGTCAAGGACCGGTTAATTATATAGCGCAAAACGGTATTGAAGTTGGAGAAGGCGCGGATGCCCAAGTAACAGGAAATATTGTAACTGGAAATTCGTATACAGGCAATAATCAAGCCGCAAGCGGAGGAATTCTCGTATTTGGTGGTCCTTGCTATAGCGGAGATTATACAACAGGTATAAAAATCTCCAAGAATACCGTCATCTTAAATGACGTTGGTGTGTATTTATCAAATCTTGATGCAAGTTGTAATGCAACAAACAGCAAAACAAACGTCCACGTTAACGACAATACAATTGCCAACGCAAGCTTGAATAATACCACAGGAAACGGACCAACTCAAGGATATCAAGTTGGTGTTTCGGATCAGGGAGATCATGATTCAATAGTAAATAATACTATTTCGGGTGCTGGATATAACCCTGATAATTCAACATCAGCAATTTTTGTTAATTGGATTGATGTGTCATCAACCAATCATGCTAAAGTTCACGCGAATAAATTTAATTAATATATAACTTTAGTATTGCTTAACCCGTTTTATGGGAAGAAAGGAGGTGAGAAGATGAATAAGAAACAAATAATAATTGGAACAGTAAGTAGCATTGGTATGCTTCTTACGACTTTGACGCCTGCTTTTGCGGCATCATTTAGTAATGGGAGTTTTGAAACACCAACTGCAACAGGCCCGTTTCAAACCATCACTGCTCCTGATTCGACTACGCTGACACCTTGGTCGATTACTTCTGGAAATATCGACTTGATAGGTACTTATTGGAATGCTTCGAAAGGCAGCCAAAGTCTTGATATGAACGGAACTACCAATGGAGCAATCAGCCAGCAATTTGACACAACACCTGGATATACGTATGTCGTTGGGTTTGACATGTCAGGCAATCCAGACGGCGGTCCAGCGGTCAAAACCATGGATGTAAATGCAGGAGGAACAACTTCCTCGTATTCTTATGATACCACTGCCTTGCAGAACACAAAAACCAATATGAAATGGCAATCTCATACATTTACTTTCAAAGCGAACAGTAGCTCTTCTACTTTGAGCTTTACTAGTACAACAGATCCAAGCAGCAGCTTTGGTCCTGCGCTTGATAATGTAACTGTCGGCGTAAATCCGGCATCATTCAATAATTGTTCTCATAATGGTTATGTGAATTTTGTTGACGCGAATGGAAAGGCTTTTACCAACCAAGGGCAATGTATTGCTTATGTGGCAACACATTTGCATAATACAACCGGGAATGTCGGTTATACAGCCTATACCTTAGCACGTCATGGTCAATGGGGAATTGGCAATGACGGCAGTAGTGTTTTTGGTGCAGTTGGCGCCTTTGCCTATACTGATACAAATCATGACTGGTATATTGTCAATGCAAAAGACTTGAATGTCAGCGGAAACACTGCGTGGTTTGCAGGTCCGGTAATCGCAGCAAGTCAACATGCATGGATTGGTAATTGGCTTTTTGCCAAAGTTGTCGATAACGGTCCTGATATGATTTGGGGCAGTTTTACCACCCAGTCAGCAGCTGAAACAGGCGTTGCAGCTATGTCAAATCCAGCTGATGGTCCATTCAATGTGACCAGTGGGAATTTAACGGTACATTAATAGTTTTATCTAAAGTAAATTTGAAACAACCCATCTTTGGTGGGTTGTTTCTTTTTAATCGTCATTGCGAGGATCCCGATAAAATCGGGAAACGAAGCAATCTTTTTTAATATGAGATTGCCACGCTCACTTGGTTCGCTCGCAATGACGGAAAACTGTTTTTTCTTTTGATGAGCTAATCTAGCATGATCAATGCTATAATCAAAGCATATGGATGTTTTTGGCTCTTTTGATCAGTTTGAGGATGTATTAGTATCTTTTCTCGTTCATCAAAGTTACCTTGCACCGATAATTTTGCTTGTCCTTGAAGAGATGGGTATACCGCTTCCTTTTGCTGATATAGTTATTGCATATACAGGGTATCAAGTAGCTGTGGGACGGATTCCCTATATCTCAGCCTATCTTATTCTTCTTATTGCTGATATTGGTGGCGCAACAATTCTTTTCCTCCTTGCTAGAAAATATGGGAAAAAAATCATTGACAAATTCGGTCGCTTTATCGATCTTGATCTGAAGAAGCTTAATTCCTTTGAAGGTTTTTTCCGTAAATACGGCCCGATTGCCATAATTATCGGAAGGCATGTATACGGATTTAAGGTACCGATTACTCTTTTTTCTGGTATTTCCAAGATGTCATATCCGACTTTTCTTATCAGCATAATTATTTCAGATAGTCTATGGATACCGTTTTATTTGCAGATTGGTAGGAAACTTGGCCCGAAAACAATGCGTCTGTTCCATCTATATCATTTTAATCATTGGTATTATCTCTTTTTATTGGTGCCGCTTGCATTTGCTCTCCTCCCCTTCTTCCTCATGAGAAAGGCAAAAACGCCCAAAAAATAAGTTGCAGTTTCCTATAAATTATCGATATAATAGTATTTTGTATGATAAAAAGGCATAAGACGAGTTGGCTAAAAAAACACAGGGATTTTTTTTGGGGAGCATTGACAGCAATTGTTTTTATACTGCTGGGTGTGTTAGCATTTTTTGGCATTCAGAATTATTTGCAGGCTCGGTATAGTGCAGAACATCCAATTATAGAAACCCGAAAATCCCTCGTAAAGGATCTCCCGCCTGAAGTTAAAAAGCAATTAAAAATAGCAAGCCCTTCTGCTACATTTCGTGTTCCGATATTGCTCTATCATTATGTTGAGTATGTACAGAACAAAAAGGATAAGTTACGTATGGAACTCAACATCACACCAAATGTTTTTGATGAGCAAGTGAAAACTCTTAAAGATGCAGGTTATACTTTTATGACTGCAAAAGAACTTGGCGAAATACTCAACGGGCAAATGCAAATGCCTGACAAACCGGTTCTTTTAACATTTGATGACGGTCACTGGGATTTCGCAACAGAAGTATTGCCTATTCTTAAAAAATACAATGTAAAGGCCACGGCATATATTATTACTGGCTTTATTGGCGGTTCTGATTTTATGTCGCAATCGCAGTTACAAGATGTAGTGGATAGCAATTTGGTTGATGTTGGGGCCCATACTGTTCATCATTTATCTTTAAAGGGGCAATCTTATCTGGTTGCACAAAAAGAAATAGATGATAGTAAAACATGGCTGGAGGATAATTATCATCTCAATGTCGTTTCGTTTGCATATCCCAATGGGTCATTTGATCTGCAGTCAGTAGTACTCGTTAAAGACGACGGTTTTACAACAGCAGTTTCGACTGTTCCCGGTGTTGAGCAAAATCAGGCAAATCGTTTCTTTATGTATCGTTTGCGGCCGGGATACAGAACAGGACAGAATTTGCTAGATTATTTGCAGCAATCTTACTTTGCTGCGTATTAGTCAAGTCATCCTGGCTTGTCCAGGATCAGATTATTTAGGTTCTGGAGTCAGAATGACGTTTATAAATTTGAAAAATTAAGATTAAACTATTCTTTGTAAGAAAAGTTCTCTTTTTGTCATATTCCATATATCTTTGTCCCACAGACGTCAAGCAGTTTTTAAGGTTAGGAGTAGTATAGTACCTATATATGTTACTCCATAAAAGTAATCAACCGCACAATCATTCCCCGCCTTATCATTTATTAATCTATGATTAAATTGATCAAAATCTCCACGAATAAAAGATAAAAATTTTTTCTTTTTTAGCTTTATTCTTACATTAATATTATAGAAGTACCCCTTTAGTGAGGTCAAAAACGGAATTTTTTTACTGTTGTCAGCAATTGTAAACAGGTAATTTTTGTTGTATAATCTCTTTCTTACGCTATGAATCAGGGTAATTTCTATAAAGAAATGGCTGGTATTATTGGTGGAATCGGGCCGGAAGCAACGAGTTATTTTACGTCTCTTCTTATTAAGTTTCGCTTGCCTTATGCTGTAAAGGATCAGGATCATATTCCCTATCTTCTCTTTAACAATCCTCAAATCCCCGATCGAACAGAATATATTCTTCAACAATCAGAAAATAATCCGCTTCCAGAAATCGTAAAAACGGGTATTACATTGAAAAATGCTGGTGCGACTTTTCTTGTTATGACATGTAATACAGCACATACTTTTGCCCAGGCAATAGAATCAGAAGTCGGCTTGCCGCTTATTAATATGGTAGATGAAACTGCAGAATACATTCATCGAAAATATGGAAATAACGCTACTGTTGGTTTACTTGCAACAACAGGTACCATACACGCAAAACTCTACCAGGATGCGTTATATAAAAAATCTTCGACGATTGCTGTTTTGACTCCAGAAAATGATGAACAGACAAGCGTTATGAATGCAATTTATGATATTAAGAGCAATTCTGTGAATGAAAGAAATACACAGGAACTGTATGATGTTGCCAGCAAATTAGTCAGTAGAGGCGCTTCCACAATTATACTCGGATGTACAGAAATACCTCTGGCTTTACGGACCAAACATCCCAAGTTTTTCCGTATTGATCCTATGGAAATTCTAGCACAAAAAGTGATTGAGCGTACGATCTTAAGCGCAGCTGAAAAACAATCATTACCTCTCATTGTCTCCGCAACACACCGCTAGTCTTTTCTAGTTAGTCACAACCCAGTAAGCTGATAAACTCGTTTTATTAACTGGTTGGTAACACAAATATATAAAACTTTTGTCTTATTGGAAAGTCTATAAACACAATATATTTCGCTCATCTATATAATTATAATATAGATCCCTGATCAAGTCAGGGATGACATTTCTTTGTTAAGAGGAATGTTTACGACTTACTTTCCTTCTTGCTCTAGGCAGGATAATTTTATATTATAAGAATAGGCGTGAGTAAAAAAATAATTCCTCCAAAATTATTGCCTGGGGATACTATATGTGTAATTGCCCCTTCTAAATCACTCTCTACAATAACTAAAAAACAGCGAACAGCGGCTGAAAAAAAACTCAACGAAATTGGCTTGAATGTAATTTATGGAAAACATGTTGAGGAAATAGATGAATTTAATTCTTCATCTGTAGCATCACGAATTGCTGATTTGCATAAAGTATTTGAAGATAAAAAAGTTAAGGGGATTCTGGCCGCAGCAGGGGGATTTAATTCCAATCAGTTACTTCGTTATATTGATTGGGAACTTATTGGTAACAATCCCAAGATTTTTTGCGGTTATTCAGACATTACAACCCTCTTGACAGCAATTTATACCAAAACCGGTCTTATTACTTACTCCAGTCCGAATTTTTCATCCTTTGGTGATCCTGTTCACGGGGATTATACAACAGACTATTTTGTAAAGTGCCTTATGCAAGAAAAGCCGTTTGTCGTAAAACCCGCTTCAACATGGAGTAACAGTAAATGGGAAGAAAAATGGTCTGTGCGAACGAATGAAGGCTTTTGGGTGATGCAGGAGGGTGAATACGAAGGTAAAGCACTTGGAGAAAATCTCGTTACCCTTAATTTCCTCAAAGGAACGGAATATTTCCCGAATTTAGAAAATTCTATTCTTTTCCTTGAAGATGATTTTAATAATTCTTCTTCGGATTTTGACGAGCATTTACAGTCTTTAATAATCGACAGAGAATTCAAAAATATTAAGGGTATTGTTTTTGGGAGGTTTCAGGAGCAAAGTAAAATAACCCGAGAAGTGCTGCATAATATAGTATCAACAAAAAGCGAATTACGTGGTATGCCTATTATTGCCAATTGCGACTTCGGCCACACAGAACCCAAGTTCACCTTCCCCTTCGGCGGAACAGTTAAAATAGTCGCATCCAAACATTCTTCACTCATCCAGATTCTTGAACACTAGACTTATAGTTGAATTTACCTCAGCTTTGATATATAATTCCTGCCTATGGCAGAGAGATCTTTAGTAAGAGATAGACTTATAGTGGCTCCGTGGGGTAAACATGGATTGGTTACCGTTGCGGATCCACGATATAACAATGGTGACATTACATCAGATCCTCATAATGATGCAACGGCTCTTAAAAACGATTTTCCCAAATTTCAACCTGGCGGCACGAATGTATTACGGTTAGCAACGCCTCTTGCTCCTCGTGTTATTGATTCAGACAGAGTTGGATGGGCAGAATCAAATCAGGGAACAGATGTACGAACGATCGTTGTTAAGACAGTTAACTTCTTTAGTCAAATTATGAAGACAGCTGATCATTTTCCTCCTCAGACGCATCAAGAACTTGTTTTGGAAACTAAAAAACATAAAAGAATTTGGGATGGAGTGGTACGTAGAAGCAATGGATTATATGTATCCGGTACTAATCCTCAGGACCTCTTTGACGGTATGACAACAGCAGGAAAAATTCCCTATGTTACCTCATTAGAGGGATGGTCAGAAACCTATGACGAGAGTGAAACTCCATATGATAAAGGTGCGAAGGAAATCGCAAGTATTGGAGTTGTGCAAGCTGGTGGCTGGAATTGGGAAACGCCTTGGAACTCTTCTCATAATTGGAAATTTAACGGGGTTCCTAAAGATCGTGGATTGACAGATGAAGGGAAGGAATGGTATAGAGCGCTAGGTGCAAACGGAGTTACTCTTTGGGATGGATCACACGAAAGTAACGGTAGTATTATAGATAAAGTTAGACTTGCAAAAGAAAAAAATCAGTCGCACGTTCGTGTATTGGTTTCACATGCAGGTGTTCAAATGGGAAGAGTGGTAGAAAAGACTCGCAATCCTTCAAAAGAAGCTATTGAAGAGCTGCTTGCAGATGGAAATTCATTTTTTGGTATCGCTACAAGTACATCAATGCTTCCTGGTAATAATGCCGAAGCGGTTGCTGATGCCGCTGAATATTTATTAGACCTTGATCCAACGAAAGGAAAACAAATTGGTTTGGGATTCGATACCAACGGTAAAGGAGGAGGAACGATACTTGAAGATGTGCCGACTATGCTGCATTTACAAAAAATTGCTGAAGCGATGTACAAACGTCCTCGATTACGAGATTTGGTAGAAGACATTATGTGGAGAAATTATGCAAGTTTCTTATTGAATGCAATGCAAGCTAGAGAGCACGCTGCGTAGTTTGATTTAATTACTTTATTCTATCTTCGCTGAGGGAATGATGATATTTTCTAATCTCAGATATTTTTCTATGTCCTCTTTTGTGATTGCATCCAATTGTGAGTCACGTTCTTCATCTCGATAGAACCTTTTATAATAGTCAGGAAGGGCACGGTAAAAAACTTCTTTCAGTGTTAATACTTTTGCAAGAGTTTTTATAATACTCATTGTTGCCTTGTTTTTATAGAGAATCAAATCAATACCTGTTGTTGAAATTCGTGAATCCTGATCTGCTTGTGAGTAGCAAAGACTCTGCAGATTAAGAGAAAGATCATTTGTGCGTAATTTGTCAAGATTTTTTATACTTTCAAGATCACCGTATTCTTTTTGCATAGCAATAAAAGCTTTTTTCATTTGGGTGAGGTAGGTTGTTTGAGTCTTCCCTCCCACAAGTCGTATGCCATAATAAAATGCCAAAAGAATAAACGAGAACAGTGTGCTGGGTATAAGCTCTTTCTCACGAATTGCCTTTCGTAGCCCTTCTGGGGTCAATGCAATTCGATAGCTGCCATCCTCTGTTTCAAGGAAATCCCCTTTTTTCCATAATTGTACGCGGTATTTTGCTCCTTTTGGCAAAGCCCAGAAAAGGTACGTTCCTGTTTTGGTTTTCGTTGAAAAGCCGCGAAGAACCCCGTCAAAATGTTTCAAAATTAATTCGTGATATTCAGGTGAGAATAGCAATTTATGGATCATCGTATTTTGATCAAGATGATAGTTATCCAAAAGTGTGTTAACAATCCCCTCTTGCTCAATATAAACAAGATTTGGGGCGTCTGGATGATATTTCATAATCTTTTTCCATAAGGAAAAGTTGGTTTTTGTTACTTGTTCCGAAAAATAAGTGCATGATAGGACCGATGGATCAGCATAGACTTCATTGAGAAGAAATTTAAGCTTCTGGCTTTGTTCATTGCTAATCGTATTTTCTTTTTCCCATGCATCAATTCTAGTGTAAGCATTTTGTATATTTTCATTTGTATATGCTGGATAATAGATTACCGGACATGGTCTGACAGCTCTTGGATAAAAGGCTAATTGATTGAGTGTCACTCCTTGTGGTCCCTTACTGTGAAAAAGAAGCCCTCGGGGGAAAGTCTCATTATCAAATGATACATTTGCACATCCAAGAACAATGATATTTTTAATTGACTCATCACCATTGAGATATGGGAGTGCTTCATGAATGTTGCTATTCACCATAGCTGCTTCACTCATCGGGCCATGATGATCTGTTGTTGTAATGCGATAGGTAGTTGACAATTGCTTTTCGCAGCTTTCGGCTGTTTCATTGTCTATAAGCCTTTTTACTTCATCAGTAAAAGTTTTTATGAATTGTGTTTTTCTTTCTTCGTTTGCATAAACAGTATTTTGCTCGTTATAACGTTTTGCATATTCATACAGAGTCATATCCCCATACTTTTCAATGATAGTTCGAAGCTCGGGCTGACTGGCATAAACTTTTTCCTTTAATTCATGAATCAGGACATCTTCCTTACTTGCTTTTTTAGACAAAGGATTTTTTGGATATTTATTTATAGAAATAGAACGTTGCATAATTTTATTAAGAATTATTTTGTTAAAAATGGAGTTTTAGAGCTCGATACACAGCTCAGGGTAAGATAATTGCTGAGGTAGAATTTAGAAAGTAATTGCCAGAAATTCGTTTCATAAAAAATCATTATATACCCAGTATTGTCAGTTGTCTATAGGCATTTTGAGGCTAAATGTGTATAAAAGAGTTATCTTTTTGTCAGGAAAATGTGTGATATATAATACATGTTTTACATTTATTCCATTAACTCAAAGTAATTTTTGCAAACACGGGAATATGATCAGATCCTGAAATATCCAAACTCCATGATTGATAGTCCAGTTTCGTTGGATTTGCTATATCACGGATGAAAATTGTGTCCAATTTGTGTCTCGCAAAATGGGTTTTGGGAAAACGTGAATCTGAAAATGTCCATTTGATATTTGTTGTAAGATCTACAAAACCTGCTTTTTCTGTAGATTCTTTTATGCTTTTCCACTGCGGCATATTAAAATATTTAAAGGTATTCAAATCACCTGCAATTATTTCGATATCAACGTTTTTTCGTTGATTCGAGTCTTCCAGAATGAATGACATTTGCCGTTTTTTTGTTGCAAAACCAACAATATCAAAGTGAACAACATAAATTCGAAATGTTTTTTTGTAAATTTTTCCTTCCAGAAGCAAACTTATACGTTTTTGTAGTACATTTCTCAAAAAAATTACTAGCTTGTGCTCTTTATCAAAAATTTTTTTATATGGTATGTGCAGACGCGAACCCTTATGTAAAGGCGGGAGCTCTACGATATCAAAACAATCAATTTCAATTTTCTTTTTATTCCAGATGAGTGCATTTGCCTGTGGGATATCTTTCTTGAGTGTTTGAGCAGTAGCTTGAAAATAGGTGTAATCTTCTCCAAGATGATTAGCGATAAGACTAGCATCTTCGATGCCATCATGAAGTGATACTTCTTGAAGCATAAGAAAATCAATATTGGCAAAGTTTTTATTGATACGAATATTATTAAGAATTTTGTTCAGTTCTATGCAGTAATGAAGGTTCCATGTAGCGATGTTAATCGTTTTATTCATTCTGCACTGATTATAAAGAGCTGTTAAACAGAGGTCAAATATTGATAGTCTTTCTGGTCAAAAAATAATAAAAATTATAAAAGCCTATTAATTTTATTTATGGGTCTTTCTTAAAATATATCATTCTATTGTATAGATCGATTAAATAAGCTATAATTCAACTTTAGAATATAGTTCTATAGGTTGCACAAATTAGAATTGATATTATGTTCAATAAATTATTTCAAAAATTTCTACTTAAGAAGAAAATATCTATATTTACGACTATTAGTTTATTTGTTGTTGTATTACTCATTGCTCATGTGATCACAGCTCATGCTATTGGTTCTTCTGATACAGCTGATGTTGAAGCAGAAAGCGGTGCAGTTACCGGTCCAGTAATTGTGGGCTCAGATACAAATGCATCCAATGGACAATATGTTATGTTTAACGAGGCTGCTTCCCCTACCGTTACTCCAACTTTGATTCCTACCTCAACCCCTTTACCTATTCAAACACCAACGCTCACTCCTGTTCCTCAATTAACACTTTCAAATCTTATCGTTTCAGATACATCAAACGCGAAATACTATTCCTTTCAAACAAATATCCAGGCGGGAAACATCTTATATGGCGATCGAACATATACGATTAAGTCGTTATCAGCTCCGTTACTGGGCAATCAGTGGATACGGACTGCAAATAATTCCAAAATCTGGAATAATGGAGCAAAACTGCTCAGCTTTACAATTAGCCAACAGGCAACCGTGTATGTAGTCCTTGATAAAAGAGTTAAAAGACCATCATGGGTAGATAATACATGGGCAGCAACTAATTTTACTCTTGTTGATAATGAGGGGGCTACAATTACTTTTGCTGTGTATCAAAAGACATTTTCACAAGGGACAATTAACTTAGGGCCAAATAGTGGAACAAGCTCAAGTGATATGTATACAGTAATCCTAAAATAATATGAAACAAAAAAATATTTTCGCACTTTTCTTTTTTGTAACAGCATTTCTGTTTATATTCTTTGCAAAAGCATTTGCTGCTGATTGGCCGATGTTTATGCATGACTATACGCATACGAGCGTGCAAAGTGGCGAAAATGCAATAACAACGAGCAATGTTTCTTCGATGACGAAGCTTTGGTCCACCACCACCGGGGGCACTATAGCAGCGCAGCCAATCGTTGTGGGCGCTTCTGTTTATGTGGGTTCATGGGATGGCAGTATGTATGCATTTAACCGCGATACGGGAGCAGTTCTTTGGAAAACATTTGTCGGGATTACAACGAGCAGCGCAACTGGCTGTTATCCAAGTAAAGCCGGTGTTACTTCTGCAGCGCAAATTTATAACGGTGTTCTTTATGTCGCCGGAGGAGACAATTATTTCTATGCGATTAATCCAACAAATGGAGCTATCTTATGGAAAGTTTCAATTTTTACCAGTAAAGTACAGGGAGACTACTATAATTATGCAACACCGGCAATTGCAAAAATTAATGGCGTCCCTTACGCATTTATTGGCCTTTCAAGTCTTTGCGATAATCCTTTGATTCAAGGAAAACTGCTTAAAATCAATCTCAACACGCAAACAATTGTGCAGACCACAAATATTGTCTCAAACGGACAAGCTGGAGGAGGAATATGGTATACGCCGGCAATTGATTTTTCGACAAATCCTGCAACTATTTATATAACAACAGGTACTCCGAATGCAGGACAAATATATTCAAAAGCGATCCTTGCGATTAATGCAGATACGATGCAAATAACAGATTCCTGGCAAGTTCCGGACAGTGAGTTGCAAAAAACACCCGATCCTGATTTTGGTTCTTCAGTGTTACTCTATACTGCACAAAACGGCACCAAAATGGCTGTTGCTGCACATAAAAATGGTGTATTGTATGCATTAAATGCTTCGAATTTGGCAGCAGGACCGATTTGGCAGGATACAATTGCTGCGGGTGGAGAATGTCCACAATGTAATGAAGGATCTATTGTTACACCGATTTTTGACAGTGTACATAATTTGCTCTATGCGGCTGGAGGCACTGATCCAAATGTAAGTACATCTCTGGGAGAAGTTCGTGCCATCGATCCTGCAACCGGAACAATTATCTGGACGCATGATGATAATAACGGAGGAGTTCTTGCCGATATGGTGTATACAAATGGTGTTATTTTCTATACAACGACAGGTAAAGCAAACGATCTTGTCGCGTTGGATGCGGCTTCGGGAAATCAACTATTTTTTTACTCGTTACAGGCAGGTGTCTATGGTGCGCCATCAGTAAGTAATGGAATGGTTTTTGTCGGAAACACTGCAGGCACAATGTTTGCTTTTAGTATTCCCGGGGTTTCTGTAACACCACCTACCTGCTCAACCACAATGCCATCAGGTACCGGAAGTGTTACTTCATCTGTAATTATTCCTGCAAATGGGACCTATACCGTGTGGAGTCGCATTCAAAGTCAGGATGCAAATTCAAATGCTTATTATTTACAAGTGGATGGCGGGTGTCCGATCGATGTGGGAGATTCCTCTACAATGCCTGCCAATACCTGGACATGGGTAAATTATCAAAATGGCGACCCGAACCAGACAATCTCACTTAATTTAACTAGCGGTGAACATACGATTGTCATGAGCGGGGAAAAAGCCAACACGAAATTAGACCGCGTTGTTTTTACCTCAGATTCAGCGTGTACACCAACAGGCACCGGGGACAATTGTGTTGTAGCACCCACAGTTATTCCGACGGCTACGCCGACTCCCGCATCAACGAGTTTTGCTGCACAGTACTTTACCAATATGACACTGAGTGGCACACCTGCAGTGACTCGAACAGATCCCACGATTAATTTCAACTGGAATGGAGGCTCACCTGATCCGTCAATTCCCAATACGCAATTTTCTGCGCGATGGACATCGACACAGGCATTCAGCGCGGGAACTTATCAGTTTACCGTCACGGCGGATGATGGTGTCCGACTCTATATTGATGGGAATTTGGTTATCGATCGATGGATTAATGAACCGCCAACGGCGTATACGACTTATCAAACTCTCTCAGCGGGCAATCATACAATTGTGATGGAGTATTATCAAAATACTGGCGGCGATGTTGCACAGCTTAACTTTCAGCAAGTTACTACCACGCCAACTCCTACAGGTATACCAACGCCTGTACCGGCGCCAGTTGGACAGTATAGTGCAGAATATTTCAGCAATCAGAATCTGACAGGTAATCCTACCGTGACAAGAGTTGATCCGGCAATTAATTTCAACTGGAATGGCGGATCTCCTGATCCTGCAGTACCAAATAGCCATTTCTCTGC
>Ga0207025_1081_pt1 | contig 14955 bp, 12 predicted proteins | sample Alteio_BWMinCont_45_FD_153261 | JGI IMG/M metagenome (GOLD analysis project Ga0207025, IMG submission 153261) | Enriched cells from forest soil in Barre Woods Harvard Forest LTER site, Petersham, Massachusetts, United States -... | ecosystem: Environmental > Terrestrial > Soil > Temperate forest >... | reverse complement strand
GAGGTTCACTGTTACCAATACCGGTAATGTTATTTTGGGCGGAGAGACAATATCAACAACTGCAAGTCCAAGTGCCAACGTAACCAATAATGGTAGTGGAGACTTTATCAACGATCTTGGAGATGCCGGGAGTCTTATCCCAAACAGTGGATTTGAAGCAAGTACATCAGCAGGTCTCGGATTTGCAGACGGTTGGAATAAATCTGCTACTTCCTCTGGAGCACTCAGCATTGATACCTCAACAGCTGCTCAAGGAATAAATTCTATTAAAGTGGCTCTTGGTGGAAATGGGCAAGCTGCATTTGAATCTCCCTGTGTACCATTATCTCTCAATGTTGGAACATATACTCTTAGTTTTGATTATAAATCCAGCGCTGCCACTAATATGGCAACAGTAAGAGGCTATGTTGACGGCTATACAAGTCAAGCAAAATGTGCCGCAAACAGTCCATCGTCAACGCCTGTTGCTATAGTAGCAACATCTCTTGCTGCTAATGTAAATTGGAATGTAATAACGAGTGGCAATACCGCAACGGGTAATTACGCTGCAAATACTACCTGGGGTCGTATCCGTATATTTGTAGCCGCGCCTGTCAACGCAGCGACAGTAAACATTGACTCAGTAAGATTAACTGAGAGTGCTCTTACGAACGGTCTTGACTATGCTGAGGATTATCCAGCTGATCCGAATAATAGACCTCAAGCCGGCGATGTGGTTTCTCTTGAAACACAAAGCAGTGCCGCAATGGTTACGAAAGCAGATAAACCAATGGATTCATCGGTCCTCGGAGTTATTTCTACCAATCCAGGATATGTGCTTGATGATGGATCAATGACCAATCCTGTTCCTGTTGCTCTTGCAGGACGTGTTCCGGTGAATGTTTCAACAGCCAACGGGTCGATCCATGTTGGTGATTATCTCACATCATCAGCAATTCCCGGCGTTGCAGTTAAAGCGACGAGTGCCGGTCAGGTCATCGGAATTGCAATGGGGGATTTTGACTGTAGTACTACAAGTAATGTCCAGTCTCTTGTTTCAGGAAACGGTGTATGTCAGGGGCAGGTGACAATGTTTATTAACAATACTTATTATGATCCGACAGTTGCAAATGCGGCAGAGGGCAATTATGATCTTATTCGGAATTCTGATCTTTCGGTGTTTGATGCATCTTCGTCCGCAACCGCATCAGACAGTGGTATTATGCAACCCTTGTATACTATTCAAACAGGCGCCGGTATTGCTGTGACATCAACAACTGCATTTGCTCAGGCAACCATTGCCAATATCCAAGCCGGCGCGATTGTTGCCAAGCAACTATCAACTGATTCACTCAACGTTACAACAGGAAATATTATGATTGGAGGACAAACACTAAGCGATTATATTAAAGGAATTGTTAAGCAAACGTTAAGCGAAAGGGATCAAACCACATCAGTTTCAATAGCCGTGAATGGTCTCGCTACTGCAACACAAAGCGCTCAACTTATTCAAAATATGTTGGATCAGAATGACCTGTCCGCAACAGTGAGTGGAATGACTGTGAATGGTGTTCTGGGAGTAAATACTATCAATGTTCATCATATTGCAGGGCTTTCAGATCTTAGTGTTTCGACAGTTACAGCAGCAAGTATTTCTGCACACACGATAACTGCAGATACAATCAATGCCAAACACATTGCGGGATTGGATATTATTACCACTGGTTTGCAAAAAGACGATGCGCGAATCACTGCACTTGAAAATCTTGTTGCTTCCTCCTCAGCTGCACCTACAGCTGCACAGCAGACAACGATCAGTCCAACTGACGGGATGACGATTCTTTCCGGCATCTCCGATCAAGCTAGTATTTCGGGAGATCTGAGAGTAAAAGGCAATGGACTAATTGAGGGTATTTTACATGTGGTAGACACATTGTTTGCCAACAATATAATTGTCAATGGTGTATCTGACTTCTTTGGCAACGTTATTTTCCATACAGGTGTAACATTCCAGCAAACGCCAACATTTAACAGCGACACAGCTGGTATAGCTATTGTTAAAAAGGGAACTGATCATATCGATGTGACTTTCTCCAAAGACTACCAGCAGACACCTGTTGTCAATGCAAGCATTACTGAAGTTTCGCTCACACCAACACCAAGTGAGACGCCTGAATCACTGCTGGGGCGTCAAAATGACCTTGAAAAAGCGCTTCTTGCCGACAACGTCCGATTTGTCGTCACCAACAGAACTGTACATGGCTTTACTATTCTTCTTGATAAACCGGCAGACGAAGATATCGCTTTCTCCTGGCTTGCTTTGTCAGTACAGAATTCCGTTATCTTTCAAAGTAATACCACCGAGTCACCAACGCCTGAAGATACTCTTTCACCAAGCCCGATTGACTCGATTATTCCGAAAGATGCCTCAACCAGTGCAGGATTTTAAGGTAGGGACAAGGGACTAGTAATTATTTGTTAGTCTCTAGTCCCTAATAGGTTGCCGCTTGACGGGTTGTGATATTTATCATAGGATAATATCCATTAGTAAAGTTTTGTAAAGTTATGCAAAAAGGCGTGGTCGTTATTCTTTTTGTGCTACTCGTAGTAAGTCTTGGGGGAAATTTCTATTTACTGCATCATATGGAGGAGCCTTCATCTGCGAGTTCGCTTAGAAAACAATATCCGCTTCTTTCGGCTCGTGCACTTAATCCCAATAATCCAAATAATCTTGTTGTTAATTTTCTTCCCCTCCGCCAAAACATTCATAAAGTGGTTGATCCGTATGGTGACTCGTTTGCCATTTATTTTGAATATTTACCAACTGGCACAACAATTGGCATTAATGAAGATCATAATTTTACCGCAGAATCACTTCTTAAAGTGCCTGTTGTCATGGCATATTTTCATAAAAAGGAGCGGATTGGTCTGAAGACTGATCCAACGGTCAAAATTCTTCCAAGCGAGCTCAATGCAAAATTCGGAGATCTGTACAAAAAAGGAGCTGGATACCAAATAAATGTAGGCGATGCGGTCAAATTGGCACTTCAGAAATCAGATAATACAGCAAGCCTTGTCATTGCTGACCAAATATCAGAAAATGATTTCCAGTTTGTTTATGATGGATTGGATGTCCCTGAAATGGTAACCGGTAAAACGCCGATTATAACAGCACAGGAATATTCATCAGTTCTCAAAGCGCTTTATTTTGCAAGTGTTCTTAACACTGATGATTCGGAAGAGATCTTAGATCTTCTAACGCAAACTGATTTTCACGATTTGCTTCCCAGCGGCGTGCCGTCAGGCATCCCCATCGCACATAAAATCGGGTTAGTAAATGGAGAAATTTATCAGGATTGCGGTATCGTCTATGTGCCACAAGCGCCATATAGTCTCTGCATGGTATCAAAATCAGATGAAAAAACAGCCAAGCAACGCATGCATACGCTTTCAAAAATGGTCTATGATTATGTTGCAAGCTTGCAGGAGCAAAATTAGTAGGTAGATTTGTACAGAACGAGTCTTTGGCTTGACACGGCGAACTGTCTCTATTACGCTAAATATATGTCTGCAAAAAAAGAAAAAGATTCAAATCCCAGTGTCTTTGATCATTCAGATATTCTTACTTCCAAGCCCGGCGGTTCGTATATAAATAAAAAAAGTATCATCATTGGTTGTATCTCTTTGACTACATTATTTGTATTTGGATTTGGTTTGTACTACTTTATTCAATACAGACACGCTCAGAATCTGTTGAAGAATCCATTACTTGCTTCAGAGATGCAGCAGGAGACAATAGTTAAAAATGTTACAAAACTTACACAAGTCCCGTCAGGAGAACAGCCGACGATTGCTAAGGTTTCGGACATTACAAAATTGAACAATCAGCCGTTTTTCCAGAATGCAAAGGATGGCGATTTTGTACTTATTTACATCAAAGCAAAAGAAGCGATTCTTTACGATCCTAATACCAATAAAGTTTTGCGGGTCGGTCCGATTCTGGTTCCATCGCCAACAGCCGGTATTCCTCAGGCTGCATTAGGTGCGCAAACTTCCAATCTGCCGGTGAGTGTGGCGATATACAATGGAACAACAACCGCCGGCTTGGCAAAAAAAACCGAAGGACAGCTAATGAAAGCAATGAAGAATGTGACCGTGGTTGCGGAAACAAACGCAGCCAAGCAAGATTATCCGCAGACAGTGGTTATTGATTTGAAAGGGAACAACTCTGACGCTGCCTCACAGATTGCATCTGTATTACATGGAACTATAGGCAGTTTGCCTAGCGGAGAACAGAAGCCTGGCCATGCGGATATACTGGTGATTTTGGGAGGAGTGACTCAGTCGACTCCGACTCCTTAGTATCTTCTCAAGTAATATATCAGTATCCCCGAGAGGAATCGAACCTCCATCTTACCCTTAGGACGGGTCTGCTCTATCCATTGAGCTACAGGGACGAGTACTTACACACTAAGAACTTAGAACAAAAAACTAAGAACAGGGTGGAAGACAATTGTATTTTAGCATAATCCACGGTACAATTACTCTATTCTAAGTTCAAAGTTCTTAGTTCTCAGTTTTTTTGCGACAGCAAAAACTCGGGGTGTGGTGCATCGGTAGCACGCAGCGTTCGGGACGCTGAGGCACAGGGTTCAATTCCCTGCACCCCGACCAGAATAAAAAGGTAATTATTATACTTATTGCTAGTAATAATAGTAATTTTGTATAATTTCTATAATTTTATGACTGCAGAAGCACCTCGAAGCAAAGAAAGACCCGCTGGATCGAGACGAAGGAGAGGAAAATTTGGAGGAGAAGCTACTGAAACATTTACTTTACGTGTCCCTGTCTCTGAGATGGCTATTTATAGAGCAGTCTCTGAAGCATCTGGTGATGCTTTAGCGGATGTAGTGAGAGGTTGTGCTAGAGAGGGTCTTCGATTAAGAGCACAGCAGGTAGGAGGATTTAGAGAATTGCTTGAGTCCTTGGAAGCTAAACGACTAGCTAAAAAAGTGCAAGAACGACGTAGAGTAGTGGAAAGTTTTAATAAGTTATTTTCTTCAGAAAATTGAGTTTGTAAATTAACCAACCAATCTCCTCAAATATCACGGGTATCAGTTTGTAAATAGAAGTCCCATAATAAATTGACTTTGCGCCAATAGGATGGTAAACTCTTAATCTCCAGGAACAAATTAGCGTACAAAATAAATTATTATGCCAGTAGAAAACACAACATCTAGGGGACTAGTCAGACCATCTCGTTTAGTTCCAAAGGAGTATGAACCCCGTCGAAGACCTGGCATAGCATTTTTGATTACAGGTGAAGAGCAAAGAAAACCTGTTGCCGCAAGTCTTGCACAGCCAAGTCATGCAAGTGCAGTTTCTTGTCTATCACAGCCATCAGGATTCGTTGAGGCGAGCGTTGTTCCATTTATTGGCGCGAGAATTAGAAAAGGGGAAGGGGGAGCTACCTCAACTGAACTTGGCATCGGAGTAAGATTGCCAGATAAAGGCAGCCACATATTCTTTGGAGTGCAAAGACCTCATGATCTTATTCGAGCATGGCGGGCCGCACAATTATTACATGCGGTTGGACACATCGGAGAAGATACGCTCAAGGGTGTTTGGCATGCGGCAGGACGAGATGATCGAGGGGTCAATCAACCTTCTGCTCGTGCGATTGCTGGTGGTATAGGTTCGGCTCAATTTTTTCGAGCCAGAGAACGGGTTTTGGGTATGACACCCAGTCTTGCGGAAATGGATGTAATGTTCTACCAACTTGGTCTTACCGGCGTTCGTGTAAATAGAAGTGAGTGGAATAGAGAAGTTACCCGTGGAAGTTCAACAAGAAGAGCGATTGGAGACCGTGCGGCTATAAATAATCTTTATGTACAAAATGGCACAAATGCTAATCAGTTTGACAGAAATGAACATGCATATAGAGCTGCTGGTCAACCACGAATTCGTTTTTAGCTCTGTAGTATAATCGTTTTTATGACTCGCTCTGAAATAATCCGTTTTCTTGCCCTCCGAACCCTTGGTAACTTTCTCGTTTTAGTTGCACTGTATGGCGTTGTGATGACGTTTGGTCCTGCTGTGAGGTTTCAAGTGCAGTATCAGCTGATACAAATGCGGCATGTGCATTTTGTCATAGAAAATGTATCAGGAGTATCAAGTGCTAATTACAATAATAAGAATATAAAAGCTCTTGATACTCATGATACTTCTGATACCCGTGATACTCCTCGTAGCACTCCTGGTTTTGCACAAATTCTCGCGGGCAACAAAGAACAAATATTGACACCTATTGACCCATTGTTTAGTATTTTGATACCTAAATTGGGTATTGATGAAAGAGTTTTTTCCAATGTCGATCCCAACAATCCACAGGATTATTTACCTGTTCTTCAACAGGGAATTGCCCATGCCAAGGGATCTGTTTTCCCTGGCGAATCAGGAACTACTTATCTCTTTGCCCATTCCGCAGATAATTGGTGGGATATAGAGCACTACAATGCCATATTCTACACGTTAAATAATTTATCGTTGGGTGATGAAATAGTAGTGTTTTTTGAGAATCGTAGATACGAGTATGTTGTATCCGAGCAGGTCATTTCTGATCCGCAGGATGTAACATATCTTACCGCACAGCATGGCGGAGAGCAGCGGCTGGTATTGCAGACGTGTTGGCCACCGGGGACCACGTTTAAGAGGCTCTACATTGTGGCAAAGCCGAAGGCGAGCGTTTAGTAAATTAGCGTATAGCGTTTAGAAAAAAAAACTAAACGCTAACTAACTACACGCTGAACGCTATTTCAATCCTATCGAGTAGAGCGTCGGCTGGAGAGTAGAAGAATTAAGATTTGTCAGGATCACAATTTTTGAACCATCCGGCCAGGGGAAAACATAATGATCTACAAAAGGTCCTGCATAGAGTGCCGTCATATTTGACCCGTCATCTTCAATAACATTTATTTGTTTATTCTTAATATAAAGTAAGTGGGATGAGTCCGGAAGCCAGGTTAACGGCATTTCGCAGGTACTGAATTCATCACAGTTGCATGTGGGGTCATCAATGGTACATACTTTATTTATTGGTTGAAGAATTCGAGTATTGTAGTCCTCAGCGATGTTATAGACATAGATCGCTCCTTTCTCAAGTCCTCGCTGTTCGTATAAATAATTGTCTCCAATGAGGCGGGGTTTCTGAAAAATTGGCATGGATGCCGACTCAGATGCCTGATAAAGAATTTTACTCTCATCAGGTGACCAAGCAAGAACATTGAAATATTTGTTGGCAAATTTTTGAACGGGAGTTTTGAGTGATTTCAGTTGCGCGGCTGCTTTATTTGCTCGTTGCTGTTTCCACAGATCAAGAGTATTTTGGTAAATTGCAGTAATATCTTGGGGAGTTTGATTCAAAGAATCGGTAGTAAGTAAATAATACGTGATTGATCCATCAACAGGAGAAGTTATGCTTGCAATAATTTGTTTGCCATCCGGTGACCATGCGATTTTTGCCTGAGAGAATTTATCAATTGTATCATCAACGATTTGGGTTGTACTGCTTTGGCCTGCAAGGATGGGAAAGCTTCGTGAGGTCATATCATAGACATAAATGCCATTTTGTCTGGCCGAATTTGAGGAGATGTTGAATGCAAGTTTGGTGTCGGTGGGATCAATAATTGCGGATTGGATACCAAAAGTAGAAATACTCTGCAAACTTGGAGCCTGTGGGAAGAGCGTTGCATCAGCATTCGATACAACTTCGCGTTCGATTTCAAAATCTTTTTTCCATGGTAGATAGCCGTCTTTGACGATTGTTACCGAGTATTTCCCTGGCGTCAGGTTCAATGTATTACTTGTTGCAGTTGTCAGATGACCATCGATAAAAACTTGCGCGCCGGTCGGAGAGCTTGAGAGATTAAGAATTCCGGTTTTAGAAATCTCAGGTTCCCCGTGCTGAACAAACAATCGATACCCTTTACCATAGAGAATTATCAGAATCGTGACTGCCACCAGCACCAGCAGGATTGAAATGGAAACGATAACCTGTTTTTTTATTGATCTTTGTGACACAGATTCGTGTACCGGTTGCGTGTGAGAGACTTCAACTGGCGGAGTTTCAGGAGTTTTTTTCATAATCTAGGATAATTATACGAGTTTAGTAACATCGTAGCAAGAACATAGTTAACCAAATAACTAATTAATTTTCTCCCCTTGCAACGTGACCCCTTAGTATAGTAATCTAACAACAAGCGTAAAAATTTAAAAATGATACAGATAGGTAATGTATTGATATATTAATTTTCAATTTTTAACTCTCAATTTTCAATCAATTTACAATGCTCCAAAGTATGAAAATTGCACAATTGAGTCATTCAATGAAAATTAAAAATTGTAAATTGAAAATTTTATGTTTAAGATCTCACTTCCTTCAATTAAGAGAATCGGCATTGATTTAGGTACTGCTAACACATTAGTTTACGTGGTCGGTGAGGGGATAGTTTTAAATGAGCCAACCGTCGTTGCGGTTACCGCAGAAGAAAATCATGTGGTAGCAGTAGGCCATGAAGCAAAAGATATGCTCGGCCGGACTCCCGGTAATGTCATAGCACTTCGTCCGCTTCGTGACGGTGTAGTTGCGGACTATACAATCACTGAAGCTATGCTTTCATATTTTATCGACAAAGTCTGTGGCAAAAGGCACTTTATCAAACCTGAAGTGATGGTGTGTATTCCTTCAGGAGTAACTCAAGTTGAAAGAAGAGCGGTTCTTGATGCTACGATGTCTGCTGGTGCCAAGACTGCTTATCTGATTGATGAGCCGCTTGCTGCTGCAATTGGAGCAAAAATTCCTATTGCACAGGCTGCAGGGCATATGATTGTCAATATAGGTGGCGGTTCGACTGAGACGGCAGTTATATCGCTCGGCGGAGTCGTAGTTCATAGCTCCGTACGCGTTGCAGGCAACAAAATTGATGAGGCTATAACATCGTATATTAAAAGGAAATTTAATCTCATGATAGGAGAAACCACAGCGGAAGGGATCAAGATTGAGATAGGAAATGCAGTGCCAGAGGAAGATAAAAAAAATTATAAGACAATGGAAGTTCGAGGTCGAGACACTATTACGGGTTTGCCAAGGACGGTAATTTTGGATGAAGCACAGATTAATGAGGCTATCAAGCCAATCCTTTTGGAGATTATCAAAGGGGTCAAAGAAGTGCTTGAACAGTGTCCACCTGAGCTCGCAGCGGATATTATAGATAAGGGTATTGTCATGTCCGGAGGAACGTCGCTTCTTACAAATTTTGATAAACTCATGACTCAGATGACAGGAGTTCCGTGTCATAATGCAGAGGATTCCTTACTTTGTGTCGCAAGAGGAACTGGAGTCGCGATGGAAAATATTGAGCTGTATAAACGGAGTATTAATAGGAAATGAGAAATAGAATGACCTGGAGAAATAAGCTTCAGGAAAACTTTAAAAAAGAGAGTCAACTCAAAAGGTTAGTATTTTCATACAATGAAAAATCGCATAGTAAAAAATTTTCAACTTTCACATCTACATTGCCTATTTAGGTACAAAATAATTTTTATCACGGCTAATATAACGAACACAAAAAATTTTCAAAACGCTATTTTTTCAAATAATTTTGCTTTATTTTGAGTAATATAGTATATTGTGAAGCATGTTGAAGATAGTAAAGATTCTTAATGTTAAGATTACTAATGAAACGGAAGAAAAAGTCCTGGAATATTTATTTGAAAGGATAAAAAATCCTCGTGAGAAGACCTTTATCATTACCCCAAATCCTGAAATGCTTGTTTATGCAAATAATCATTTAGATTACCAGGACAAGCTAAACTCAGCAAATATTGCATTACCTGATGGGATAGGACTTTTTTTTGCAAGCGGACTTCTTGGTAAACCATTGCATGAGCGGGTTACCGGCGTAGATTTTATTGAAAAAGTGTGTAAAGTTGCCGCTGAAAAGCCTTTATCCATGGGATTATTGGGCGGAAAGGATGGGGTAGCAAAGCGTGCAGCAGAGTGCTTGAAATTCAAATATCCATGGCTGGATGTAGTTTTTGTTGCTGAAGAATGGAGCGAAGAAGGGTTTAAGTTTAATAAAAAGAATCATGAATTAAGAATTAAGAATCAAGGTAAAGAGCAAATTGACATATTGTTTGTGGCTTTCGGCGTTCCCAAGCAAGAGGAGTGGATTTATGAAAATTTGCGCAAAATTCCAGTCAAAGCAGCTATGGGAGTCGGCGGTTCCTTTGACTACTTGAGTGGTACTATTAAAAGAGCTCCATTCGCAGTTCGATTGCTTGGTTTTGAATGGTTATATAGACTTATTATGCAACCCTGGCGTTGGAGACGACAATTGGCACTAATTGAGTTTGTACGGTTAGTTTTTAGAGAAAAGTTCTCAAGTAAATAATTTGTTATATTGTTCCATTGTTATGCTAGAACAAAGAAGCAATAAAACAATCAAGCACGAGATCCATTTATAGTTATTAATATACACATTGATACACTAAATTTCTCTAGCTCTACTTCTTTCACCTTCTTTTTCACATGTCGTATATGTGTTTAGATTGATTTTTCAATACAAAAAGATAGTATTGTTACATTTTTTAAAAAATTGAGAAAAGTCATAAATGAGTTTTTATACAACTTTATTTTTTCTTTTTCTGCAAAAACCTCTTGCTTTTTGCAATTAGCGAGGTATACACTCAAAGTATGGTTGAGAAAAAATCACTTATGTCAATGCAACAACTTGCTAGCGACGCGTGGGAACTCTTTAAAAAAACTTGGATTGTCTATCTAAAACTGGCCGGATTGGCTGTCGCGTACATATTCCTCGCGATTCTTATCGGTGTTTTGATTGTATTACCGATTTCTTTTGTCGTTGTCAGCTCACATTTTCAGGCATTCAATCAAATGACACCATTTACTATTGCCACACTGATTCTTTTTATTATTTGGCTTATACTTTTCTTTTTGTCTCTGATTGTAATCCAAATTATTTATCCTATTGCTGGTATATTTATTCTGCAAGGGAAAAAGATATCATCATTGTTTGATTTGTTAAAAGCCACAAAGCCATTTGCTTGGTTGTATTTTCTTGCAGTATTATTGAGCGCTTTTTTCGTGGCTGGGGGGATGGTTCTTCTCATAATTCCTGGATTTCTTATCACGTTTTACTTCTCTTTTGTTCTTTATGAAATAGTTATTGATGAACAAAAAGTACAATCTGCGCTTAAACGCAGTTATTTCTTAGTAAAAAATAATTTTTGGGAAGTGCTGGTCCGGCTGGTAATTCTGGAATTTTCTATCATTATCGTTAGCTCGATTCTTAATAGGATTGCAGGAGGGGATTGGCTTTTGAGTATTGTGAGATTTCTTTTTGCGCTTCTGGCATCATGGTATGCGAGAGCATTTGTGTTTCTTTTATATAAGGAACTCCGCGCGAAGACAACATTACCGGAGAGGATTTCAATTCAGTGGATTTGGATTGTGTCACTTATTGGGTGGGGGATAATTATTTTGATCGTGGTTGGTTGGGGTTTTGGATTAATGAATGCTTCAGTTCATCCGCATCATATGTATAGAACATATCCAGGAGCGGTGTAAATAGATTTACAAAACTTTTTAGTGATTCGCTAAGATTTCCTGAGCATTGCCGGAGTGCAGCATACTTCTTTGTGTGTAAGGGGTGAATACTTAATGGGCCTCTCGAGTAGTCACAATTTTTTTTACTCCTGCGTAAAATACGTCAAAAGGCTGACCTTTAGCGATGCGTCCAGCTGCAACTTGTGCACCCTTTAACGCAGTATCTTCGTCAATAGCAGCTCTAACAAGTCGTGGAGCCGTAACGCGAAATCTTTGTCGTAAGCCAGCTTGCAATCTCTCCGTATCTTCACTTTCAGCTCCATCGACTACTAGTGTCGCTACTTCTAATCCGCCTTTATTAAGAGTATCATACGTATTACCCATAACTCGTATTAAGCTTCCTCTTACTTCGCCTTCAGGTTCATGTGATGCAACCCATCCTTCATGTGTATATACCGCAGCTCTTTCTAGTAAGCCTCTGCGTGCATTAATTGCAAGAAATGCCACATCATTTTGAGGTCCAGCAGGATGGTCAATACTTTGAGCAAGTGCAAGTGCACTAACTCTGGGAAGGACAGCTATACTTCTTTCATTCGGCATTCTGGTTGCATGACCAACAGATTGCCTAAAGGTTTCACTTTCTTTAGCAGCAACAGCTGATGGTATTTGTCCGCCTCTGGATACTCTCTCAGTAGTACTCACAACAACCGCATCAGGATGATCGTCATAGCCTAGCGCATCATTATTAGCTTGAGTTAGTTGTATCATTAAATCACCATGGGACTCAGGCGTAGGAAATTTCCTTTCATCAAGAGTGGTTGGTCCTTGTATAATTCTCACACGTGTTTGTTCTCTTCTTCTATCAACAAGAAACAAAACTGGATCATCGCCTCTTGCTGTTGCAGCATCAGTTGCCGCAGCTTGAAGTACTGTTGCAGTTGCTCTGTCTGGAGCTCGTGTTATTAATGTTGCTAGTGCTCTTTCAGCCATAATTATAAGTCGAGTACGGACGATAAAAAACTATTATACCACAGCTTTTTTGATAGGCAAGGGCTAACTTATAGGATTATTTAGTAATCAATCCAATCGCGCCGTTGATGCTTGAGTCTTTGATATGTTTTATGGTTATTTTCCCTTCAGGTATGCCGAGCTTATTAAGCTGTTTTTGGATATTCTCCTGATAGTGCCAGCCGTTCCAGAGCAAACTTCCTTCGCCGATCAGGGTAAATGTGGAACTATGCAGAACACTATGCTGAATTAGGCTGAATTCATACGTAGCAGCAATTGCTGCTGCCACCAGATATGCAGAGCGTGTGATGATTGCACGAGCCAGATCACCAGCAAGATCTGTGTGATTTGTATGTGATAATTCACTGAGGTCCTGGCTCGTCTTGATCGGTGCAATCTCAGGATGGTTTTTCTTTATTCTCTGATTGAAATATATCGCCAAATATTTGCCGGAAACGATTTTTTCAAATATATGTACGCCCGGATTTTCTGATTCAACATCTATTTGTTTTAAAGCTTCACTCGGTTCAAACTTATTAAAATTTCCAGCTTCCAAATTCAAAAGTACTTTTTGATTATTTTTATGTATTGCCAAACCGATATTAATACCAGTACCGGCAATTAACGCACCATTTTCTGTCCCATTCCCTGCAAGAGTTAGACAAATTGTGTCGTTTGCAATAGAAACTTTGGGCAATCGGAGGTATTTCTCTTGAAAGAGAGATTTCACCAGCCCGCCAATTGGTTCGGTAAGCCCTGTGAATGAATGTTCCTTTGTACTATAAAGAAGTTTGCCGTCAATTTCTCCATCAGAACCTGTGTGGGCCTTCATAGGAAAACCGAAGTTTATACCAATTGCCTCTGCGCGTTCATCAAGATGTCTGGCAAAAAAATCAAGAAGCGTTTGTTTGGTCTCAAATATAGGTAGGATACCTGTTCGTTTTTTTAAAAATTTTTTTTGGCCATCAGGTTTAATTTCAATGGTTTGGATAATATAATTCGTCCCTCCGATAACAATGCCTTGCGCAATACCTTGGGTCAGTAAGGAATGTTGGGGGAGTTGGTGTTTGAGGTAAGAGATGCTTGAAGGTTTACCAGCTGCAGCAAGGGTTAATTCATCCAAAAAATTCTTTTTTATTTGTTCATAATCGGGTGTGTGGATGAGTTCAACTCGTTGGATCGCCATAAAAATGATTGTAGCACATGTAAAACAAAGGTTACATGCCTCCGCCAGCACTGTTACCAGGCATAGGGACAGGTGTTGGAGAACCGTCTGAGGGATAGACAGGACAGTTATTCCCTTCACACATGGGCGTTGGAGTAGTGATGTCTGTAGCGTTGCCATTGTTACTATTGTTATTTATGCTGCTTGGATCATCATACTCATCAAAACAATAATGTCCCGCAGGATGGGAAAATTGACTGATAAAAGAAGCATAATCATTATTCGCGTCGTCATAGGCACCTAGATCATCATTTGAAGAATCAGTCGAAAATGTTGCGCATAATCTATAGTCTGTCGGACTAGTTTGTGTGTATTCATATTGCTGTTTGGTTTGCGGATCGTTTTTCTGGAGCGGAGTAGTTGCATCATTTGCGTTGTAGTTAAGGTCATTCAGAGATTGCGGTAGTACACCGTTATTGCTGTAATAATCATCGACAGTTGTCTGGATAGAACCCAGATCAATAATCCTTTTGTGGTCGGCAATTATTTTTTGAATGGTCGTAGGAGAAGGGATAATAGTAAAACCATACACCAGAGCAACAGCTGAGAGAACCGTCAGGTATAGTAAAGCAAAAGTGTCTTTTTTATGTGTTATTTTTTGCATTTTTTACCTCACTGAGAAAATAAACAAAGAGAGATCCAGAGATGAGAAAAATAATAATAGTGTGGCGTATAATACTGTCCGTAAAGTTCCCCCCAAGAAAATTGTACCAGGCAGTAATAATATCGCCGATCAAAATAAGAAAGGTTACAAGCACGGTAATATTGATAAAAATCTTTCTTGGACGAAGATTTTTAAGTGATGGCTGCTTGGCAACTTGTTTTTTAATAAGTATTGAAAGGATAACAAAAACCGGATAGCAAACGATGATCGCTGCCATGTAGCTTCGAACAGCTGATATCGTATCAAAACCAAAGGGTACAGGACCAATATAGTTAGGGTCTAGATTACAGAGAGGGCCAAATTCTCCTCCTCCCGAAGGACAAGTATTTATGTTTGTACCTGCTGTTGAAACTGGTATTGCATGTGTTGTTATTTTATCGATCCATACATAAAAAATGCCTCCGACAGAGAAAGCAAGAACATACAAAGAAATAAAGAAGAGGAGATAAAGAA
>Ga0207025_1080_pt1 | contig 14993 bp, 16 predicted proteins | sample Alteio_BWMinCont_45_FD_153261 | JGI IMG/M metagenome (GOLD analysis project Ga0207025, IMG submission 153261) | Enriched cells from forest soil in Barre Woods Harvard Forest LTER site, Petersham, Massachusetts, United States -... | ecosystem: Environmental > Terrestrial > Soil > Temperate forest >... | reverse complement strand
TGCTTTGGCCATGATGTTGTACCGGGAGAATCGGTGATGACCGCCTGGATGCGTCGAAATATCTGTGAATATTTTGTCAGATAATTTTATTCAAGATAGTGTGAACCGGCTGTTCTGGCTGGTTTAACCAATAATCTTCAATTCATAGTTAACATGGAGGTTGCATCATGGATCCTGTCGTGCATTTTGAATTGCCTTACGTGGATGCAAATCGCATCTCGGAGTTTTATGGATCTGTATTTGGTTGGCAAACGCAGATACTGGGCCCGGAAATGGGCGGCTATGTATTGGCGACCACCGCGTTGACCGACGCCAAAAAAGGCGCGCAGGCGGGAGCTATCAATGGTGGATTCTTCAAGAAAAAACCGGAATCGACAGATCAGCTTCCATCAATTGTGATCGCCGTTGAGCACATCCGTGAATCAATCAAGAAAGTAAACGAAGCGGGTGGCGAGATTATCGGTGAGCCTATGCCTATACCTGGCGTAGGGTATTACGTTTCATTTCTGGACACAGAAGGTAATCGCTGCAGCATGCTGGAACCTGTGCCAGGCGATTGATAGGTAGGGATGGAATTGGAGGGCTCATTATGCAGGCGCTCATTTTTAAATTTGCCGATGTCATTTTGCATCGCGACGAGCTTGTAAAACTCAATGTGGAATACATTACCTGGGTGACTTCGGGTGTCGATAAGGCGCTCGGCGTATCGATGGTGGATCTGGTGGGTAAGTCGATAGTCGTGTACGTGGACAGCACGATAGATAAAGTATGCAGCGATAAACCACCTCATGGTGTTTTCTATCTGGTTGAGGTGCACGGTGAAATCGCCGGAATGGTCGGATTGCGAAAGCTCACTGCCGACGTGGCTGAAATCAAGCGATTGTATGTGCGTCCGGAATTTCGAGGTAGACACCTTGGCGGATGTTTCATTCAAAAGATACTTCAAGACGCAAAGCAATTTGGCTATCAAAGCGTCTATCTGGATACTGCCCCGTTCATGTTTTCTGCGCAGCGACTGTATAAGAGTTTTGGATTTAAGCTACGTGCATCGTACGCAGGAACGGAGATTCCGATTGAATTACATGCAGCGTGGGTGTTTATGGAATGCGATTTAAGTAAAGTGGATCTGGAGACTTTGTAAAGTGCGGTAGCGGTCATTTGACCAATTTCTTCTTAAGGAGTGGTACGCGGATGATATTCATGCGACGCGCGTTGATTATTTTTACTCTTGCATCATCGCCACTTTTTGCGCAAATTAATAATCCGGCGCAAGTTACCCAACTCTCGACGTCGCTGGCTACGACCATCACCATTTCGCAACCTGCTGAAAAACTGCTGCATGGCGTGTATGTTGAGCAGCATGGGCAAGTGCTCATAGAAAGCTATTTCAAATCTGGCGACAAAAAAATTGGTGATATCTGGGCGCATGAGACGGACTTTAATGCGACCACATTACACGACACGCGTTCCATCAGCAAAAGCGTCATCAGCCTGTTAATTGGCGTCGCTCTGCAACAGGGCAAGATCAATTCATTAGATGAGCCTGTCGTGGATATCTTAAAAAATATTTCTGACCAAACCCATGATCCGGAGAAACGCAAAATCACCTTGCGTCATCTGCTCACCATGTCGTCAGGATTAAAATGGGATGAAGACGGTTCAGTGTCAATATTCAGTAATGAAACAGTGATGGAGTTTTCAACCAACATGGCGCGCTATGTACTGGAACGCCCGGTCGCTGAGACTCCAGGCAAGCACTATGTCTACAATAGCGGCGGGGTGGTGTTGCTGGGTGCCGTGTTAGAAACCGTGACCGGCATGCCGCTCGATCAATATGCCAACCAGGTATTGTTTGCTCCGCTCGGCATCAAGAACTGGGAGTGGCAATCTTCGCTGATCAGTCACCAAAAAATGGCGCACGCAGGCTTGCGCCTTACACCACGTGACCTGGCCAAAATAGGTGAACTGGTTTTAAAACAGGGCAATTGGAACGGTCAGCAAATTATTCCAGTCGCGTATTTGCGAGACAGTCTTACCAGACATTTGAATGCCGAAGATGAGTGGGGTTACGGTTATTTGTGGCGGACTGGTACCGCGCAGATCAATGGAGCCGGATGGGACTGGATAGCTGCGATGGGTAACGGCGGCCAGCGTCTGTTTATTGTGCCGAAATTGGATTTAGTGATTGTGATTACGGCAGGTCGTTACAATCAGGCGGGAGCGGAAAATGGTTATCCATCCAATTTATTGTTTAAAAAATTGCTGACAGATGTGCTGCCATTTTCTGGCAGTTGATAGGCGGTTCGAGTTACTAAAATTCGATGCAAATTAGTTAAATTATGGTTTGTAAGGTAGATCAATCGAAGTTTTTTTCCAGAACTTGTCTGCCTGTCCCGATCTGATCACACTGTAGATAGCGCTATCGATTTGGTCCAGCATCGCTGCGTTTTTTCCGTTTTTAACCGTGATTAGAAACTTGGAAGGTGCGACGGCCCAGGTAACTGTTTCGTGCTGAACGGCGGAATTGGCCAGATAATCGATGCCGACAATTTTGAAGCTGGCAATGTCTTCCAACTCCTCCACAAAATAGTCACAACGTTTGGCAAGCAATTTTCTGAATAATGAATCTCTGTCGTCGCCAAGATCCAGATCAGTTCCCCTCAATCCGTAATGTGCATAGCTGGTGCCTAACACGCCGCAACCACGAAACCGTTTTAACGCCGCGAGTTTTGAAAAATCGGGTGGATTGGATTTAAGAAAAAATATTTGTGGAGTGAGTGTGTTGTAGTGCGTTGAGTACGCAAAAATTTTCGCACGGTCCAAGTCAAAATAAGCATCCATCGCAAAATCAATATTGCCGCTTTCAACTTCGCTCATGCAGCGTTTCCATGGCAAATTACCGATAAATTCTACGCGTCTGCCTAAGGACAAAAAAACAGCCCGCATCATATCCACTGAAAAACCCGACAGGTTCGCTTGTTTATTTTTGGCAGATTCTGATTTCAGATCAACCGTCATCGACAGCGGATCGCGATCCCCGCAAATTCGGATAGCGCTGTCCGCTGCTTGTGCAGGTGTCGAGAAATGGCTTAGCAGAATGATCAAGCTCATCAATAAAAAACGAACGCGCATAACCAGAGATTTCCTCAAAATAGTTCAGGATGATTTTTTGTGAAGTGATTTTTTTATGAAGCATTAGACTAACTTGAATTGTAATGCGGAAACCCGATTTCTATAGCAGCATTTGCAACGTTGTGATCATGTTGATCAACAATCGTCGCTTATTTCATACTGTCCGGATATTGATGAAAAAAACACTATTGAAGCTATGTTAGGTTTTTAGTTTGAAATTCGCTGTTTTTTCCGCGAATGCGCAAGGGAATTTCTGACTGTGCAGAAAACCCCTTGCTGTTTGTATCTTAAATTGTGCGTGAAATTAATCTGTATCGGGCGTGGTATAGATAATCGATGCACTGTTAAAGGCCAGTGTCGTATTGGCATTGGTGTTGTTAAATAAGGTGGCGATCACATCTGCAACGAAAACTAAACGTGTGCTGTTGATCATGGCTTGCGCGCCGCCTGACGCCATGACGGACGTGCCAGTTACTCCGGTAGCGCAACTCAGTGAACCGCTGGAGGTCAGCGTTCGGTCTGCCAGGTCAATGCAACCATCGTACTCATCACTGCCGGTAGCAATTGAAGTTTCGCCGGTAAAGCTGAATGCCATCATGCCGGTACAGGTGCCTCCGGTCGAACAGGCTTTTAAATCGCTCGGTTGGGCAAATGCGGTGTATTGGATATAGTTTGTTGGCGTTCCAGTGCCGCCACTTTGATCATCAGGATTACCCTGGCAACCAGACTAGCCGTATTATTTGCTTCGTCTATAAATTCACAAGCAAATTTAATAGGTAAACTCAATTGAATATCTCAGATAAGCAAAGTCAAATTACATGTAGTGCGTCGCGGTAATCCACAATAAGCCCAACATTGCACAAGTGATCAGCACCTCAAAAATAGTGCGTTTAAATTTGAACAGTGCGAGGACGGCGACCAAACTAATTACCGCCGATATCACATCGAATTTTCCCTCTAGACCATGTGGCCAAAGCACATGATAGGCAAAGAATAATGTCAGATTAATGATCACACCGACAACGGCGGCAGTAATGGCGGTGAGCGGCGCCGTGAAGTTGAGATTGTTGTGCGTGGTCTCGATCAGCGGAGCACCTGCAAATATGAATAGGAAAGAAGGCAGAAAAGTAAACCATGTAACCAGAGTGGCCGCCAATGCGCCACCCAGGAATAGCATATCCGGACCGCAAACGGCTTTTGTATAACCACCGACAAATCCGACAAACGCGACCACCATGATTAATGGACCTGGTGTGGTTTCACCGAGCGCCATTCCATCCATCATTTGCGGTGTCGATAGCCAACCATATTGCCCCACTGCGCCTTGTACAACGTAGGGCAATACGGCATAGGCTCCGCCGAATGTGAATAAAGCGGCTTTGGTAAAAAACCAACCCATTTGCGTTAACGTGCCATTCCAACCTTGCAGCACGATCAAGATCGACATCGGTAGCAGCCATAGCGCTGCGCCGCAAAGCACTATCAAAATTAATTTACGCCAGCTGAAGATGGCGTGCGGCGGCGTTGGTGTGTGGTCATCAATAATTGCCGCTCCATATGTTTGCAATTTGTCGCCATGACCGAGGTTAATTTGAAATTTATCGGGCATGTATTTTCCACCTAGGTATCCGCATAGCGCGGCGCCAGCAATGATAATAGGGAAGGGCACATCAAAGGCGAATAATGCTATTAGTGCGAGCATCGCAATTACCCACAAAGCGCTACTTTTTAATGCTCTTGAACCGATGCGATGTGCAGCCTGCAGCACAATCGCAGTGACTGCAGGTTTGATCCCGTAAAAAATTCCTGTCACCAGCGTGGTTTCACCAAATGCAATATATGCCCACGCAAGCGCGATCAAAATAAATAGCGAAGGCAAAACAAACAGTACGCCGGCGATAATCCCGCCCCAGGTTTTGTGCATCAACCATCCGATATATGTCGCCAATTGCTGAGCTTCAGGCCCAGGTAGCACCATGCAAAAATTCAGGGCGTGTAAAAAACGTTGCTCAGAAATCCAGCGACGTCGCTCCACTAATTCCTGATGCATGATCGCTATTTGCCCCGCCGGTCCGCCAAAGCTGATGAAACCAAGTTTGAGCCAAAATCGACAGGCATCGGCGAAGCGGATAGCCGGAGGATTATTTTCATCGGATTGTGGAGGCATAGTTATTTTTGTTGGAAAAAGTTTTACGAACTATAAAGGTTGTTAACGTTGTTGTCAGCGATGTAATTTATAGTTTTGTGCAACTGCTAACTTAGACGGGCGAAGAGCCTCTCGGGTATAATCCAAAAATTAGCACGACCATTCACTTTTATCGCCTCCCTATGAAAACATCCCGTTCCGAATTTATCCCCGTCCGAGGGCATCAATATCACTGCCGCCACTGGGGCAATCCCGATGCGCCTATCTTATTTATGCTGCATGGCTGGATGGATGTCAGCGCTTCATTTCAATTTGTGGTGGATAGTTTGCAGGCAGACTGGCATGTGATTGCGCCGGATCTGCGTGGTTTTGGATTGACTACCGGTCCCGAAACCGATGCGTACTGGTTCGCGGACTATATGGCTGATCTGGATGCGCTCTTGCATCATTACAGCCCCAATGCACCAATTAACTTAATTGGACATAGCATGGGCGGCAATATCGTTGCTATCTATGCCGGGATACGGCCTGAACGGATTTCCAAACTGGTGGTATTGGAGGGCTTTGGCTTACCCACCACAAAACCCGGCGACGCGCCTCATCGTTATCGCAATTGGATGGATGAATTGCGTGAGAAACCGGTTATGCAAACTTATGCTGATGTCGACAAAGTAGCCAAGCGTCTGCAAAAAACCAATCCTCGTCTGAGCGATGAACGTGCCGGATTTTTAGCGCAGCACTGGTCACGTAAAAATAGCGACGGAGTATGGGTAATTTTGGGTGATCCTGCGCATAAGATATCGAGTCCGATTTTATATCGGGTCGAAGAGATCATGGCATGTTGGGAAGCCATTACTGCGCCAGTGCTATGGGTGGAAGCTGCGGACACGGAAATCTGGTCTTGGATCGGTGGTAAAGAAAAAGGGCGCGTAGAAGCGGATCGTCGCATCACATTCTTTAAGCAGGTTCAGCAGGAAATGATACAAAATGCAGGCCACATGCTGCATCACGACCAGCCACAGGAATTGGCGAAGTTGATTGAACAGTTTGTAGTTCAACAGCCTTAATGTGCTGGCGCAGGGTACAATGACGAAGTACACATTCATCCTAAATTCCCATGCTTAACGTAGATTTACACTGCCATTCCACCGTTTCGGACGGATTACTTTCTCCAGCCGAGATTGCCACACGCGCCCACCAGCACGGTGTTGACGTGTGGGCCTTGACTGATCACGATGAAATCAGCGGAGTTTCGGTTGCCCGTGAAGTAGCTAAAAATTTAGGAATGCAGCATATCGCTGGCGTTGAAATCTCGGTGACATGGGCTAAAAAAACGATTCATATCGTTGGTTTGCAAATCGATGAAACCAATCCCGATCTGGTGCAAGGTTTATACGACACCAGACATGGGCGTGAAAAACGTGCCATGCAAATTGGTGACATGTTGGCTGAAGTTGGAATCCCCAATGCATTTCAAGGCGCGTTGCGTTACGTCGGCAATCCCGATCTGATTTCACGCACGCATTTTGCGCGCTACATGGTGGAAGACGGTTATTGCACTGACGTTAGTGATGTATTCAAAAATTATCTGGTTGAAGGTAAACCTGGCTATGTAGAACATCGCTGGTCCAGTTTGCAAAATGCGGTGCAATGGATTAAAGGTGCCGGTGGCGTGGCAGTGGTCGCACATCCCGGACGCTATGATTTAACCCAACTTGAAATGGCCGCGTTCTTGGATGAGTTCAAACAACATGGCGGTACCGGACTTGAAGTTGTAACAGGTAGTCATACGCCAGACCAGTTTATTGAATACGCCAAGGTCGCGCAGCAATATGGTTTTCTCGCTTCGCGCGGATCGGATTTTCATGGTCCTGGCGAATCAAGAACAGAACTCGGCTCCTTACCGCCGTTGCCACCCAATCTGACACCGGTCTGGCATGACTGGTTTTAACGTCTGAATTTACTTCCCTTGCGCGTTACATCGTGTTGCAATTTAATTATGGTGACGACAAACTTCGCCTGAAATTAATGGCATATTTCCCAGTTACCTATATCAATTCGAACTGGAGAAAATTGAATGAAGCGCATATTCCTATTTGTCGCGACTAACCTGGCCGTCATGTTGGTCATGTCTTTAGTGCTGTCATTATTAGGTGTAAATCGCTACTTAACTGCTAACGGTTTGGACTTAAGCACCTTGATGATATTTTCACTAGTGGTTGGGTTTACCGGCGCGTTTTTTTCTCTCTTGATCAGTAAGCCGATGGCCAAATGGACTACCGATGCAAACGTAATAGGAACTCCCTCAAACAGTAAAGAGCTATGGCTGATTCATACAGTGCAGAACCTGTCTGAACGTGCAGGCATTGCGATGCCTGAGGTCGCCATTTACGAAGGAGCACCAAATGCGTTCGCTACCGGTGCATTTAAAAATTCTGCTTTAGTGGCTGTTTCCACTGGATTGTTAAACAGCATGAATCAGGAGGAAGTCGAGGCCGTACTAGGGCATGAAATTGCCCACGTGGCTAACGGTGATATGGTTACCATGGCGTTGATTCAGGGTGTCGTAAATACCTTTGTGGTGTTTCTGGCGCGAGTCATCGGTTACGCGATCGATAAAGCCATATTTAAGAATGGTGACAATGACAGACCTGGCATGGGATATATGTTCACGGTATTTGTGTGCGAAATTATTTTTGGAATAGCTGCTTCGGTTATTGTGTGTTGGTTCTCGCGGCAACGTGAATTTCGTGCCGACGCCGGATCGGCAAAGTTATTAGGCGATAGTCAGCCTATGATTGACGCGTTATCGCGTTTGGGCGGAATGGAGCCGGGCGCATTGCCAAAATCAATGGCCGCTTCTGGCATTAGTGACAAAGCAGGTTTTGCAGCCATGTTTTCGACCCATCCACCAATGGAACAACGCATCGCCGCATTGAGAGGTGCGCCCGTCAGTGCTGGTACAAGTTAGTCAAAAAATACGCAAATGCGGCTATACTGTTGGCATTAAAACGATGATGAATGCGAAATTGATGAAAATCGATTTCGCATTTATTAATTATGAGCCAATATTTTTACTTACATCCTGAAAATCCTCAAAACCGTTTAATCAAGCAGGCCTGCCAGATTATTCACGCAGGCGGCATCGTCGCGGTTCCGACAGATTCCTGTTATGCCCTGGTTTGTCATCTGGATGATAAAGACGCGGTAATACGATTGCGGCGCATTCGTGAAGTCGATGATAAACATCATCTGACATTGCTGTGTCGTGATTTAAGCGAAATCGCCAATTATGCCAAGGTAGATAATCGCCAATATCGTTTGCTAAAAGCAGCCACTCCGGGGCCATATACATTTATTTTGGAAGCGACCAAGGAAGTGCCGCGTCGTTTATCGCATCCATCACGAAAAACCATTGGGTTGCGCGTACCGGAAGATAAAATTATCCACGCTTTGCTCAGTGAGCTAGGACAACCTTTACTGGGTACCACGTTAATATTGCCCAATCAGGAGCTGCCGTTAAATGACCCAGAAGAAATCCGCGACAGCCTGGAGCATCATATTGAATTGATTATTGACGGTGGCGCCTGCAGTCTGGAGCCAACCACTGTGGTCGATTTGACAGGGGATGAAGTGCAACTGCTGCGGCAGGGACGTGGCGACATTCAGATCTTTGGTTTGTGATAACTCTGTATGACGAGAACAAGCTGCTCTGATAGAATCGCGCCTTATGAATGAATTAATCCAAAATTTGGCTGTTTATGCCATACCTGTCATCTTTGCCATTACCCTGCACGAATCCGCACATGCTTATGTGGCTAAGTATTTTGGCGATGACACTGCTTATTCACGCGGGCGGTTGAGTTTAAATCCGCTCAAACATATTGATCCTATCGGTACTTTATTAATTCCGATCGTATTATATTTATCGACCAGTGGTGCATTTATGTTTGGCTACGCGAAACCGGTGCCGATAGATTTTGGACGATTGAGAAACCCAAAAAGTAATATGTTATGGGTTGCACTCGCCGGACCGGCATCTAATTTTTTGATGGCGCTGTTATGGCTGATAGCCAGCTACGTGTTAGATAAAATGCAGGTGGCAGAGCCGTTTTTTTTATTGATGGTAAAAGCCGGCATCATGGTTAATCTGGTGATGTTCGCTTTAAATTTATTTCCGATGTTGCCGCTGGATGGTGGAAGAATACTGACCAGCCTTTTACCGATGAAGTGGGCGATTCAATTCTCGAAAATTGAACCGTATGGCTTCTTCATTGTGCTCGCATTGTTGTTCACCAAAGTATTATATTACTGGCTGATACCGGTAATGTTGGTCTCGGAATCGGCATTAAATCTGTTAGTTTTACCCCTACAATTTCTCCTTAAGTGAACCACTAAAACATGTATCCAGAACGAGTAGTTTCCGGTATGCGTCCCACAGGTGCAATGCACCTGGGCCACTACCACGGCGCCCTCAAAAATTGGATCACGATGCAGGCAGAATTGCCCTGTTTATTTTTTGTCGCTGACTGGCATGCATTGACTACGCATTACGATGATCCCAGTCAGATAGAAAAAAATTCCTGGGACATGTTGATAGACTGGTTAGCCGCAGGCATTGATCCATCCCAATCCACTTTGTTTATTCAATCGCGAGTCCCCGAACACGCTGAACTGCATTTGCTGCTCTCGATGGCAACGCCACTGGGCTGGTTGGAACGGGTGCCGACTTACAAAGATCAACAGGAAAAATTACAGGACAGAGATCTGTCTACTTACGGATTTCTTGGCTACCCATTACTGCAGGCGGCCGATGTGTTAATTTATCGCGCCACTCAGGTGCCGGTCGGGGATGATCAGGTTCCACACATTGAAATGATGCGCGAAATTGCGCGCCGCTTTAATCATCTGTATGGCAAAGAAAAAGGCTTCGAAAAAAATGCCATCGATGCGATTAAAAAATTGGGCAGCAAACGCGCCAAGTTATATACCGAGTTGCGCGCTGAATTTCAGGAACAGGGTTTGGTTGCATCGCTAGAGCAGGCGCATGCGCTTTTAAATGATGCGCAAAATTTGAACATGATAGACCGGGAGCGATTATTCGGTTATCTGGAAGGCAGTCGCAAATTAATATTGGTTGAGCCTCAGGTGAAGTTGACCGTCGCTTCGCGCATGCCGGGGCTGGATGGTCAGAAAATGTCCAAAAGCTATGGCAATACCATCGCTTTGCGGGAAGATAAAGAAAGCGTCACCAAGAAAATTCGTACGATGGTGACTGATCCGGCCAGAGTGCGCCGCACCGATGTCGGTGATCCCGACAAATGCCCGGTCTGGCAATTGCATCAGGTATATTCGGAATCCAGTACCAAAATTTGGGTACAAAAGGGATGTCGCAGCGCTGGTATTGGTTGCCTCGATTGTAAGCAACCGATAATCGATGCGATTATCAAAGAGCAGGAGCCCATGCATGAACGTGCCCAGCAATATCTGGATGATCCGTCGCTGGTGCGTGCAATTGCTGCCGATGGCTGCGATAAGGCTCGCAAATTGGCGCAGGATACGATGCGCGACGTACGTGAAGCGATGGGAATCAGCTACAGCTAATTTACTTAGCACTGGCAGTCGCTATCCGCTACAATCAACGTTTTCTATTTTTAACGCTCTATCATGACTATGATTACAGGTAGCTTAGTTGCAATTGTTACACCAATGCACGCAGATGGCAGTTTGGATATCTCAGGATTGAAGAAGCTAATTGACTGGCATATCAGTGAAGGTACCGATGGCATCGTAATTGCCGGTACCACAGGCGAATCTTCTACCGTAACCGTTGAAGAACATCTTGAATTAATCCGTGTCACGGTCGAGCACACCAACAAGCGCATTCCCATCATCGCAGGATCAGGCGGAAATTCTACTCAGGAAGCGATCAATCTCACCAAATACGCCAAAGAGATAGGCGCAGATGCTTCCTTGCAGGTGGTTCCGTATTACAACAAGCCGACCCAGGAAGGCATGTATCAGCATTTTAAAAAAATCGCTGAGTCGGTTGATATTCCGATTATTTTGTATAACGTCCCCGGTCGTACCGTGGCAGATATGTCGAATGACACCATCTGTCGTTTGGCCCAAATTTCTAATATTGTTGGCGTTAAAGAAGCCAGCGGTAATATCGGACGCGATATTGAATTGCTAGCGATGGTGCCAGAAGATTTTGCTGTTTATTCAGGTGATGATTTATCTGCCATGGCCTTGATGCTGTGCGGCGGCAAAGGCAATATTTCAGTCACAGCTAACATTGTTCCCCGTGCCATGAGCGAGATGTGTGCTGCAGCAATGCGCGGTGATATTGTCAAAGCCAAAGAGATCAATAAACCTCTCATTCCCTTGCATCAAAAATTGTTTCTTGAACCCAACCCAGTTCCAGTAAAATGGGCGCTGTCCGAAATGGGGCGGATACCTTCTGGCATACGTTTGCCATTGGTGACACATTCAAGTCAATTCCATCAATCCCTGGCAGACACATTGCGTGACCTCGGCTTGCTGAAAAAATAAACGGGTGTAGATTTAAAAGGTTGGTGCAGGCGCGAGCCAGACACCGAAGAAGTTTAACTTTGAGTTTGTAACTAAATGACTATACGTAATAATTCACTTGGTAATATGGTTTCCGTACTGGCTGCGGTTGCTCTGGCTGGCTGTAGTACGTCAATGTTGACACCTGATCGTATCGATTATAAAAGTGCCAGTAAAAAAGAAGCGGTAGCACCGACCTTGGACGTGCCACCTGATTTGAGTCAGATTTCGCGTGATAACCGCTATTCGATTCCAGACGCTGCCGGCACATTAACGGCTTCTGGATACAATGCAAAAAATGGCGCTACAGCACAGCCGAACTCAACAGCAACTACCTCTGCCACACCTACAGTAGCGATTAACTCCCTCGATAATATGCGCATCGAACGCGATGGTACGCAGCGTTGGTTGTTAGTGCCGCAAACTCCGGAAATGTTGTGGCCCAAGATTAAACAGTTTTGGCAGGAGAATGGATTTCTGATCAATCAGGAATCAGAAGCAACCGGTGTAATGGAAACCGATTGGGCTGAAAACCGAGCCAAAATACCTGACGACTTTATCCGCAGAACCATAGGTTATGTATTTGATTCTCTGTATTCCACTGGTGAACGCGATAAATATCGCACTCGGTTAGAACGTCGCGCCGATGGATCGACAGAGGTTTATATCAGCCAACGCGGAGTTGAAGAAGTATTCACCGGCTCACAAAAAGACACCACAACCTGGGCAGCACGTCCAAATGATCCTGGTTTGGAATCGGCATTTTTAACCCGATTGATGGTGAGTTTAGGTACCACGACAGAAAAAGCCAAAGAAATTACCAACTCCCCTGTCAATGTGACCGTTAAAGCAAGCCTGGTGAAAGACGGTGCCACGTCCCGTGTCGATGTCGAAGAATCATTTGATCGCACCTGGCGTCGTGTTGGTCTTGCGCTGGACCGAGTTGGTTTTACAGTGGAAGATCGTGACCGTAATACCGGTATTTATTTCGTACGTTATGTTAATCAGGACGAAGTAAAAAATGAAGGGTTCTTCTCAAAACTGTTTAGTTTTGATAAAGATGCAGAAGCCAAACGTTATCGGATACTCGTCAAGGGCGAAGCTAACGTTACTCACATCACTGTTCAGAATAATGACGGTGCCAAAGAAGTTTCGGCAGCATCAGATAAAATTCTGAATCTGCTCTTGGAACAACTGAAATAATGCCACTTCATCAGTTGAATAAAAAACGCGCTCCGGCGCGTTTTTTTATGGAGCGAATTGTACGCATCCTATAAACTGCATATTATTCATCTCAAGGCTCGATGTATCATGACTGACCAAGCAATTATTTTATCAACCACCCAGACCTGGTTGGAAAAAGCAGTAATCGGATTAAATTTGTGTCCGTTTGCCAAAGCCGTGCACGTAAAAAGCCAAATCCGCTACGCGATCAGCGCAGCGACCAATACGCGCGAATTGCATGCAGATTTGCTGGCTGAAATCGAATTTCTGCTTGAAGCCGATCCCAATAAAGTCGAAACAACTTTGCTGATACATCCGCATGTTTTGAACGATTTTCTAGATTTCAATGATTTTTTAGATGTGGCCGACACATTACTGGAGGAACTCAACGCAGATGGCATCATACAAATCGCCAGCTTTCATCCTGAGTACCAATTCTTCGGCACCAAATCCGAAGATATTGAAAATTACACCAATCGCTCACCGTATCCTATTCTGCATTTGCTGCGTGAATCCAGCATAGAGCAGGCAGTGCATACCTATCCTGACACTGACGAAATTTATCAGAAAAATATTGAGACATTGCAGCGCTTGGGTTTGGAAGGCTGGCGACGATTATTAGCCGATAAATAAGCCAGCTATTCTTTATGAGTCATCATTAACTGACGCAAATTCATCAGCTCCTGCGCATTCATATCAGATACAGCCCGATACGCCATACCGGCGTCATTCCATTGCAGCACATTAAATCCCTGCACCGAAGTTATTGATGACGATTTGCCGGAATATTCTGGCCACATGAAGACATTAATCAGATGGTTATTGTGACGGTAAGCCAATGCAGCGACAGTACGTTTGTTGATGTAATCCAGCCGACCACCCACCAGTGGAAATCCATCACTTGCAAAGTCGACGACCACAGGCGCGTAATCGAGTTTGCCGGTAAACCACGGTTTAACTGTGTGGTGATCGGATGAGGCGACATCCGCCAAATGGTTGGCCAACAAAGAACGATAATGGCTGGCGACTATTTCCTGATTAATTAATTCCGCCTGAGTCGGCATGGCAAGGTACAGAGTCATGGTGAGCGCGAGTGCGATTGAACCGATGCTGGTTAATCCCACGTTCATCCAAAACCATTGCGATGCCCCAGTTTTTTTTGCACGCGGTTTTAATGCATCAAGATCAGTTTGAATACGATGCCGTAAATGACCGGGTGCAGAATAATGCGGCGCGCTGCTGTGTAATGTGCTGCGCAATTGCGTCAATTCTTCGTAGGCGCGATGGCATGCCGGACAGCTTAATAAATGTTGCGCATAATTGGCCGCACTTGACGGGTCGAGTTCACCATCGAGATAGGCGGACATTTGTGCTTCATTACAATCCATTTGGTCCTCCATATCCAACTGTACGCAAATAATCGATTAACATTTTGCGTCCTCGCGCCAATCGTGACATGACAGTTCCGACCGGTACGCCAGCGATATCAGCAATTTCTTTATAGGTTAATTCTTCAATCTCTTTAAGAATCACAATTTCTCTGAAATTATTCGGCAATTTTTCTAACGCCTGCCTGACTACCCGACCGGTGTCCTGCCTGCTTGCGATCGTTTCCGGATTGCTGCTCACGCCTGCGCCATCCAGATTACTGTGGGTGGTCTCGTCAAAGTCTATATCGGTCTTTTCATGCTGGCTATCGCGCAGTCCTGTGTAAAAAGTGTGCCGGACTATGGTGAGCAACCAGGCGCGGGGATTACCGCCCTGATAGCCATCAAAAAACTTCACGGCACGCACAAAAGCCATTTGAACCAGATCTTCGGCATCATGGTCATTGCGAGTAAGCCAACGCGCCAGATTGTATGCCGCATCCAGGTGTGGCATCACAATTTGCTCGAAGTGGGTTATGTGATCTTTTTCT